>ERZ791740.1730-NODE-1730-length-11070-cov-12.446119_pt1 | contig 11070 bp, 7 predicted proteins | sample MGYA00510041_ERZ791740 | MGnify/ENA primary metagenome ERZ791740 (study PRJEB30046, sample SAMN00791959) | human gut metagenome | study: EMG produced TPA metagenomics assembly of the A metagenome-wide association study of gut microbiota in type 2...
TGCAACCGTGTCCGCGCCAAGCGTACAGATTGATCTTTCCAAGGTGAAAATCGAGCCGTTGTTTGCAGATGATGTAGACTTTGAGACATTCAGCAAGTCTGATTTCAGAGTGGTTAAGATCGAAGCCTGTGAGGCAGTGCCGAAGTCCAAGAAGCTCCTGAAATTCACACTGAATGACGGAACAGACCGGAAACGCACCATTTTAAGCGGTATTCACGAGTATTACGAGCCGGAAGAGCTGGTTGGTAAGACCTGTGTGGCAATCACAAACCTGCCGCCGAGAAAGATGATGGGTATTGACTCCGAGGGTATGCTGATTTCCGCAGTGTACGAGTATGACGGACGGGAAGGCTTAAATCTTTTGATGCTGGATGACAGTATTCCGGCAGGAGCAAAGCTGTACTAAAGAGGTCATTTACTACAAAAAATCGCGTTACTACAACTTTTCTACAACTTTTGCGCGAGACCCTACGAAACCGGATGAAGCAATATGAAAGGCGGATCTGCTTATAAAATGCAGATTCGCCTTTCTTCTTACATCAGCTTCATGTTCACACTAATGTTTTTTGCCTTCTCCTGCATATTCTCTTGTGTGATATGGGTGTAGATGTCCATTGTAGTAGAGAAATCGGCATGCCCCATGACTTGCTGAATGAATTTAACATCGTTGGTGCTTTCGCAGAGCCGGGTACAGAAGGTGTGCCGCAAGTTGTGAACACTAAAATGAGGGAGCAGATCCGGTTCACGGTCTTCCAGTTCAGCCTGATCCATTTCCTCCATGTTGTAAGTTACGCTGATTCTCTCAATCGCCCGATTGATATTGTGGGCGCTCATGAATGAGCCGGTTCGGTTGCGGAAAACAAAACCGTGAACTCCTCCTAACACCAGTTGATCGTCTGGATACAATGCGTCGATGGTTTCAATCTGGAGGCGAAGCTGCTCGGCCACCTCTGGATAGAGGATAGGGATAATTCGTGTACCGCTCTCAGTTTTGGGAGTGGTAATGTGAAATCCGGCTTTTCCGTCAATGACCCGGTAGATTAAGTTGTGGTTGACCGAGATTGTGTTTTCGCTCAAGTTAATATCGCTTTTGGTAATGCCGGTACATTCTGCTACACGCATTCCTGTTCCAAGAAGCACAGTCATGATGGGGAGCCAATGGCTGTATGTAGGGGACTTGGCAATAAAACGCAGGAAATTCTGCTGTTGCGTTTTAGTGAGTGCGATCCGCCGTTTAGGCTTTGGAGCGCTGCCATCCGTCTTGAGCTTGCGGTAAATGCCCTTGCTGGGATTTTTGCGGATGTAATCGTCGTCCACGGCCATTTCAAGCGTAGGGTGAACAATGGTGTTGATGCTCTCCAGTGAGTTGATAGCAAAGCCGTGTTTCAGCAGTTTGGTATAAAACGCGAGAATATCACTTCTGTGGATTTGTGGCAGAGGCATGTTAGCGAAAGGCTCTTCTTTCACATAGAAGTCCCACAGGTAAAGATAATTTGCTCTGGTAGAGGGCTTCAGTTTGATGTTGTTATTCATGTAGACCTTGAACATATCATTCAGGGTAAGCTTCATGGCTTCCTGAGTACGGATGCCATCATCCTTATCTTTGTTGATCTGCTTTTCTTTGACACGAAGACTTGCGAGATCGGAGTCGTAAAGATATTTCTTTTTAGTGCCTAATTTGTAGACATACATATAGCTGCCATCTGCCCGTTGTGTTTCTCCAGGCCGAAGATTTCGTCCTTTGTTGTCTTTTCTCACTTTTGCCATTACTGGTACCTCCTGATTATAAAAGTGTAGTGCGCCTTACTGGCATGGTTATTTAGCCGGAAATATCATAAAGATATTCTTTGATACGCTGGACACTCCATAGGACACGGGTGTTCATGGTAATGCGTGCATTGGCAAGATCCCCAATCTGTACTGCAGTGTGCCTTCCACAGCACAACAGTTTGCAAAGGGTATCGGTATCAACAGCCAGGCACTGCTCCGGCGGTAGGTCATTCGGTTTTCTTTTCTCCATAATCGTCCTCCTTTTTTCGATTACAATGATCCCTTACGATTTGTAGAAGAAGGTTTTCAACAAAAACAATGAAAACGGTCTTGAGGTCAGGAGGTATTGAAATAACAAAAGAACTCTAATGGGGCCATTTCCTACGCCAGAACGGTTCTGCCGTGTATTTCAGGCTGCTGCTGTGCAGCACTTCGATTATGGGCGCGCTTCTGTGGTCATCGCACACTGTCCAGAATTCCTGTATAACTCCCCATAGAGGTTATGAACTTGTCAAGGTACTAAAAGAGCGTAGGGATCATCCGGTATTACCAAATGATCCGATACATCCTATAAATAGGCGGGGAAGAAAGAACTTCTGCAAAGAGGAAAGAAAATTTAAAGAAAATCCAAAAATCAATATATAGAATGTTTGAATTGACAAACACTATATATTGTGTTAGAATTGCAATGTAATTGATTTTTGTGCGTTGCCCGTCAGGGTACACAGGCTTTAGGGCTTGTGTTGCGGAGTAATGACTGCATTGCACACGCTGTTAATTTTGTACTTGTGTCAGTAGTATCACTGCGCCTTTTCAGGCCGGTATATTGCTGGCTTTTTTTATTTTACGGGATTTACCCACCATTGCGAGAATGACATCGGTTCATAGGCAACTATGGACGCCAGGCTTTATGCCGTCTGTCATTCTCGCTTTTTTATTGCCTGTAAGCCTGAAAGGGCTTTAAGGATAAATCAAAACTGAGAAAGGCAGGTCATGTACATGAATGTGAAGCAGAAAAGAAAGCAGAATGGTCGGCGGGTCAAGCCGGCACACTCCACGGACTGGAAGATGAAGAGACAGGCAGTATCTTCGCTCCGGCCCCGAAATGTTGCACCAATGGCGAGGGCAGTTATTTTGCCCCGAAGATCACGAAGGGGGATTTGATATGTCTGGCAGCAGTAGTGCTGAACGAAAGCGGCATGAACCGCTGGTGCTGGTAGAAACGGCAGATCTTTCAGAAGAAGACTGGCTGGATTACCGGCGCCGTGGAATCGGCGGCAGCGATGTATCGGCGATCTTTGGCACTTCTCCATTCCGGACAGCCAGGGATCTGTACTACGACAAACTGAACATAGCGTCAGTGGAAGATGATGAGGGCAACTGGGTTGCCATGGAAATGGGGCATTTGCTGGAGCCTCTGGTAGCAAAGATATTCGAGCGGAAAACCGGATATCGGGTCTACCAAATCAAAAAGATGTTCCAGCACCCACAGTATCCTTGGATGCTGGCTGATGTGGACTACTTTGTGGAACTGCCGGATGGCACCACAGCGATCCTTGAGATTAAGACCACAAACTATAATGCCAGAGATAACTGGTGGATGAATGGGAAGGAGACTGTTCCAGTCTACTATGAATCTCAGGGGCGTCATTATATGGCAGTAACGGATATTGACCGATGTTTCTTTTGCTGCCTGTATGGTAACAACGAGGAGGAAGTTATTATCCGGGAGATCAAGCGTGATTTCGAGTATGAGGCTGAGATGGTCTTTTTGGAGCAGTATTTCTGGGAAAACCATGTGCAGCGCCATGTGCCGCCGCCCTATACAGAAAGTGGGGCCTTGATTATTGAGAGCGCACGCAAACACTTTGGCCCGGCAGATAAAAATGCCCCGGCCGTTGCACTCGACCTGGATATGACTGCAAAACTCATGCAGTATTTGCGGCTTCTGGATGAAAAGAAAAATGCAGAGGTGTACTCCAAAGAAATCGACAAGGATATTCAGCGTCTGAAGGCGCTGTTGATTGCGGAAATGGGTACCAGCTGCACTGCAGTCTGTGAGCAGGAGGGAGTGAACTATACGGTTACCTATACCCCTGTTCGCAAGTCCATCATCGACAAGGATAACCTGCTTCGGTTGAAACTGGAGCATCCGGATATTTACGAGCAGTTTGTTACAGTATCCGAATCCAGACGGTTCAGTGTTAGAGCCTCGATTATGGAGGCCGCTTAGTGAGGTGAAAAAGGATGAATTGTATTGGTACCTACGACGGGACGATTTTTTATAATCCTGCCAATAAGTTTTGTATCGTCAGTGTAAAAACCGCAGATCAGAGCGTGCCAGCCGAGGCCAGGTCAAACAGGCGGTACAAAGACCATTTGATTCGCTTTACAGCTGTGGGGTATGAGATTCCACGGACAGATGCGGTAGAGTTGGAACTGGATGGTGAATGGACAAAGGGCAAGTATGGTGTCCAGCTCCAGGTGGAGCAGTGGCGTGAAATTGTGCCCAGAACAAAAAACGGCGTAGAGGGCTACCTTGCCTCCGGGCTTATCAAAGGGATTGGTCCCAAAACTGCCGCAGACATTGTGGAGCGGTTCGGTGTGGACACACTGGATATTCTGGAACACCAGCCGGAGCGGCTGTTGGAGATCCGGGGCATTACGGAAAGTAAATTGGAGGACATCAAAGCTTCTTATGCAGAAAACCGTATGCTCCAAGGAATTATGACCTTGCTGGCACCGTTTAAGATTACTCCCAAGACGGCATTGAAAATATATCAATATTTCGGCCCGACCAGCGTAGAGATTTTGGAAAAGAGCCCATTTGAGCTTTGCCAGATCTCCGGCTTTGGATTTCGGCGGGTAGATGCAATCGTACAAAAGAGCGGGGGCAATCTCCATGACTCTATGCGTATCAAAGGGGCTGTCTTTTGTGCGCTGGATGAGGGCAAGAGTAAACGAGGCCATCTGTACATCAGTTCTGAAGAACTGGAGAAATCAGCGCTGAAACTGCTCAATGAGAAGATACCTGTACCGGAGCTTCGCCTGCATCAGCAGGAAGTCAGGGATATGATGCAGGAAATGATCCTGAATGGAGCAATTGTTTCCGTGAAGGATAATATCTATCTTCCCAGAGTGTTTGCCCAAGAGGACGAAACGGCGCGCCGGATCGCCCAGCGTCTGGTCACCCAGATGCCAGTAGAGCATATTGCGCCGGTGCTGGAACAGGTCAAGGTTGAAATGGGACTGCGCCTGTCTGCACAGCAGGAGGCTGCGGTCTATGCAGCATTTAGGCATGGCTTGTCAGTGATTACGGGTTCTCCTGGTACTGGTAAAACAACAGTGCTGCGGACGATACTTGAGGTTTACCGGCGGCTGCACCCTGATGGCAAAATTGCTCTTATGGCGCCTACCGGTCGGGCAAGCCGCAGGATGTCGGAGAGTACCGGCTTTGAGGATGCCCGAACATTACACAGTGGTCTGGGACTGACCAGTGAAGAGGATGAGGGTAGCCGGAACAGAAAGTCAGAGCCACTGTCGGCCGATTTAATCATTGTGGATGAGTTTTCCATGGTGGATATGTGGCTTGCCGAGAAATTCTTTGAGCGCATGAAGGCAAATGCCAGAATCGTGCTGGTAGGCGACCCAGATCAGCTTCCGAGCGTAGGAGCCGGAAATGTGTTTCGTGAAATCATCGAAACCAAAATCGTCCCGGTAACGGTGCTGGATCAGATTTTCCGTCAGTCGAAGGATAGTCTGATTGCCTATAATGCCAAATTTATCAACGAGGGCAATACCAAACTGTTTTACGGACCGGACTTTGTTTTCGTGTCTGGTGATAGTCAGGAAGATACCGCTGAAAAGATTACAGAACGGTATTGTTTGGAGATACAGGAGAGTGGCATTGAGAATGTGCAGATTCTTTCACCTTTCCGTTCAGAAGGCGCCGCGTCGTCGGAACAGCTGAATGAGACCATTCGTGAATTGGTCAACCCATTCCGCTCTGCGGAGGAGGAAATCAAGTTTGGCCCCAGGATATTCCGGGTCAATGACCGCATCATGCAGACCAAGAACACAGAAAAGGTCTCTAATGGAGATCTGGGCTTCATCCGGTATATTAAGGACACTGACCAGGGTAAAAAAATCGGCATGGATTTTGGCGCTGGCAGAACACTGGAATACGGCGTAGATGATTTGAGCAATGTGGATCTGGCTTATGCTACTACGATCCACAAGGCTATGGGCTCTGAGTATGAGACCGTTATTATGCCGCTGCTCAAAGCGCACACCATCATGATGTACCGTAATCTGCTCTACACCGGAATCACGCGTGCCAAAAAGCGGGTGGTGCTGATTGGGCAGAAACAGGTATTGTTTATGGCAATCCATCGTAATGAGATCGGCAAGCGGAATACGCTGCTGGGTATGCGTATTCAGATGTATTTCAAAGCCTACGCAAAGAAAGCCGGTATCCCCATTCCGGCTGCGTTGGAAGAACAATTAAAGAACGCAAGTTAAAAAAGAGAGGTCAGGTGCAGAAATGGCACTTGGCGTCTCCTATTTTTATGTCAGAAAGGAGTTTCCAACATGAACGAAAAAAGTAATCCGATGCCTATGATGTACAAAACAATTCCGGCAGTGGCAGAACTGAACAAGGTGCCGGGCTTTGACCCGCTCAAATTTCTGCGCCATAAGGTGTCCAGAAAAACCAATGAGGAAATGCTGCAGTTGGAATTGCCCTATCAGAAGCTGTGGTTTCGCCTGCGTCACCCCCAGGGCCGCATGAAACTGACTACTCTGCGGATCACGGAACAGCTTGCGATTATGGAGGCCAGAGTTTATCTGGACCGCAGTGATGCAGAGCCTATCAGTAGTTACATCTCGCAACACAGTGCAGAAGAAGGTACCGACTATGTACAGGCTGCCCAGGATGAGGCATTGAGTGCTGCGCTGTCGGATGCCGGTTTCGGTCTGCAGTTTGCCGATGTCGCTGTTGACAGTACGGGCAAGGTGTTTGGAAGCAGTATTCCGCTTTCCGGGACGGCTCCTATCCGGCAACCGATGCCAAATGCGGCGCAGAGGCCCGTAGAAGCCCCTGGAGCGGCGCTGCGGCAATCTGGCGGGGAAGTTCATGCCCGGCCGGAAAGAGCGCCTCAGAACGCCGTAGAGGGCCGTAATGCTCCTGCTCGTCCGGCGCCTATTCAGAAACCTGCGGCAAAGCCGGTTCAGAATGAACAGCCCCCGGTTTCTCCGGTACAGCCAGTTGTCCAACAGATGGTTGCAGAAGAGAAGGAGAATATGGATACACTGCCTGCCGGCAAGGTAGAGGAGAATGCTCCCAATATGGAGCTGCCGGTACCGAGCCGCGAGGTTACATTGGATAGCAGTCCAAAACAGGATGATGCGTCTGAGCAGCCGGCCGCCTCCGTATTCCAATCGGATGAACCGGAAGAACTGCCTGTGGCGCCTGTTGTCCAACAGGAAGCACCCGATCAGCCTGTGGCGCCTTCTTATACGGAGAGCACTCCGGTAGAAGACATCTTGAAGGTAATGACCTTTGAAGAAGCGCAGAATGTGGTGGTGGATAGTGGTCTGAGCAAAGGAAAGACCATGGCAACAGTTGCCAAGGAGCGTCCGGTGAGTCTGAAATTCTATCTCACCCCTGGTAACAAGAGTACCAACAATATCGTTCGTGCTGCGGCGCAGATCATGCTCGATGGTATGGCCGCACAGAAAGCCGGATGATAAGCAGCCCCATCTATGGGGGCAAGAAGGGAGGGAGAACAGATGGACTCATATCCAGGAGATTTTCCGTTCGGTATTATGGATGTAGTGGAACTTCTACATCTACGAATCAGACGCCGACAGGCAAACAGTGTATATGTGGATTGCCCGTTTTGTGGTGACCGCCGCGGCAAGATGAATGTGAATTTCGTCAAAAATGTCTGGCGGTGCAATTATTGTGATGAGCATGGCGGTATGCTTGCGCTTTATGCGCAGCTAAACAATACGACTACATCCGATGCGTATTGGGAGATAGGAGAAGCCCTGTGCAACGATTTTCACAGGGAACGGCCGAACTCTGGATATGAGATGGCAGGAAACCAGCAGGCTGGCACTGGGTCCCCGGTTTCGGGGACTCAGACCGACTTTGCCGGATATGAGAGGAGGGGCGAACTAAAAACAGTGCAGCAAGCAGAACGGGCCAGCGGACAGGAAATTCATCAAACGCTTTCGCTGCTGCTCGCTATGCTGCCTCTTCAGCCTGCCCACCGCAACCATCTGCACTCCCCAAAACGGGGACTGTCGGATGAACAGATCGACCGGATTGGGTTCAAGAGCACTCCACCCCCATTCCTTTGCCGCTCCATTACCGAGCGGCTGATGAAACAGGGATGCAAGGTGGAGGGGGTGCCCGGCTTTTATCTGGATGACAGCGGGCGCTGGACCATGAACTTCTACCGAAAAAACGCAGGGATTTTGATTCCGGCTGTGGGATACGACGGTATGATACATGGCCTGCAGATACTTTTGGATAGTCCGCTCAAGCAAAAAGATGATCCACCGGATAAGTCAGGAGCCAAATACATCTGGTTTTCGTCCTCGTCCAAAAATATGGGCGTCACATCCGGGAGCCCGGTACATTTTATCGGCCATCCATCTGCTCGAGTGGTCTATGTCATTGAGGGACTGCTGAAAGCAGACATCTCACACTGCCTGACAAACCGGACTTTTGCGGCGATTGCCGGCGCAAACAACACAAGCCAGTTGGATACGCTGTTTGCACTGTTGGCACAGAATGGCACTGAGGAGATCATTGAGGCTCATGATATGGATAAGTACAGTAACCAAATGACCTCTAATGGGGCATCTAAGATCTATCTGATGGCCCGAAAAAATGGAATGGCATGTCGTCGGCTGACCTGGAATCCGAATTATAAAGGGTTTGATGATTGGCAGCTTGCCCTTCGGGAGAAAGAACAGAAGGAAAAGGAGGTGCAGAGAATGAATTTTAAGCAGCAATATCTGTGCGGTAAGTGTGATTTTACCTATATAGATGGCTGCGTCGAGCTTTGGCACACCAGAGCGGAGAAAGATTTGGATCTGACAGAGTATCTGGGGCTGACAAAGGAAGAGTATCAGATATTTCTTGCTCAGGGCAATCGGGCGCTGAAGGATATTCTGGACAGCCAGAGAGTTTTCCGGAGATTTTGCATTTACCAGCTTTGCCTGGGTGAGACACAGACGGTACCTTTCGCGTTCAAGCAACTGGATGCACTGCGTAAAGCTGGATATGAACAGCCGCCTGCCGCCGCCTATCAGACGGTATGGAGCGCAGAGGTCTGTTGCCCAAAGGGGCAGAATGACATGGAAGTGCTGGGGCGCCTGTTCCTGGACTTTAATGAGCATTTGCCGGAAGATTACAGAGGCCGTCCGTTGGCTCCATCTGATGTGGTGGAACTGGACTGCCAAGGCAAACGCACATACTTCTATGTGAATGACTGCCGGGATTTTGCGCCGGTACGCTTCTCCCCATTCTTGTGTAAAAGACTTCCGGAGCCTGCTCAAAAACAGGAATGAAGGGATAGGGGTCAGATGCGTATTGCAGAAAAGAAGAAAAGCCAGATTACAGCACTGTATGAGCAGTGCTCCAATCTTCCGGCAGATGTCAGAAGTTGTCTGGAGAATGGCTACTTTACCGTAACGGTACCTCCACCCTGGAACATGAGCAATCAAAAGACTGCGCAGGAGGTGCAGGACAAAATCAAGGAATGGTCAAGGCAGTATACTGGCGTGGTCTGCTACTGTTTTGACAGCTTCAGCACACTTTTATATGTGCTGTGAGCAACACACAATGGCATGGAAAGGGTCATAACGGCCTACTCCATGCCATTTTTTGCGAAAGGAGATTTTACAATGGGTGTTTTTTCAGAAATAGCAATGGAGCAGCAAAACGGTATGTTCGATTCGTCTGCAGCCTTTGAGGATGATGAAGCCTTTGAGCTGGAGGAGATGGAATCTTTGCCTGTGCCGCCTGTAGGTACAGACACTGTCCCAGTATCGGCGGCTTCGGTTTCTGCCGGTGAGACTGCTTTGGCTGATGCAGAGGAGGAACCTGCGGATGAAGTAGCGCCTGCTGGGGAAGAGAAGTCTGCTGAGGAGGGGAATTCGGCACAACCGCCCGCCGCAGAAGATGAAGAAAAAAAGCGTGCGGAGTATGAGGCGGCTGAAGCCCAGCGCAAAGCGGAATTTGACGCCAAACAGCAGGCGAAGAAAGCCGCGGAGCAGGAGCAAATCGCCCGTCTGGAAGCGATGAGTGATGAAGAAGTAATCGCGGCCTCTACCCAGAGGGTGAGTACCGATGTAGAAAAACTGACACGGCGAAATATGAAGGAATGTGTGTCCGAGCATATCCAGATGCTCTGTATGGAAGATACGGCGTTTGCCCGTCTGACGATGCATCCGAAAAAGAACATGATCCGCTGTTTCCAGTACATCAACCGAAAGGCATGGGATTATGTGCAGGATGAACTAAAAGCAAGCGGAACCCGCCCTGGTCCCGGACAGCAGACATATGGCTGCGATGTGCCGGATGATATGTGCTATCAGTGGGCGGAAGATTATTTCCGTGACCCTGATGCCAAGGAAGACCATGAGGATGAGGAGAAGTTTGTTCCCAAGCCGTATGCTGGGAAGTCCTCTGCAAAGAGCAAACCCAAGAAGGCGGCAGAGAAGAAAAAGACGGAACCCAAGGCGGCACCCAAGCAGGAGGAAAAAAAGCCTTCTCAGGATGGGCAGATGTCGCTTCTGGATTTTGGGATGGCAAAGGCAGGCTGAGCCGGCAAAGGAGGAAAAATGCAGAATGATTGCTTATAAGGGTTTTCGCCCCGGGCTGATATGCCGTGGCTATCAGTTTGTGATGGGGCTCAATACGACTGAAAAAGCAAATTGCAGGGAAAATGGATTTCACTGCGCGGAAAATCCGCTCGACTGCCTTAGCTATTATTCCAGCCTGGAGCATTCGGAATATTATATTGTCAACGCCGGCGGCGACATCGATGAAGATGAGCATGACTCCAAAATCGCCTGTACGGAGTTGACTGTGATTAAGCGGCTAACCAAAGAGGAGCTGTTTTTACATGGTTTGGCCTACATGGTAGATCACCCGCGCAGGGTGTGGAGTTCCCATGTGGCAGCCAACCGGGCAATGGCGAACTGCGGTTATGCGGTGGTACGGGGGAAAGACCCCGTTGCCACCGGCAGACTGGGAGACATCCTTGCTTTTGCGAAGGAAGC
>ERZ791740.1731-NODE-1731-length-11070-cov-3.432229_pt1 | contig 11070 bp, 10 predicted proteins | sample MGYA00510041_ERZ791740 | MGnify/ENA primary metagenome ERZ791740 (study PRJEB30046, sample SAMN00791959) | human gut metagenome | study: EMG produced TPA metagenomics assembly of the A metagenome-wide association study of gut microbiota in type 2...
TATCACAGAAATCGGAAATGGTCTTACCCGTCCAATGGTAGGTATGCATTTCTTCAATCCTGCTGACCGTATGAAGCTTATCGAGGTTATCGCTGGTGTGAATACTCCTGCAGAGACTGTAGATGCGATCAAGAAGATTTCTGAGGAGATCGGAAAGACTCCTGTACAGGTAAATGAGGCTGCCGGCTTCGTAGTAAACCGTATCCTGATCCCTATGATCAACGAAGCTGCATTCATCAAGATGGAAGGTGTTTCTGATATCGCTGGTATCGATGCTGCTATGAAGCTTGGTGCAAATCATCCAATGGGACCTCTTGAGTTAGGTGATTTCATCGGTCTTGATATCTGCCTTGCTATCATGGATGTACTTTACAATGAGACAGGCGACAGCAAGTATCGTGCATGCCCACTTCTCCGTAAGATGGTTCGTGGTGGAAACCTCGGTGCTAAGAGCGGAAAAGGTTTCTATGTTTACAATGCTGACCGTACAAAGACTCCGGTTGATGCTCAGTAATTAAATAAGAATTAAATTTAGGAAAGGTGGTAAAGCAAATCATGGATTTTACATTAAGTAAACAGCATGAGATGGCGAGACAGCTTTTTAAGGATTTCGCTGAAAATGAAGTAAAGCCTCTGGCACAGGAAACTGATGAGACTGAGGTATTCCCACAGGTTACAGTTGATAAGATGGGAAAGAACGGATTCCTTGGAATTCCGGTACCAAAGGAGTTCGGCGGACAGGGCGCTGATATTCTGACATATATTATGTGTGTAGAGGAACTGTCTAAGGTTTGTGGTACAACAGGCGTTATCGTATCTGCACATACATCCCTTTGTGTAGATCCGATCCTCACATACGGAACAAAGGAGCAGAAAGAGAAATTCCTTCCTCCTCTCTGTAATGGTGAGAAGCTTGGTGCATTTGGTCTTACTGAGCCGGGTGCCGGTACAGATGCACAGGGTGCACAGACAAAGGCTGTTCTCGATGGAGACGAGTGGGTGCTGAACGGTTCCAAGTGTTTCATCACAAACGGTAAGGTCGCTGATGTTTACATCATCATCGCTGTTACTGATATTACAGAGGACAAGCGCGGCAGAAAGAAAAAGAACTTCTCCGCATTTATCGTAGAGAAAGGAACTCCGGGCTTCTCCTTCGGTACAAAGGAGAAGAAGATGGGTATCCGTGGATCATCTACATACGAGTTGATCTTCGAGGATTGCCGTATTCCAAAGGAGAACCTGTTAGGTGTCCGCGGTAAGGGATTCCCAATCGCTATGCATACTCTGGATGGTGGACGTATCGGTATCGCTTCACAGGCTCTTGGTCTTGCTGAGGGTGCTCTGGAGAAGACAATTGAGTACACCAAAGAGAGAAAGCAGTTTGGACGTGCTATTTCTGCTCAGCAGAATACACAGTTCCAGCTTGCAAATATGGCTACAAAGATTGAGGCTGCTAAGGCTCTTGTATACAAGGCAGCTCTTAAGAAACAGGAATTTGCAAATGGTGCAAAGGTTTCTTACTCTGTTGAGGCAGCTATGGCTAAGCTTTATGCTGCTGAGGTTGCAATGGAGGTTACTACCAAGTGTGTTCAGTTGTTTGGTGGTTATGGATATATCAGAGAGTACGATGTTGAGCGTATGATGCGTGATGCAAAGATCACAGAGATCTACGAGGGAACTTCAGAGGTTCAGCGTATGGTTATCTCTGGTGCTCTTCTCCGTTAATAGAAACAATGGATTCACTGAATAAAAATAAAAGACAAGGAGTGACAAAGCTGTGAAAATAGTAGTTTGTATTAAGCAGGTTCCAGATACAAAGGGCGGAGTTAAGTTCAATCCGGACGGTACTCTGGACAGAGGTGCTATGCTTGCCATCATGAACCCGGACGACAAAGCTGGTTTGGAAGCAGCACTCAGAATTAAAGACGATATGGGCAAAGACAATGTGGAAGTAACCGTTCTTACAATGGGTCTTCCAAAGGCAGAGGAAGTTCTCCGTGAAGCACTTGCTATGGGTGCTGACAAGGGTATCCTTGTAACAGATCGTGTGCTCGGTGGTGCTGATACATGGGCAACCTCTACAACAATTGCCGGTGCTTTGAGAAATATTGATTATGATTTGATCATCACAGGCCGTCAGGCTATCGATGGTGATACAGCTCAGGTTGGTCCTCAGATTTCTGAGCATCTGGATCTTCCTGTTATCTCTTACGCTAAGAACATCAAGATCGAGGGTGACAGCGTTGTAGTTGAGCGTCAGTTCGATGACAGATATCATGTACTGAAAGCCAAAATGCCATGTCTGATCACTGCTCTTTCTGAGTTAAACGAGCCTCGTTACATGACTCCGGGTGGAATCTTCGATGCATATGAGAAGGAGATTACAGTCTGGGGCAGAGCAGATCTTAAGGATGTAGATGATTCTAACCTTGGTCTGAAGGGTTCTCCTACAAAGATTGCAAAGGCATCCGATAAGGTTAAGAAGGGTGCTGGCGAGGTAGTTACTCCAGATTCTCCGGATGAGGCAGTAACATACATCATGAGTAAGTTAAAAGAGAAGCATGTAATCTAATCAAAATAAGGAAAAGTGGTGACAATAATGAATTTAGAAGAATATAAGGGTGTCTATGTCTTTGCACAGCAGGTAGACAATGAGCTGAGCAGCATCGCATTTGAGCTGCTTGGAAAAGCAAAGGAGCTCGCTGCTCCTCTGAACACAGATGTTACAGCCGTTCTGATCGGTTCTGATGTTAAGGGTCTCGTAGATCAGTTAGCAGAGTATGGTGCTGATAAGGTTATCGTTGTTGACGATCCTGAGCTGAAGGAATACAGAACAGAGCCATATGCACATGCATTAGCATCAGTAATCAATGAGTACAAGCCTGAGATCGTTCTGGTTGGTGCTACAGCAATCGGTCGTGACCTTGGACCTCGCGTATCTGCACGAGTAGCAACCGGTCTGACTGCAGACTGTACTGTACTTGAGATCGGTGATTTCCCTCTGAATGCAATTCCGGGACAGGAGCAGAAGCACAATCAGCTTCTTATGACTCGTCCTGCATTCGGTGGTAACACTATCGCTACAATCGCATGTCCGGATAACCGTCCTCAGATGGCTACCGTTCGTCCAGGTGTTATGCAGAAGATCGATCCGATTGCCGGAGCTAAGGCTGAGGTGATCGAGTACAATCCTGGATTTACTCCGGACAACAAGTATGTTGAGATCCTTGACGTTGTCAAAGAGCTTTCTGATACTGTAGATATCATGGATGCAAAGATCCTCGTATCCGGTGGCCGTGGTGTTGGAAGCGCAGAGAACTTCAAGCTTCTTCAGGATCTGGCAGATGTTATCGGTGGTACCGTGAGCTGCTCACGTGCCGTAGTTGATAACGGCTGGCTTCCAAAAGAGCTCCAGGTAGGTCAGACAGGTAAGACCGTTCGTCCTAACGTATACTTTGCAATCGGTATTTCCGGTGCAATCCAGCATACAGCAGGTATGGAAGAGTCTGACATCATCATCGCAATCAACAAAGATGATTCTGCTCCAATCTTCGATGTAGCAGACTACGGTATTGTTGGCGATCTGAACAAGATTGTTCCTAAGCTCACAGAGGAGCTGAAGAAGGTAGTGAAATAATTAACGTTGTAAAAAATCCTTCTTTCACATAGAATGTGAAATGAGTATCCCGTGGAGATTTTCTCTGCGGGATATTTTTTTTTGCTTTTTTTACAGGAAACGGGAAATCATTATGTAAAGTTTAGATAAAGTTAAACTCTTTTGACTTGTGCTTTAAGGCATATTTCGGTATAGTATAGTAGTATTTATGTATAGCATGATATAATTGTGCATACGCGACAGGCATGCCGGGAGAGCAGTGGTGCAGTCTGCCAATATAATGAGTGTCCGTTAAGGGCGCGGGATGGAGGAAACATGTTAGAGATATTAAAATCACTATTATTTGGAATTGTAGAGGGAATTACGGAATGGCTTCCGGTCAGCAGTACCGGTCATATGATCCTGTTTGATGAGTTTGTACAGCTTAATATGTCAGCGGCTTTTAAGGAAATGTATCTGGTTGTGATACAGCTTGGTGCGATTCTTGCTGTAGTATTATTATTCTGGGATCAGATATGGCCGTTTCAGAGTGGGGCAAAGTACGATGGAAGCAATAAGGTACTTCCGGGATGGATCAAGGAAAATATCTTTGTTATGTGGTTAAAGATCGTTGTAGCATGCGTTCCGGCAGTGATCATTGAGCTGGCGGCAGGTGACTATCTTGAGGCGTTGTTCTACAACTATAAGACAGTATCGATCATGCTGATCGTTGTCGGTATTCTTTTCATTATCGTGGAGGACTGGAATAAAAAGAGAACTGCAAAGATTACTTCCATCGCAGATATTACATATCAGACTGCGTTTCTGATCGGTGTATTTCAGTTGATCGCAGCCGTATTTCCGGGAACGTCCCGCTCGGGGGCAACGATCATAGGAGGACTGATTCTCGGACTTTCCAGACAGATTGCGGCAGAGTTTACATTTTATCTTGCAATCCCGGTTATGTTTGGTGCAAGTCTGATCAAGCTGTTAAAATTTGGATTTCACTTTACCGCTTTGGAGGCAGGTGTGCTTGCAGTCGGCATGATCGCTGCATTTCTTGTATCCGTTGTTGTGATACGGTTTCTGATGGGTTATATTAAGAAACATGACTTTAAAGTGTTTGGCTGGTATCGTATCGTACTCGGCGTTGTGGTACTGGCAAGCTTCGCATTTTTTCTGTAAGAATAATGCTGCAGTCGTTTTGCAAGTATGAAATCTTTGTGATTTTTGATGCGGAGGATTTGACAGATGATGGTCTGTGCATTAAGATAAGGATGGATCGTTGTATACTCGATTATATGACGGACTTATCGTAAAGATAGGAGGAATGTACATGGATTTTCGCAGAATTGATAAAAATACCGTACAGTGCATTTTATCCGAGGAAGAAATGAGTGCATACGGTTTTCGCATAGAAGATTTCTTTTCCAATCAGGAAAAGGCAAGGGAGTTTCTGGAACATCTGGTGGAGCGTGCCGAGGAAGAGATCGGTTATGAGGCGCACAGCGGGATGGTCTCCATGCAGATCATGAAGCTGCCGGATAACGGCATCGTGATCACATTGTCTGAGAGAGATAACAGCGCAGACGGTTTTCAGAATATGTTGCAAAATATTCACCAACAACTCGCTTCGATCCTTGGTCCGGAGGCAGCAGATCAGCTGATGGAGCAAGAAGGGGAGGCAGCCATGGAGATGGCAGCGAATATCGAGAATGCAGAGGATACGGAGCAAGGAGCGAAGTATACAGATGCAGACGATACATATGCCGGGGAGCGTGGACAGAGAAAGACGAATACGAAGCTGCTTACGGCACCGCGGGTACTCCGGTTTGAGTCTCTGCGTCCGTTGGAGAAGCTTGCGGGAGCACTTAACATGTCAAAGCCGGTGAGCAGTTCCGTGTATTTTGATCCGGATAATGATCATTATTATCTTGTCGTCAAAAAGGGAAGAATGAATCTGCAGGAGTATATGGTTCTGTGCAATGCATTGAGGGATTATGTGAGTCCGGAGGAGTATTCTGTGCAGTTGTATGCAGAGCAGTTTTGTAAGGAACATTTTGAGATATTTATTCCGAAGAATGCTCTGGGCATTTTGAAAAATATAGAGACAGGAATGGATTAACATGAAGTATGATTTTGATCTTGAGGAACGTCGGTTTTCCAAGCAGTTTATATTAAAGCTTCTGATCACGCTTGTTGAGGCTGTGATCGTTGTTTTTCTTGCGTTTACGATTACCAGATACGGGCTTGAGAAGATGACGGTATCCGGAGAATATATGAGTCCAACCTTGAAGTCGGGGGACTGTGTACTGATCAATAAGCTGTCCTATCGTTTTCATAAGATTCACCGCAATGATGTGATCGTTGTGAGACAAACCGGTTCGGAACACAGTTATTTTTCATTGGAGCGTGTGATCGGTCTGCCCGGAGAGCGGGTGCAGATCAAGGAAGGACAAGTCTATATTAATGACAAAAAGCTCAAAGAAAAGCTTTCGTATCCTTTGATGGATAACGGAGGGTTGGCTGAGGACGTCGTCACGTTGGACAAGAATGAGTATTTTGTGCTGGGAGATAACCGGAATGAGTGTGAGGACAGCCGGAATGCCGCAGTCGGCAATATTTCCCGCAAGTCCATTGTTGGAAAGGCATGGATCCGTATGAATTCGTTTACGTTTGTGGGGATGATCAATAACTTCCGGAAGGAAGATACAAGCAGTGATTTACAGTGATCAGGGTGTCATGGGCGGGCTGTGATATTTTGATCTTATTATATGATGCAATCCGAGGCATTATATTTTATAATATTATAGTAATCTGCCTGATTGCGTGGCAGATGTCAGAAAGGTGCAGGTAAAAAGTATGGAATTTCAGTGGTATCCGGGACATATGTCGAAGGCAAAGCGTGCCATGCAGGAGGATCTCAAGCTGATCAATGTGATCATCGAGCTGGTGGACGCCAGAGTACCACTTAGCAGTAAGAATCCGGATATTGATCCCATGGCCAATGGCAAATCCAGGATCATCCTGCTGAACAAATGCGATCTGGCAGATGCGGCAGTGACGGCACAGTGGAAGAAATATTACGAGAAAAAGGGCTTCTTTGTGGCTTTGGTTAATTCCAAGCAGGGAAAGGGCGTAAAGCAGGTCAACGAAGTGATCCAGAGTGCGTGTAAAGAGAAGATTGAGAGAGACCGGCGCAGAGGCATTTTAAACCGTCCGATCCGGGCGATGATCGTTGGTATTCCGAATGTCGGAAAGTCGACCTTCATCAACAGCTTTGCCGGAAAGGCGTGCACGAAGACCGGTAATAAACCTGGCGTGACCAAGGGAAAGCAGTGGATTCGCCTGAATAAGAACGTGGAGCTTTTAGACACACCGGGTATTTTATGGCCGAAGTTTGAGGATCAGACGGTGGGACTTCGATTAGCATTTATCGGTTCTATTAAGGACGAGCTGTCCAATCAGTATGAGCTGTGCCTTCTGTTAATGAAGTATCTGCAGGAGCATTATCCGGAGGCGGTTCCGAAGGCATATCAGATTGAGGCAGATGATAGTGAGGTTGTTCTTTTGGAACGTGTTGCAAAGCGTAGAGGATGTCTGAAAGCAGGCGGTGAGTATGACTTGGATAAGGCAGCAAATTATGTGATAGATGATTTTCGCAATGGTCGTCTTGGTGCGATCAGTCTGGAACAGCCGGAGCAGTAAATTGCTTTTGTAGGGGGAACAGTTATGTACGACGAGAAATTAGTCGAAGACAGTCTTGCATTTGCGGAGGAGATCAGGGCAAGATTAGAGGGGAAAAAGGCAGCGTCGCAGATGCAGGCGCAGCAGAGTATAAAGCCGCAGACAACACAGCGTCAGACAGCACCAACACCGTCAGTGACGGCATCACAGATACAGGCACAGCAGAGTGCGAAAGCACCGGTGACAGCTGCACCGAAAAAGCAGGTGACACCGCAGGCAGATGTTGCTGCAATGGTACAGCCCCGGAAGAGCATAAAGCCGCAGACAGCCCCGCAGATGACGATGACAGCACGGATAGCACCGACATCAGGACAGGTACAGTCGAGTGCAAATGCACGGGTAGTACCGAAGTCTGCAACGGTACAGGCACAGAAGAGCCCAGCCTCAACACCGACATCCGTAGCAAAGCAGCCACAGGTACAGCGGAGCAAACAGCCGCAGGCAGCCTCAACACCGCAGGCAGCACCGGCATCAGCACCGGCAGCTGCAAAACCGCAGGTAGCATCGGCATCAGCACCGGCAGCTGCAACACTGCAGACGGCATCGACACCGGCACCGGCAGCTGCAACACCGCAGGTAGCATCAGCACCAGCACCGGCAGCTGCAACACCGCAGACAGCATCAGCACCAGCACCGGCAGCTGCAACACCGCAGACGGCATCGACACCAGCACCGGCAGCTGCAACACCGCAGACGGCATCGACACCAGCACCGGCAACTGCAACACCGCAGGCGGCATCAACATCAGCACCGGTATCACAGCAGCAGGCAGTAAAACAGTCGACAGTAACAGCAGCACAGATGCAGCCGCAGCAGAGTGCAAAGCCCAAGATGGTATCTGTACAGTCTGCACCGGCACAGGAAGCAGTGCAGCAGCGTATATTACCGGAGGGACAGATCAACCGCCAGAGCATTCCTGATACAGCCCCGGAGAAGATGGATGCGTCCGGAGCAGCGGCAGCAGATATCCGGCTGCAGTCGGAGACCGGAAACGCAGAGGTTCCGAAAGTGGAAGCCCCACCGAAGAAAGAGCATCTGATTTCTGTCAGCACATCGACGTCAAGACCGATCCGCCCAAAGACATCTGCACTTGATACAATCTCGGAAGAGACAAAGTCCATGGATGCACCGGAGGAACAGGATCATACCGTAGAGATTACGATCAAGCTTGATGTGGCAGGCATCAAAAAGAAATTCTCCGATTTTAAGAAAAAGCTTGCCCCGGAGGAGAGAACTCTGGAGGAAGTAAATGCAGCAATGGAGGAGAACCGTCACCTGCAGGCAGAAAAACAGCAGGAGAAAGCAGAATCTGCCGCCGAAAAGGGAGCAAAGCTTGCTCAGAAAACTGCCGTAGCGGCAAGCAGTATGGGCAAAAAGCTTTCCGGCATGCTTCACAAAAAGCCGGAAGAAGCAGCCACGATGGAGATGGATGGAGTCGTCAATGCAGAAACGGAAGCACAGGCAATGGATGGCGAGATCGTACAGCTTGAGGGTGAAGCGGTAGAGGAGAACCGTTTTGCAGAGAAACTCAACGATCTGAAGGAGGTTATTCCTCAGAAGGCCGGAAAGGTAACTGATTGGGTGACAACAGTTGTTATTATTGCATTCTGTATCGGAATCGCATATTTCCTGGCATCCTTTGTAACAACCTATGTGGCACATCAGACAACCGTAGAGGGTGAGTCGATGGAACCGACGCTGACGGATGGTGACAGTGTGATCATTCAGAGACTGTCCTATTATTTTGCGGATCCAAAGAGATATGATGTAGTGGTATTTCCGGTAAGCTATGATGATGGAACCGCTAAGAAGACATATTATATTAAGAGAGTGATCGGTCTCCCGGGAGAGACGGTACAGATCATTGACGGCAGTGTTTACATCAATAATGAGAAGCTGGATGATGATGTCTACGGCGCAGCTGCGATCAATGAGGCGGGCATTGCAGAGAATCCACTGGTTCTCGGTGAGAATCAGTATTTTGTGATGGGTGATAACCGCAATATGAGTACAGACAGCCGTAATTCATATGTCGGTCTGGTCAACAAAAACGACATTATTGGGGAGGCATGGCTTTGCACATGGCCGCTGAACCATTTTGGTGGAGTTAAAAAATAAATCCATTAACGCCTCTGTGAAAGCAGGGGCGTTAAATAAAACGCAAAATAAACAGAAAAGAAAAAAGAGGCGAGACTGTGAAACAGAGCATAGAGGAAATAGAAAAGAAGCGAGGCTGTGAAACAGGGCATTGAGCAAACAGAAAAGAAACGGGAATTTCAAACCGAACAAAGAGCAAAAAGCGCGATTGCTAAATAGAATGTAGAATAAAATCGAGAGGAGAATACGCAAGATCATGAAATCAATCCGGGATATTAAAGAAGAATTTCAGAATGCGGCGGATCTGGCAGAAAAGGAACGGATCGCACAGTCATACAGTGAGGATAACAGAAAGGGAGTTCAGGATCTGATCGTAAGAGTGAAAAAAGAGAAGGAGAAGCTTGCGGCGGAAATTACACGTCTTCAAGAAATGAAGTTTTTTGAGCGCAAGTATGCGGATTGTTCGGCAATCTGTGGAATCGATGAGGCGGGAAGAGGACCGCTTGCCGGACCGGTTGTTGCAGGTGCCGTGATCCTTCCCAAGGATTGTCAGATCCTGTATCTGAATGATTCCAAACAGGTGAGTGCATCAAGAAGAGATGAGCTTTTCGATGAGATTCGGGAAATGGCGGTTGCAAGTGCGGTTGGAATTGTAAGTCCGCAGAGAATTGATGAGATCAATATTCTTCAGGCAACTTATGAGGCGATGCGTCAGGCAATTGATGGACTTGGCATAACACCGGATATGTTGCTTGTGGATGCCGTGACGATACCAAATGTTTCGATCCGGCAGACAGGAATCATTAAAGGGGACGCCAAAAGCGTATCGATCGCAGCGGCAAGTATTCTAGCCAAGGTGACAAGGGACCGTATGATGGAGGAATATGATAAGCTGTATCCGGAATACGGATTTGCAAAGCATAAGGGCTATGGCTCCAAACAGCATACGGATGCAATCCACGAATATGGTCCTTGTCCGATCCACAGACGGACATTTATTCATAAGTTTATATAGAGTTGACGGTCTGCTCTGCATTAAAATTTGTATAGACAGGTTTCGACGGAAGGAAGATTTTATTTTGCGCTACAGGGATTGTGGTCGTGACAGGAAGTTTACAGACGTGGAATGAAAGGAGAGGCTATATGGAACAGGACGGATTTCAGTATTTTCACAGTCCGAACCGGGAGAAAAAAACGGCGGTTGCTCTGGAATATGAGCCGACGGATCAGGCACCGAAAGTCATCGCATCCGGACAGGGTTATATTGCAGAAAAGATCATTGATACGGCGAAGCAGTCTGACATTCCGGTACATAAGGATGAGAAGCTTGCGGGAAGTTTAAAGAATATCGAGATCGGGGAATACATTCCACCGGAGCTTTATCAGGTGGTGGCGGACGTGCTTGTCTTTGTGGATGCTATGGATCATATCAAGGATAAGGTGATGGATCACCGGAAGGAACGATAAAATTAAGCGTAAATTAAACAGAATGATTTGACAAATGCCGGCGGTTGTCTAAAGAGAATGTGAGGAAGAAAGCACCGGCGTGAAAAGGAGAACAATGTATAATCGACGGGAGATTGGGAGTCATTATGAGGATATTGCGGCAGAATATCTGGAAAAGCAGGGCT
>ERZ791740.1733-NODE-1733-length-11063-cov-4.408703_pt1 | contig 11063 bp, 10 predicted proteins | sample MGYA00510041_ERZ791740 | MGnify/ENA primary metagenome ERZ791740 (study PRJEB30046, sample SAMN00791959) | human gut metagenome | study: EMG produced TPA metagenomics assembly of the A metagenome-wide association study of gut microbiota in type 2...
AGCTCAGTTGGTAGAGCAACTGACTCTTAATCAGTGGGTCCTGGGTTCGAGTCCCCGATGGTGCACCAAATTTTGAACGCCAAATCGTAAGATTTGGCGTTCTTTCTTTATGTAGGAAAGTGGCTGCACACTTTCTGCACACCGTTTGCACATTTGCCCGAATCGGGGGCTTTTCTGCGCATGGCTTGCACAGCCTGCTTTCCTTTGTATAAAAAGAAGAACTTTAAGCGAACAAGGCTCTCGTCAACTCTCTGCGTTCCTCTGCATCCATCAGCCGGATGGCTTCAAGGATCTCCTTACCGGAGATTTTTGTTGCCGCCGGCTTTTCGTTTTGCCGGGGCTGGGGTGCTGCCGGGGTCAGGTCTTGGGTGTAGAAGTTCGCTTCGATCTTCTCTGCCAGTTCCAGCCGGGGCTTGTCCTGCGTGTGAGCGTAGGTGTCCATCAGGACAGATGCGGTGGCATGACTTGTATTCACCTCGACTTGACAAAATGTCGAGTCATGGTAACAATGGTTTACCGTTCTCCCTGCATGGTGTTCCGGCCCCCTTCCGGCGGCGTTTTCCGGCTCACCCTTACGGGGTCATCGCCGGGTATCCCATGCAGACGATCATGCGGTTTTCAAAGTGCGAGGCTGGAACGGCAACAAAAAAAGTCGCCACAAAACAGACCGGTCATGCCTTCGCTTTTTCGGAAGGTCTTGCCAGTCGGTTATGTAGCGACTTGAAAAGTCAAAAAGGGGAGTTGCCCAGCCCCGCAGGGGCTGAACGAATATGTAAAAATATGTTATATTCAATTGTTGGGATAGATTACCACAAAAATCGAGCTGTGTCAACAAAAACTTTTGAAAATGCGCCACTTTCGGCAGCTTGCAAGAAAACGCGAGGAAAACTTTGGCAAAAAGAGAGAGGGCCGGACGGCGTCAGCCCTCTTGACAAAAATAAATCAATCGATTGTTTTTAATAATCGTCCATATTATAAATAATCGTCTATAGACAAACACAAAAACAACTTGTAAAATACTTGATGGATAGTTAAGACTAACCGCAAACGAGTTGAGAGGATGATCCATGTATGAAAAGGACGCGGCTGACGATCTTTTTGTTGATAATAGCATCGATTGCATCTGCGGTCATCACGCTTTGCATGGGAGCAGTCCGCATTCCGGTACAAGATACACTATCGATCCTGCTTCGGCACCTGTTCGGGACAGACACAGGCACCTCGGTATCTGTGGCATTTGAACAGATCGTCTGGCAGATCCGAATGCCCCGAATTATTCTGGGCTTTCTGGCAGGAAGCGGGCTGGCGCTCTGTGGCTGCGTGATGCAGGCCGTTGTCCAAAACCCAATGGCAGACCCATACATTCTTGGTGTGTCGGCAGGCGCAACTCTGGGAGCCACTGGTTCACTCTTTTTAGGGCTGGGCGTGATCTCCGGCTTTTGGGCCTTTGTAGGAGCTGGCGGTGCCTGCTTCCTCGTATTGGCTCTCTCATCGGCGGATGGCAAGACCACCTCAGTCAAGCTGATTCTCTCCGGCATGATTGTCAATGCACTGCTTACAGCATTTTCCAACTTTATCATTGCGGTAGCAGGCGATTCGGACGGTATGATGTCCATCAAGTTCTGGACGATGGGCTCCCTGACCCGCGCCGGATGGAAGAACATCGGCCTTGTCACACTGATTGTGCTGGCGGCAGCAGTCTTTTTCCGGACGCAGGCCCAGACACTGGATGGTCTGATGCTTGGTGAGGAAGCAGCTTCCACCATCGGCATCAACACCTTCCGGTGTCGGTTGGTTTATCTACTGATGCTCTCAGTGCTGACTGGTGCATTGGTATCGGTCTGCGGCACGATCGGTTTCGTAGGGCTTATCATTCCGCACGTTTCCCGCGCCATTGCAGGCACAGCACACCGAAAACTGCTGCCCATTGCGGCATTATCCGGCGGACTGTTCATGCTCTGGGTGGATGCCATCGCCCGCAGTCTGATTCCCAACACCGAGCTGCCTGTGGGCATCTTCACCGCCTTGGTGGGTGCGCCGTTCTTCGTCTATGTGATGGTGCGTAAAAAATATGGATTTGGAGGCAATTGAATGAAACTGGATGCGAAAAACGTCAGCGTTTCGATTGCTGGAAAACCCATCGTGCGGAATCTCTCCATTGAGGTTCCAAATCAGAAGTTTTCAGCGTTGCTTGGAGCCAACGGCAGCGGCAAGACCACTCTGCTCCGCTCTATCTATCGCACACAGAAGATCGACAGCGGCATCGTTCGTCTGGATGACGAGGACATCACACACTTTTCCGGCAAAAAGCTGGCTCGGAACATGGCGGTGATGGGACAATTCAACCAGATCAATTTTGACTATACCGTGCTGGACATCGCCCTGATGGGGCGGTATCCCTTCCATTCCCTGCTGGAGCAAGAACGGGAGAGGGACTACGAGATAGCTTTGGAAGCACTGGACAAGGTTGGCATGAAAAGCTACCGTGACCGTAACTTTCAGTCTCTCTCGGGCGGTGAAAAGCAGCGGGTGGTTCTGGCCCGCGCGCTGACCCAGTCACCCAAGATCCTGATCCTCGACGAGCCGACAAATCATCTGGATATCCGTTATCGGTTAGAAATCCTTTCAATCATCAAAGATTTGCAAATCACGGTCCTGGCTGCTCTGCATGATCTGAGCCTTGCAGCACAATTCTGCGACCACCTCTATCTGATGAAACAAGGCGAAATTGTAACGCAGGGCCAGCCTCAAGCGGTGATGACCCCCGAAAATCTGCGCCGAATCTTTGATGTAGAAGCCTGTGTTTACCCCAGTCCAGTCAACGGAAAACTAATGATCCAATATTTATAAACGCGGGAGTACCCCGCAGAAAGAGGAAAATTTATGAAAAAGAAAACCCTGAGTGTTGCTGCCGCGGCACTGGCAGCCGTCATGCTGGCCACTGGCTGCAGTCAGACTGCATCTTCTGTGGCATCGTCTGCTGCCGCCTCCTCTGAGGTGGCTTCATCGGTGGCCGAGAGCACCGTTTCTTCCGCTGAGGAGACTGCCTATCCCCTGACCCTGCAGATTTATGACGCTGATGGCAATGCTGTAGATATGACCTACGACCATGCACCGGAGAAGGTGCTGTCCACACAGCTGTCCATGACTGAGTTGCTCATCAAGCTGGGGCTCAAGGATAAAATCGTCGGCGTGTTCGATAATGACAATGCCCTGAAGGGTGACATTGCTGATGAAATTGCATCTCTAAACAGCCTTGGCGATAAGAAGTCTGTTTCCAAGGAGACCATCCTTGCCACGGAGCCGGATCTGATCCTTGGCAAGGGTCCTCTGATGTTCACCGAAAGCAGCATTGGCACCGTCCAATCCTATCAGGAACTGGGCATTCCTGTCTACACCGAGTTGGCCAGTGCTTCCACTGACCAGTCTCTTGACAACATCGTAGAAGATGTGCGGAACATCGGCAAGATCTTCAACGTGCAGGAGACTGCAAACGCTTACGCTGACGAGCTGCAGGAGAGAATCGACGCGCTGATGGACAAGGTCAGCGGCCAGAGTGGAGAGCCCCTGAAGGTTCTGTTCATGGCTGGCTACGCCGATGGCACCTTCGTGGCCTTCAATTCCAAGATGAGCAGTTGTATGCTGAATGCCCTGAACGCTGAAAATGTTCTGGACAAGGGCGGCAACGGCCTGACGCTGGAGAATCTGGTCTCCATGAACCCGGATATCATCGTCTACGTCCGCGCAGACCGCTTTGGTTCCACCGATGCCGACGCGGTGGAGCAGCTGACCTCCAACGCCGTCGTGCAGGAGGTTCCCGCCATCGCCAACCAGAAGGTCATCGAGATGGATTATGATGACGTAATGGACTACGGTGCACGGGTCATCGATTCTGCTGAGACCCTGTACAACTTCATGTACAGTGCATCTTAACGGAACCTGAAATCAAAAATTTCGGTTATGGCAGAATACGGGTGGGCGGAAAGCCCATCCGTTTTTTGTAAATGCGGCTGAAATAACAGGCATCTCGGTAGCCGACCTCATGAGCGGCCTGTGTCACAGTGTAGTCGCCGGAACGCAAGAGCTCAGTGGCTATTCGGACACGATAATTGATGAGGTAATCGATGGGGCGGATGTTTTTGTACTTATAAAAGAGATAGCTGACATGTCCGGCTTTCTCATTGACCTGTTCGGCCAGTGCGTCCAGCGTCAGCGGCTCTGCATAGTGCTCTGCGATGAAATCCAGCAGGATGCTCATGATTTGGCTTTCATTGTAAGTTTCCTCTGGCTGAAAATCTGCGAAAATCTGGGCGAAGAATTCTTCCGTCAGCTTTTCTTGCTGGTACTGGCTGCGGATGTCAGCGTCCGGGTGGAGCTTTAGGATCTGCTCCAGAATGGAAAAGGTCTGTTCCGGATTTTTGAGCTTGTGGGAGAACAGCAAAGGCCGGTCGTTTTCGTAGTACATATTGATGTAGTGGAAATCCTGCTCGCCCAAAGCCGAAATGGTCAGGGTCTTGTCGGGACATCCGTGCAGGAATAGTCCTCGCTTGGCAATGAAAGGTTCGTGCTCAAATGAGAAGATGGCCTGACCCGACACCGGAACAATCAGTGCACTTTTCAGGGTGCGGTAGCTATTACTCTCACCAGCGTGCAGGGTAAAGCTGCGGAAGCCGACAGACTCGATTCGGCCATGATTGTATTCCTGAAATAAAATTTCCAGCGGATTAGGAAGCGCGGATATTTGATTCATTGGGAGCTCCTTTGTGCAAAAGTGGTTAGTTAATGCTAATATAGCACAAAATGCTACCGTTTGTCTATGTGGGGAGCACCCCACACTGCGTAATAATTAACAAAAAAGGGCGGTTATGGATGGAAATTCTAAATCTCGGTTCACATCGAACGAATTGGAGTCCGGTTCCCGGAAAAGGGACTGCGCAAAGGCAAAAATCCTGCAATCCTACTCAACGATGGGGAACTGATTGAGCAGTTGAATCTGCGCACGGAACGAGCAGTGTTGGTGGGGGTATACCCCAATAACAGACTTTCAGAGTATACCCCGTGGCCGGAACCGGCTATTCGACCGGGCACACCGGATTTTGGTGGGCAGCTAGGACAATATCATAGAGAACTGAACAACGAAATTCTCCCGGCGCTTATCGACGAATACGCCCTTGACACGGAAAAGCTGGCGTATGGCGGCTATTCGCTGGGCGGTCTGGCTGCAACCATGAGTCTCTGGGAAACAGATGCCTTTGCTGCAGTATTTTCCCTCTGTGGGTCGTTCTGGTATCCGGGTGTTGCCGATTTCATAGAGGAACATGTCCCCAAAAACCACTCCGCACAGGTTTATCTGCAAAATGGTATCCGGGAGGGCAAAGGCCACAACAACCGCCTGTGTGATGCCTATAGCTATGCCCAACGAGTCCACACTGCCCTGCAAGCGACATGTGGAGCCAAAACTGTGCTGGATGACTACGGCCATCATGACCGGCAAAGTGAGCGTCTTAACGCTGCACTGCGTTGGGTGGAACGTGTGCTATGAATCATTGGCGTAAATTTTGGCGTATGCTGAATCAAAGTGCATTTTATAATCACCAGCGACGAGCTGATTTAACCGCAGGGAACGCCGATTGGTAGCATAAAATCTTTATATGAAACAAAAAGCGGCAGCTACGTTGTTTTTCGCAACATAGCTGCCGTATCTTCGTTTTGGGAGTTCGGTGTACCTACTACACCAATCCACCTATTCAATTCTTACACCACACCGCTTTGTAAGGCTCCTTTTCGGGAAAACGTCCCAAAATTGGTGTAGTTGTGGTGTAGTACCGCAGATGTTGCTTGAAATCCGTTCTTAATTTCATCGTATCTGCGTTTTAATTTTGTGTTTTACTGCTCAATCGGTTTCATCGTGGGGAGCTTGACTGGTGGTGATTTATAGCTGTTTACAAGTGTTCATAAGCCTTTATTTGTGCAAGATAAAAAGGTCTTATTTTTCGCAACTCTACGCAACTGTTTACAGCTATTCTCAAATTGGTGGTAAGTCAGTGGTAAGGCTGGTGGTAAACTTATTCGTCCTCGTGAGAGTGCCAACGCTTCAGGACTTCTTCCACCTGCCTAATAAGCTGCTCCTTGTTCGGCATATATAAGACGTACCGGGATGCAAAAATCTGGTTTGACAAACCACCCAGCGCATACTCGGCTGCTACGCTGTCCTTGTCGGTGCAGAGGATGATGCCGATAGGAGGATTATCTTCCGGGTCGTTGACCTCTGCGGCGTAGTAGTTCAGATACATATTGATTTGTCCGGCGGCTTCGGGCGTGAGCTTGGTGGTTTTCAACTCGATCAGCACATAGGCGTGTAAAATCTTATTGTAGAACACCATATCCACATAGTAGTGGGTGTTGTTCACTGTGACACGCTGCTGTGTGCCGACAAACATAAAGCCCCGGCCAAGTTCCAGCAAGAAATCTTCGATTTGTCGCACCAGTGCTGCTTCCAAATCGCTTTCAAGGAACGACTTTTCTTCCGGCAGTCCCAAAAACTCGAATACATACGGGTCCTTGATGATGTCCTCCGGCTTTGTGTAGTCCACACCTTTTTCAGCCAATGCTAAAACTTGTTCCTTGTTGGCATCCCCACGAGACAAGAGCAGCCGTTCAAACAGGGAACTTTCAACCTGACGTTTCATTTCACGGACAGACCAGCCAGAATTGACCGCTTCTTTTTCGTAGAAGCTGCGCTTCTCCTTATCGGAAATGGATAACAGCTCACAGTAGTGCGACCAACTCAATTTTCCAGACACTGTCTGGAAAATTGGATAGCTGAGATAGAACTGCCGCATATTGTAAACATTCGAGCGCGAAAAGCCCTTGCCAAGCTCCTTTGTCAACGCCCTGGAAAGCTGCGATAAGGTCTTTTCACCATATGCGGCACGGATGCTGTCATTTTGTTCACAACGAACAACGACCTCACCAATCTTCCAATAAGTTGACAGCAGTTCCTGATTGACCTGCTGTGCTATGTTTTTACGGGAAGCTTCCAGCAGAGAACGAATCTCGCTCACTGCCGGGGCAAGAACCTGCGCTGCTGGGGATGTAGATTTTCTTTCCATCAGTCAGTTTCCTCCTTTCCGTCAAATGTCGAACTTGCAGATAAAAATTCAGCAAACTTGTCGATTTCTTTTTTCTTGAGATTTTTTGTGGCCTCAGTGTAGATGTTCATGGTAGTGGTAATATCGGCGTGGCCCAGTACGTCTTGAATGACCTTCATGTTGATTCCGGCCTCGCAAAGCCGGGTAGCGCAGGTGTGCCGCAAGGAATGGCAACTAAACTTCGGAAGCAGAACAAGGTTCTTCGGCTTGATTGTACCGCTTTCGCATTTTGCCAACTGTTCCTCGTTGCAGTCGCGGATGATACGGTCAATGCCTTTATTGATGGTGCTGTGATGCTGGCACTCGCCAAAACGGTTTACAAAAATAAAATCCGTATAGCCATCAATCGTCACCTTGCAGGAAATTCCAGTTTTCTTCTGATACTCTCGCTCTTGTACAAAAGCAGCCTTGACTGCCGGAGTCATAGGCACAATTCGGTTTCCTGCTTCCGTTTTGGGTGTATTGATTCCGTACAGACAACCTTTCTCCCGGTGGCTGTAATAAATCAACGTGTGATTTACACTGATTTCACCCGTATCAAGGTTGATGTCCTCCCAACGCAAACCCGTTGCCTCACCAGCACGGAGACCACATTCCACCATCACGGTAATGATGGGAAGCCAGTGATTGTACTTCTCACTGTTTTTCAAGAAGTTCATCAACAGCTTCTGCTGGCCTGCGGTCAGAGCCTTGCGGCGTTCGCTGTCCAGGTTATGCGTCTGCTTCAACTCTTTCAACGCATTATCGGATGGATTGATGCGGAGATACTCGTCCTCAACCGCAAAATCCAGCACCTGATGCATCACGGTATGGATGTTCTCCACCGTTGCCACTTTCAAACGCTGCGAATCCACAAGGCCATTGTAAAACCGCCGCACATCCGACTTTTTCAGGCTTCCGACCTTCCGCTTTCCAAACTCCGGAAATACATACATCTTGTACATATACTCGTAATTGACCAACGTATTGGCTTTCAGCCCCTTTTTCAGTTGCAGCCACTGCTCGTGAATGTCATTGATGGTCGCGTTCCGCGCTTCCGAACGAATGCCATCACTGCGGTCACGCCGAATCTCTGCTTCTTTCTCACGAAGTTCTTCCAGACTTTTGGCGTACACATTGTTGCGCTTGCCGTTTTCACTGCGCCAGCGGTACTCATACGTTCCGTTACTGCGCTGATATTCACCTTCCTTTAGAACACGCTTCTTTGAGTCTTTTCTTCTTTCTGCCATCGTTATGTCCTCCATTGTTGGCAGAAAGCAACCTACAGCTTAATCATACCATACCGCCGAGGTGCTTTCAACTGCCGACTTCATTTTTATTGTCAAATCGAAAATAATCGGTCAAGGTGTTCATCCAGCCTACGGCGTTTCAGCAGCCGCTTCGTACCATTCCAGAGAACAAAGGTGCAGTCTTTGGAATCGCTCATTTCGCGCAGCTTATTGATGCCAATGCCGGAATAGGCTGCGGCTTCTTCCAGCGTCAGATTGCTTTTCTCCCAGATCGGAACTTGTCGGGACTTGGTTCCTCCATCTTGCTGCGCAAGACCGTTCCGTCGCTTAAAAGCCCCACTGGGGCTTTCATTGCTCCGCTTCGCTGTGCAAACGCGAACTTCTTTCATAGGCAAAACCTCCGTATTTTTGTTTGTAACCAGTAGCCTGTAACCACGGTAGAAAACTTTTTGTGCGGCGATGTGCTGGCAACTTTCCGTATTTGTTTTTTCTTATCAGTTACAGGTTACATGGTTACAAATAGGAAAAAACATTTGGAATGATGCAGTTTTTTGACAGATGAAGGATGTAACCACACCTGTAACCAACGATGTAAAGCAGCCCTTCAAAACGGAACTCCCATCTGCTGAGCTTCTTCGTCTGTAAGTTTTACAAAACCGTCTGCATCCGCTTTTGCAGCGGTTACACGTTCCCATCCTTTCTGCACGCCATACTTCGGGTAGCGTTTGGCTGCTTTATGAGCTGTCCACCCTTTGATTTCGTCGTTTGCAATTCCTGCAGTCATGATCTCACAGATGGCACGGGTTTCCCACTCCGCAGGAAGATTCAGATTGCCCAGTGCCTCAGCGTAAAGCTGTTTGGAACATACCCGGTCGCCCGTGTAATCTTCCAGAAACGCATAGATCATGCCCGCCTGCGTATCTTCTTGCATAAAATCTTTCTGGCAAATCTGCAAGGCCTCCTGCATGGCAGGGCTGAATGTCAGCTTATAATCACCGCTGTTGTAAATCGTCATGGCTTCTGCCCAAAGCTGGTCGATATAGGCACGGGATTCCGCTTCGTTATCCAGAATATGTACTTCAGCCTGTGCTGCATCCACCGGGATGGGGATAAAGCGTCGGTTTCCTGTACGGTCACGGGGGAGAAAATCCTGTCGGTTGGTCGTACCTGCAAAGACACATTGCCGCAAACGGTCTGCCGGGTGCGTTTCATACGGGATTTTGTAGGTTTCTTTCTGCTTGCTGAGAAAGCTCTTGATTTCTTCAATGCTTTTGGCATTGGCAGTCGCAATCATTTCCGACATTTCCATGATCCAGTGGCCTTGCAGCTTGCGGAACACGTTATCATCGTCCAGTCGCCGCAAATCATCCGAGAACCATTCATCTTTGATAGCAAGCAGCCTGAAAAAAGAGGATTTTCCTGCACCCTGCCCACCGACCAAGCAAAGCATCATTTCAAACTTGCAGCCGGGATGAAACACCCGTTTGATCGCTCCAAGCAGAAAAATTTTCAATGCTTCCGTGGTAAGCTCATCTTTTGCGGCACCGAGAAAGCGATGCAAGGCGCGGCTTATCCGTGCTGTGCCATCCCACTTCAAGTCATTCAAGTAGTCCCGGATAGGGTGATAATGATTTTCGTTGGCAACAATGCGAATTGCTGCAGACACCCGTTTTTCGCTGTACAGGCCGTATTTTTCCATTCGGCGCAGAATGTACATCATATCGGTGTCGGTCAGTGTAGGGCCAGAACGCTGCCAGCCCATCGGCTTTACAATATCAATGCGTTCACTCAGCAGATTCAGCCGGATGGAATCTGCAAGAATCGGGTCGTTCTGCAAAACGGTCACACAGTTTTGAATCGTGTTCTGAACACCACCTTTTTCAGCCTGCGAGAGCATTTTGCGGATGTTGGAAATGGTCGATCTCGTATTTTCGGATTCGTTGGGCAATCTGTTGAACCTCCTTCCGATGTTCGGTGAGAAAATGTCGATTCTCTATCAGATATTGGATGTAATCAGTATAATGCAGGCTGGCAACAAAGCAGGGATGCTGTTCTTCCTCTGCTGACTTCGGCGCAAATTGTTTGCGCCAGTCATCCAGAATCGCGCTGCACTCGTACAATGTTTGGATTGGGTTTTGACTTTTATATTCCACAATTTTCGGATACTGTAGTGGAAAAGCAGGATTCCCCGAAAGTCCAAAATCTGCGACCAGCTTTTCCGCCGCCCGTCGCAGGGACAGTTGAAACAACTTTGCGGTAAAGTCAATAACATCACCATCCGCTCCACAGCCAAAACAGTGAAACCGGGAATCTACTTTCATGCTGGGGTTACGGTCTGTATGGAATGGACAGCAAATCATGCTGCTGCAGTTGGGCTGAAAGCCATAGGCTTCTGCAGCCTGTCGAGTAGTAATATTCCGTTTTACGATTTTAAATAAATTGTCGTTCTTGAAAATTGACCTCCTTCTTATTTTCAAAAGTCCCTATCGGATGTGAAAGCCACCTGTGGGCTTACGCATCCGACAGGGTTCCGGGGTGCGGGGTGGAAGACCCTGCTGATTACAGGCTCATATCATAGCTGCGCTTCTTGCGTTTCGGTTGACACTCGCGCTGTTCCTGTCGAGCCTGCTCCTGCCTTGCCTTTTCGCGGACATTGGCCTCCCACTCGCGTTTCCATGCAAGG
>ERZ791740.1734-NODE-1734-length-11059-cov-41.264995_pt1 | contig 11059 bp, 7 predicted proteins | sample MGYA00510041_ERZ791740 | MGnify/ENA primary metagenome ERZ791740 (study PRJEB30046, sample SAMN00791959) | human gut metagenome | study: EMG produced TPA metagenomics assembly of the A metagenome-wide association study of gut microbiota in type 2...
ACTGACTTTGAAGAATATGACTACAGGCGAGCAGTCACTGGTTACACCGGATGAGCTGCTGGCGGTGGTGAAAGCTTGATGTTTACTAATTATCTGCAATCATACCATAAAAGCTTCATTGATGGATGATTGCATCACATGGGAATGCCCGATAACGTTTGCTTTATACGTTATTTGTATTGAAATATAAATGCTGGATTACCTATGTGGATAATCAGATTGTTTTTTCTTCCGTCACTACATCTTACTGATTCTAAAAGAGATGTAGTGACGGAAATTTTTGTATCCCGCCGAAATGGTTTGTTCTCTTTTTTCCGCGTAGAGGCGACAAAGCGGAATGCCTGTTCTTGTCGTTGTTGGTTGTATTTCTTGTTTTAAGGATGAAAACTGATGGAGCTGACTTGAAATATGATTTTCTTTTGCGAGAGTCTGATATTATTCACTATATTTGTGGAATGCTAGCCTTATAAATTTAATCAGATGATAGAGGAAAATCAGTTGATATCCCATTTGTATCAAAATAGGGATAATGGTCAATGGATGATACAAACCAATGATGAACATCAAAAGGGGGTTGCTGATATGGCGGCATCCTTCGCCGGGCAGTTCGGACTTCCTTCTTGGGGGCGTGCGCTCGGCCTACTTCATGACAAAGGAAAGGAACGGGCGGCATTCCAGCAATACATACGCAAGATGAATGGTTTGCCTACGAGTGACAAGAAGCGCTATGATGATCATACCCATGCTTTTGTGGGTGGAATATTGGCAAAAGAACTTATGGGAAAGGATGTTTCCCATCTTCTTGTAAACCAAATTATTTCTCATCACACGGGGTTACATGATTTCGGGGATGTGGAAAACATATTGAAAGAGAGGCTATTGTCCAAAGAAATAAACGAGGGTGACATTAGCATAAACAAACCTTTATTATTCCAAGAATTTATTGATTCACCTTTTTCTAAATCAAAGGTTGAATGGAAACACTTTCATCACCTTTCCCGTATGCTTTTTTCCTGTCTTGTAGATGCCGACCGGCTCGATACAGAACGGTTTATGGATGTAGAGTCATGGCGGAAGCGGGGAAATTCGGCTACGCTTGCCGATTTGCTTCCACAGCTGGAGGCATATATGCAAAAACTGCAATCGAATGCAGCTGATACGAAAGTGAACCGCATCCGCCAGCAAGTGAAAGAACAATGCAGTAGAACTTCTTCAAGCGAAAAAGGATTTTATAGTCTTACAGTTCCGACGGGAGGCGGTAAAACACTTTCTTCTTTGTTATGGGCCATGAAGCATGCTGTAAGCCATTCAATGAATCGTATCATCATCGCCATCCCATATACCAGTATCATTGTGCAAACGGCAGGGCTTTTGAAGGAAATCTTTGGTGAAGAAAATGTATTGGAGCATCATAGTAATTTCGACCCCGATGATATTAAGGACGAGGAAAATAGGGAAAAAGCAAAATTGGCTACAGAGAATTGGGACTATCCCATTATTGTCACTACCAATGTACAGCTTTTTGAATCTATGTTTAGCAATAAAACATCTGATTGCCGCAAACTGCACAACATGGCAAATTCAATTCTTGTTTTGGATGAGGTTCAGATGTTGCCAACCGGCTTCTTGCGGCCGATAGTCGATGCGCTGAAAGCGTATCAGGAAATGTTCGGGGTTTCGGTATTGTTTACCACGGCAAGCCAGCCGGTACTGAGTGGTCTGATAGAAGGAACAAATCCTAAAGCTGATTTTAAGGGAATAGAACATATCAAGGAAATTATTCCGGAAGAATTTGCTTTGCATGACCAGCTTCGCCGTGTGAAGTTGTCAATCGATGATACAGGAAAAACATACGATGAGATAGCTGCAAAGGTGTCTGAATATAATAAGGTGTTGTGCATAGTGAACACTCGTAAAGATGCCAAAGAGCTGTATGACCGTTTGCCCAATGACGGAGTGAAATTGCATTTGTCTAGAATGATGTGCCCTGCCCACTTACACGAAACTATTGGTAAAATAAAAACTTTATTGAAGGATGAGTCGCAGCCGATTGTCAGGGTCATTGCAACCCAGCTTGTGGAGGCCGGTGTGGATATAGACTTTCCGGTTGTGTTCCGTCAAGAAGCAGGACTCGATTCTGTATTGCAAGCAGCGGGACGGTGCAATCGGGAAGGACGAAGTGCCATGGGACATACATTTGTGTTCAGTCTGGCGGCAGAGAAGCGAAAGCTCTTCGGTTCAATGGCTGACTCCAACAATGCTCGGTTGAATTTGCCGGAAGATAGTGATTGGTTTGCTCCTTCTACCATGAAAGCCTATTTTTGTCAATTGTATAGCAGAAAACAAACATTTGATGAAAAGGATATAAAGCACTGGCTCTACAAACCTACTGAGCTATGTTTTGAAACTGCATCAAAAGAATTTCGCCTGATTGATGATACAAGTATAAATGTTATCGTAAATTGGGAAAACAGCATGGAACTTATAGAGCAGTTGAAAGAATCGGGGTGTACCTACTCGTTGGTGAAGCAATTGGCGAAATTTACTGTAGGCATCCGTTCCTATGATTTTAAGCAACTGAAAGGCTATGGGCTTGTCGAAGAAATATTGGAAGGAATATATGTATTGGCAGACAGGTCTCAGTATAATAAAACCACAGGTCTCAGCCTTGATAACCATTGGCTGGAGGAAGTATTAATGATATAAAGAAACGGATATGACAAAGAAAGAAACATTGAAATTGTTTGAAGAACGTAAAGTCCGCACCGTGTGGGATGATGAAAAGGAAAAATGGTATTTTTCGATAGTTGATGTGGTGTCAGTTTTAACAGACAGTGTTGATGCAACTGCTTATTGGCGTAAGTTAAAGCAAAGACTTAAAGAAGAGGGAAATGAAACCGTGACAAATTGTCACGGTTTGAAAATGAAAGCCACAGACGGTAAGATGCGACTTACAGATGTGGCTGATACAGAACAACTACTACGTATCATTCAGTCTATCCCATCTCCCAAGGCAGAACCGTTCAAGCAATGGATGGCACATGTAGCATCCGAACGTCTTGATCAGATGCAAGACCCTGAGTTGAGTATTGAGCAAGCTATGATGGACTACAAGCGACTTGGTTATTCTGACAACTGGATAAACCAACGCTTGAAGAGCATTGAAATCCGTAAAGATCTTACAGATCAATGGAAACTACATAATGTAGAGGAAGGTGTTCAATATGCTACTCTTACAGACATTATCTATCAGCAATGGACCGGAAAGTCGGCAAAGGAGTACAAACAGTTCAAGGGCTTGAAGAAAGAAAATCTCCGGGACAATATGACCAATGAAGAATTGGTTCTTAATATGCTGGCCGAACTCTCTACGACAAGTATTACTAAAGCTAAAAATCCTCAGACATTGGGTGAAAATATGCAGTGTGCGGCTGACGGTGGTGATGTGGCTCGTGTGGCACGCGAACAGTTGGAGCAAAAAACCGGTCGTGAAGTGGTAACTCCCTTGTCGGCAAAAAGGTTTTTTGAAGGTCAGAAGCCGGAAGATTTATTGGAAAACAAGGAAAACGATGAATGATATGGAATATACAGATAAAGAATATTGTCTGGAGGTGTGGGGCGATTGGGCTTGTTTCACTCGTCCGGAGTTGAAAGTAGAGCGTGTAAGTTATGATGTCATTACGCCATCGGCGGCACGCGCCATCTTTGAAGCGATACTGTTTAAACGTTATGCCATGCGTTGGCAGATAACCAAGATTGAGGTATTCAGGCCTATTAAATGGGCTACCATTAGACGGAATGAAGTTGGAGCGGTGGTAAATTCCAGCATGAAACCAATTTATATAGATGATGGAAAGACACGCCAGCAGAAGAACACGTTGCTTCTGTTGGATGTGCGTTACCGAATTTATGCTAAGTTAGTATTTATTCCGGTAAAAGACCGTCCGAAAGAGGCTTTTGCCAAGCATCAGCCAAGTGCCGACGAGAATCCTATGAAGTATTATCAGATGTTCGAACGCAGGGCATCACAAGGGCAATGTTTTACGCAGCCCTATCTCGGATGTCGTGAGTTTTCTGCAAACTGGAAGTATATTGAAAGTACTGATAATCTTGATTATCCCTTAGCCGAAGACAGGGATTTCGGCATTATGCTTTATGATATGGACTTTGAGGAAAATCCACAAAAACCGAATGCTATGTTTTATAGAGCCCAAATGAAAAAGGGAGTGATTGTTGTACCGGATAAAGATAGTGAGGAGGTGTTGAGATGATACTGAAAGCATTATATGATTACTATCATCGAAGTGGAGATGATGTGGCCCCTTTTGGTTTAGAATACAAAGAGATTGGATTTATTATTGTTATTGATAGATGTGGAAAATTTCTGCGCTTTGAAGACAGGCGCATAGATAAGAAGTCGGCACAGCGGTTTCTTGTTAAGAAAAGTGTTAGCCGGTCAAGTGCCCCTGTTGCAAACTATTTGTATGACAATTGTAAATATGTATTTGGTTATTCCGATAAGGGGGATATGGAAAAGATACGTAAGTACTTTGAAGTATTTAAGGCGAAAGTAAAAGATATATATGATGCTTTTCCGGATAATGAGGACATAAAAGCTGTTTATGCATTTTATCAGCAAGACCATTCTTTTATAGTTGGGGCTATGCAGAAAGATTCTTTATGGGATGATATAGCCAAAAATCTTAATAAGAAATATTCTACCTTTTCTTTCCTTATAGAAGGGGATACGAAAATAGTGGCTTCGAAAAGGGAATTGATAAATTTGTTTGACGAGAATCATGGCGTGGCAGGAAATCTTTGTTTGATAACAGGGAGATATTCAAAAGTTGTAGAGATTACAACTGCTACAAAGATACTTGGAAGCCAAGAAACAGCTAAACTAGTTGCATTTCAAGTTAATTCCGGGTATGATTCGTATGGGAAATCTAAAGGATACAATGCTCCAATATCAGAAGAAGCTGAATTTGCATATACAACCGCATTGAATCATTTGCTGCGTTCGGATTCTCACAATAAGTTTATGGTGGGCTCACGTACTTATCTTTTCTGGGCTTCCTCCAATAGCGAGGCTTCAAAAGAGTCCGAAAATAGTCTATTTTCTTTGTTGGGGCGGATTGAAGAAGAAAATGACGACTCAAACAGGCGCATAAAGTTAGTATATGATACTTTCCAGTCTATCTATAACGGAAAATTATCGGCAAACGATGATGACAAATTCTTCATTTTGGGTTTGGCTCCTAATTCGGCAAGAATTGCGGTAGTATATTGGAATGAGATGCCTTTGCGTGAATTTGCAGGTTTGATAAGTAAACATTTTACGGATATGGAGATGGTTGACACTCGCAAAGATAAGAAGCCGTACGTGGGAATGCATTCCATTCTTGGAAATGTTACTCTTGGAGGAAAGTCAAGTGATGCGACTCCCAACCTTCCTGATGCTGTGGTGAGAAGCATATTTCAAGGGTTGCCGTATCCGGCTTCTCTCTTTCAAGCATGTATTCGTCGCATACGTGCAGAACAATCCGTCAATATAGTGCGTGCTGCTATCATCAAGGCATATCTCAACAGACTAAACGAAAATAACAACCATAAAAAATTAGATATTATGTTAGACAAAGAAAATCAAAATCAAGGGTATCTTTGTGGAAGGCTGTTTGCCGTGTTGGAAAACCTACAATATGCAGCAAATAAACAAGATTCCATTCGTTCAAGTTACATGAACGCGGCTTCATCTACGCCATCTACAGTATTTTCAACAGTTCTCAAATTATCAAACAGTCATTATGCTAAATTGGCTAAAGAGAAGAAAGGCCTTGCTAATTTCTTTGATAATCAAAAGAAAGAGATAATAGTTTTAATTCAAAATTTTCCTAATACATTGAGTTTGGAAGATCAAGGACGATTCTTCCTCGGCTATTATCATCAGAAAGCTCACAGAGAGAATCAAGAAACTGAAGAATAATTTTTAAAAATATACAATTATGTCAGAATTAAAGAATAGAATTGATTTCGTTTACATTTTTGATGTACAAGATGGTAATCCAAATGGTGACCCGGATGCAGGTAATCTTCCTCGGATAGATGCTGAAACTGGTATAGGCCTTGTTACAGATGTTTGTTTGAAACGCAAGGTACGTAATTATGTACAAATAGCCCAAGCAGGAAAAGCAGGTAACGATATTCTTGTCAAATCCAAAGAAATTTCTGGAGAAGAGGTCTTTATTAATGAAGAAATCCGCAAAATGTACAAAGAAGATTTAGGAATAGAACTAAAAATCAAAGAAAAAGCTCCTGCCGATAAGAGTTCAGCTGGTAAAATTGCTATGTGCAGACGCTTCTTTGACGTTAGGACTTTTGGAGCAGTACTCTCAACCGGACCTAACGCAGGACAAGTGAGGGGGCCGATTCAAATGACTTTTGCCCGTTCGCAAGATATGATTGTTTCAGCAGAGCATGCATTAACCGTATGTGTAGCTCGTGATGAAGAAAAGACCTATGAATCACAAGTGGGAATACAGGGACGTAAAGCGACCATTCCTTATGGCCTCTATGTCTGTCACGGCTTCATCTCCGCTAACTTGGCACAACAGACAGGATTTTCTGAAGAAGACCTTGAACTATTTTGGGAAGCTTTAAAGAACATGTTCGATGTGGATCGTTCGGCGGCACGTGGATTGATGAGTGCTCAAAAACTGATAGTCTTCAAGCATGACTCCATATTGGGTAATGCTCCCGCCAACAAGTTGTTTGAATTGGTAAAAGTGGAGAAAGTCTGCGATGGAGCACCACGCTCATTCATCGACTATTCAGTTACTATAGATAAGGAGAATGCTCCATCAAATGTAACTATTGAGGAACTGATATAATTCCATCGTATGTACAATGAAGACGATATGCTCATGTTGTCGGGGATTCAGCACTTTAGGTTCTGTCCCCGGCAATGGGCTTTGATACACATTGAGCAGCAATGGGATGATAATCGTCTCACCATCGAAGGACAGATTCTGCACAAGCATGTAGATGATCCGTTTTATAGACAAAAGTGTGGTGACCAGATAACATTGCGTGCGGTGAATATCGCTTCGCGTGAACTTGGACTCTATGGAATCTCTGATGCCATAGAGTTACTTCCTTCCTCATCTTTTGAAAATACGATTTTGCATCCCAACTATCCGGGGCGATGGCAACCGGTTGCTGTGGAGTATAAGCATGGCAAACCGAAAAGAAACGAGGTGGATGAAGTGCAGTTGGCAGCACAAATCATGTGCATAGAAGAAATGTATGCTATCCATATACCATACGGCTCTTTCTTTTATGGGGAGCTTCGCCATCGGGTTAATGTGGATATAACGGAGGAGCTGCGAAATATAGTCAGACAATGTGCCCGGGATATGCACGATATATTTAGTAAAGCGGTTATCCCGAAGGCTGAATATGGGAAACATTGTGACAAGTGCTCGCTGAAAGATATCTGCATGCCGGAAATGGTAAATAATTGTACTTCGGTAGATAATTACCTTACTAAAAATCTGTATCTATGAGAAAACTATTGAATACTTTGTATGTGACGACACCGGAAGCGTATCTTAGTAAGGATGGGCTGAATGTCGTTATATCTGTTCAGCAGGAGGAGGTGTTTCGTATTCCTGTCATAAATATAGAGGGCATCGTTACGTTCGGATATATGGGCGCAAGTCCCGGTGTGATGAAATTGTGTAGTGACAATGGTATATCACTCACATTTCTTTCTCCACAAGGCAGATTTATCAGCAGGGTTCAAGGTGCTACGAAAGGGAATGTTCTGTTACGCAAAAAGCAGTACCAATTGTCGGACGATGCATCTTGGTCGTTGCATGTGGTTAGGTTGATGATTGGTGGTAAGATTCAAAACTATCGCAATATATTGAGGAGATATATTCGTGATTATGGTGAGAATGAAGACATTAATAGGGCGGTGCAAGTATTGGAACGTGCCAAGCGTGATGCTTTGAAGGCTCAAGATAAGACGGAATTAATTGGTTATGAGGGGATGGCTTCGAATGCCTATTTTGAGGTATTGCCAATCTTGATACTTAATCAGAAGACTGATTTCCCATTTCATGGTCGCAATCGTCGTCCTCCCAAGGATGCGGTGAATGCCATGTTGTCTTTTGCATATACGTTGATAGCCAATGATGTTGCGGCCGCTCTCGAAACTGTTGGCCTTGATCCATACGTCGGGTTTCTCCATACACTCCGTCCGGGGCGCACATCGTTGGCCTTAGATATGATGGAAGAGTTACGTGCTTACCTTGGCGACCGTTTTATTTTGTCGTTGATTAATAAAAGACAGATTTCAGTAAAAGACTTCTTGTTCCAAGGTGATAATGGGGTTGTTATGACAGATAAAGGGAAAAAGACTTTTATTACTGCATGGCAGGCAAGGAAAAGGGAAGTGATAATTCATCCTTATCTTAATGAAAAAGTTGAAATAGGGCTTCTGCCTTATGTGCAGGCTATGTTAATGGCAAGATATATCAGGCAGGATATTGACGATTATCCGGTATTTCTTATAAAATGATTTTTAATTATGTACATTCTTGTGACTTACGATGTGGATACTACAAGCAAAGAGGGGGCTCGCCGTTTACGATGTGTGGCCAAGGCTTGTCTGGATTATGGACAGAGGGTGCAGAACTCAGTCTTTGAGTGTGTAGTGACGGAAGCGCAATATTCTCTTCTAAAAGGGAGAGTTAGGGATATTATTGATATGTCTCTTGATAGTGTTCGTTTTTATATTCTTAGTAAAAATGAGAATAAGAGGGTGGAAGTAATAGGTGTTGAAACGGCGTATAAACTTGAGGAGGCTCTTATAATATAATGCGAATGTGGTGTGTTACAAAAAAAGTAGTATCTTCGCATGTGTTAATAATCAGTAGATTAAATTATTTGTAGGGTATTTCTTTGTTATGAAGTTGAATAATAATGATGATTCGCATAACAGTGGATTAAATTTGCTGATTTATAATATGTTATTAGATATAGAGTCACACCCTGCGTGGGTGTGTGGATTGAAACCTGTCGTCATACATCTCCAGCTTTACCTTGAAGTAGTCACACCCTGCGTGGGTGTGTGGATTGAAACATACGAATGGGTGAATGTAAAGGGCTTTGATACCGTCACACCCTGCGTGGGTGTGTGGATTGAAACTTCTCATACTCTATGCCTGTTTTAATGATAAACAGTCACACCCTGCGTGGGTGTGTGGATTGAAACTTAGATTCCCATAATGAAGATAAACCTCGAGTGGTCACACCCTGCGTGGGTGTGTGGATTGAAACATAAGAATCGACATCTTTCTGTTTATGCTTAGAAGTCACACCCTGCGTGGGTGTGTGGATTGAAACCCATAATGAAGATAAACCTCGAGCGCGATTAGACTGTCACACCCTGCGTGGGTGTGTGGATTGAAACAATCCGATATGTTCGGGTTAGCGGAACGTACGATGTCACACCCTGCGTGGGTGTGTGGATTGAAACCAATAACCTGACTGGCCAACACCAATATTGCGATGTCACACCCTGCGTGGGTGTGTGGATTGAAACATCATAGAAGCGCGAGCCTGAGCCATAGAAGCAGTCACACCCTGCGTGGGTGTGTGGATTGAAACTAACTGGGAGCAAATATACAAACTATTTTCATAGTCACACCCTGCGTGGGTGTGTGGATTGAAACCTTGATACGGGTATAAGCAGCCGTATTAACGGGGTCACACCCTGCGTGGGTGTGTGGATTGAAACATTTTGGTGATGAATATCATAAATATATCCCTGGTCACACCCTGCGTGGGTGTGTGGATTGAAACCCGCTTGGTGATGTGCGAGAGCAGTCCGGAACCGCGTCACACCCTGCGTGGGTGTGTGGATTGAAACCTTCTTGGGAAGCAGCGCGAGCAGCACGTCCTGTCACACCCTGCGTGGGTGTGTGGATTGAAACGGAAAACAACTAAATCAACATCTAATTCTCCATTGTCACACCCTGCGTGGGTGTGTGGATTGAAACTTTACTCTCTGTAATCTTTATTATTGACCTAGAGTCACACCCTGCGTGGGTGTGTGGATTGAAACGATTATGCACCCTCGTCAAACGGGGCAAGGGATTGTCACACCCTGCGTGGGTGTGTGGATTGAAACATATTCTGAACACATTGCAAATGTACAAAAAGGTCACACCCTGCGTGGGTGTGTGGATTGAAACTGGGAAGCTTGCGCCGGATACATTATGGACGTTGTCACACCCTGCGTGGGTGTGTGGATTGAAACAATGACGAGGTGAATACGTGTATAGACAACCATAGTCACACCCTGCGTGGGTGTATATGGATTGAAGCATTGTTCACTCGTTGGTCAAGTTTATGGAAGAATTGTAAGCATTCGGCCTCTTGTGTATTTCTCTTCAAGCTGTTATAAAATCAAAAGCCAAACGAAGTACGTTAGGCTTTTGACTTTGTTATGACTGGAAAAAACACGCACAATCCCGGATGCTTATCTTTTGTCTGTCTTCTTTTGTGGTTTCACCTAGGTGACAATACATTGGCATCTAAGTGGAGAGGCGTAGTCACCCAAGTGATACGCTTGCTTCACCTTGGTGAAACTATAAATTCAACTAAGCGTTCCAGAGTAAATATATTATATTTTTTACTATACTATTCCTTGTTGTTTATTTGTTATATTGTTGATTATTAATGTGTTATTGTCTGTTTGTGTCGATTGTTTTTCTTGTCTTTATAAGATATATTAAAACATAAACTAACATGGAAATTGGTATAATTGACCTTTGTAAACAAATAGAAGATCCTAGTATGAACCGCAAGAAAGTCCATAAAATGGAAACTAGTATCTATATATCCATTGCTGCTGTAATCTGTGAGGTCCAGTCCTGGAATGAAATTGAGGAATTTGGCAATTCGAAAATTGCTTTTTTCAAGAGTCGCATACCCGGCCTGGAGTTCATCCCCAGTCATGATACTTTTAACAGATTCTTCAGTATGATAAAGC
>ERZ791740.1737-NODE-1737-length-11048-cov-2.743928_pt1 | contig 11048 bp, 11 predicted proteins | sample MGYA00510041_ERZ791740 | MGnify/ENA primary metagenome ERZ791740 (study PRJEB30046, sample SAMN00791959) | human gut metagenome | study: EMG produced TPA metagenomics assembly of the A metagenome-wide association study of gut microbiota in type 2...
AGGTGTAGGAGTTCTCGTTGTCGTACCAGGACACGACCTGAACCTGATAGGTGTCATCGTAGCTACGCTAAATTTTCACGATTTTTTTGTGATCGTTCATAATCTCGAAACAACAGTTACAGTGCCACAGCATACCGTTGTCGTACCAAAACCAGCTTGTTCGTACCACAATTATATCACGTTTTAGCGTCATTTGCAAGGTTTCCGTCAATTTCACATCCGGCCTGCATTTCTCTCATATTTGAAAGTCTATTTTCACGGAACACATAGTTCGGAGCGTCCGGGGCCCGGAGCACCGCCGGGGCGTCTGCTCTGCCCAGATGCGCTCCTCTGCTTCCTCTTTTGCTAAAATTTCGCCGGACATGATTTTAGGCCATGGTGTGGGAAGCAATGCTTTTTGTTTGACATAAAACATATATTACATTACGACCTGACAGTTACATATATAAGCACCTGTATATCAGCTCTTGGCAACACACCCGCGCTTATTCATCTTCTGCTTCGCATCGTCCGGCACATCGATCAGTCCGAGCCGGTAGAACATCCCGTAAATGTAAGTCACGCCCCGAATATCACCCAACGCTTTCGGACGGTCAACTACTGCTCCGACCTCTTTTACATTGCCCAGCGCCAGCAGCACCGAGCTCCACGCCAGACTTTTACTATTTTCCCAGCGGTCAATCCACAGCTCTTTCGTGTATTCGCCGTTCCTGCCTTTGCGTACCTCATAAGAAAATGGTAAACCAGTGTAAGTTTTGAATTTCACACCAGCATAAGCCAGAACCACTCCCCAGAAGTTTTCTTCTGTCGGATCAGTTCTCCACCGTTTCATTGCTCTGTATCTCCTCTGCCGCTCTGCTCCAACACTAATTTTCTCTTTTTCTGCTGTAGGGAGTAATTTCAAAGGAACTGATATGTAACGAATTCCAATCTTCCAAGTATCCAACTACCGTCTCATGTTTTTCAAGTCTTCTTGCAATCCATGAATACACCTGTCCGCACCTTTCGCAGTTGTGTTCTCCCTTTAGCTCAATCATATAGTATTCCCATCTCAAATCAATGGCTGTAAATTATCAAAATGGTGGGGTCCAGAGGAATTAACCTCAAGATGTAATCTGTTTATTAACGCCCACTTCTTCCTTAGATGTTTGCTTCATGCAGTCGTCCGGCTACGAACCCCATATGCACCTGTAGGATGTTCCCATCTGAACCAACACATACGTCACAACACCAGCTTTCATAACCGCACCTACGTCAATCCGATTCTTTTGAGCGTAGCCTTCATGCAACTCATCCATCTGCAGCTTAGCCATATCACTGTGTTGCATACCATCCACTACGTAGAGGCTGCATATCTAGCCATGCTTTGAACATAGCTTAGTCATAATCACGCAAAGAACCGATCTTCCAGCATCAGACACAGGCAGTGATAAATGGGCAAGTGCAGTTCCTGAATCATATAAGTCTCTGTCTGCGGAGCTTTAATGCACACCTCGCTCATATCCTTCAGTTTGCTGTCCTTTGCACCCGTCAGTCCAATGACCTTCATTCCCTTAGCGTGTGCAGTTGTTGCCGCAAACAGCACATTTTTGCTGTTGCCACTGGTGGAAATGCCAAGGAACACATCACCAGCTTTACCATATCCATTGACCTGCTGTGCAAAGCAGAGCAACGGCTCACAGTCGTTCATGTACGCGGTGGACAACGCTGGGTGTCCATCTAATGCAATCGCAGGAAGTGCTCCCTGTAAGTTTTCAGCAAGAACAGAACCAAACTCTTGATTTTCAGCCATAAGTTTTTCCGCGAAGAGCGTTTCTGGCTTTCGCGGCATTTTGAAGCCTTTCATCAGTTCGCCGACAATGTGTTCGGCATCTGCTGCTGAGCCGCCATTACCAGCCACGAGCAGCTTTCCGCCATTTTCAAAGCACTCTTCCATTATAAGATACGCCGCAATAATGTCATCTTTTGCCGATTCCAAAGAAGGGTATCGTTCTACCAACAGATCGATATGCTTCATCAGTCGATTTTCGAGTTCACGCATTTTATAATTTCCTCCTATTTCAAATATTGTTCTACAAAGTTTTTCAGAGACGATACTGTTACGGTCTGACCGTAAGCCCCATTTCCAACAAGGGCAGTCCGACAACCAGCATTTTGGCCCGCTTTAATATCGTTCTCACCATCACCAACCATCCAAGACTGTGCCAAGTCAATATTGAAGTCTTGCGCTGCTTTCAATAGCATCCCCGGCTTCGGTTTACGGCATTCGCAATCAAATTTCAGCTCTGGGCGCTCTCCTTCATATCCCTTATGCGGATGATGCGGGCAGAAGTAGACAGCATCCAAATAAGCGCCCTCTTTGCCCAGAAGTGTTTCCATTTTGTTATGGATCCTTTCTAGCTCTTCAAAAGACACTTCTCCGCGAGCAATCACGGGTTGATTTGTGACAACGATTGCCAGATACCCAGAAGCATTGATTTTCTTGATAGCATCCGCTACACCGTCCAGAAGTGCAAACTCATCAATATTCCGTAAGAATCCGACATATTTATTGATTGTGCCGTCCCGATCAAGGAATACGGCCTTTTGTTTGTTTTGCAGATTCTTCCCGGAAACACGTCCAGCCTTGTAATCCTTACAGACAGCATCGTAACGCTCTGGTGTACCCATGTCCTTCACATATTCCGGACTGTCATAGCAGAACATCTTGCCTGTGCCAGCAAGGGGTTTTAAGAGCTGACGATCCAAATCAACTTTAACAGGTTTTCCATTTTCGCCGACTGTTCCAACCTTATCCACATCAATTCCAGACAACTCTAAAATGCTCGGATTGATAACATGAAGCCCAGCATTGACACGATTCCGGTAATATTCTGGGCGATCATCCTCTTTTGCCAGCCATTGCTCAACCGCACCATTTTTATCAGCGATAAGCAAGCCGCTATCATACGGATGACTATTTGGATGTGTAAAGAGCGTGACCACTCCGCCGTGCTGTTTGTGAAAATCAACAAAGCGGTTAAAATCCACATCAAACATTGCATCAGCATTTAGTAGCAGAAAATCTTCTTTCAAATTTAATTTGAAGAGTGCGCCAGCATTCCCTAGTGGAGTGTTCTCTACGAAATATTCAATTTTTACGCCCCACTTGCTGCCATCACCAAAGTGCTTTTCAATTTTTTCGTGGAGATAGGACACCGTCAAGACAATGTCCCGGAACCCCTGCGAAGCCAAAGAGCAGATCTCGCGCTCGAGAACCGGGATACCGTCAATGGGAATCAGCGGCTTTGGAATGTCTGGAACTAACTCAGAAATGCGGGTGCCTCGCCCGCCGGCCATGATAACAACTTTCATGTTTTCACCTCCGAATCAGCCGCTTTATGTAGGGGCGGATGATGTTGTAATTTGCCTTTATAAATACTACAAGTGCCGCCAGTTCCATCAAAAAGCAGAGCCACAGTCCCGGCACTATGAAGGTCAGCACCATGGAGAGCAACACGGCCACCAGCCAGACTGCATTCTTTCCCCACTCAATATCCAAGGTGAAATACCGCTGGGAGTGCCGGATGCGGATCAGGAATAGAATCAGGTATGCTGCAAACGTTGAAAAACTTGCAGCTTGGAGGCCGATAAAATGGACGCACCCGATATTGACGCCAAAGTTGAGAAGTGCTGCAAAAATCGTAGTTGCGAGGCTTCTGGATGTTTCCTTGGAAATCTGGTATCCCATTCCGAGAAAGCTACAAAGCGCGCTGAACGCTGCACCCAGATAGAGGAACCCGGTGTATCGCCATGCTTCTTTATATGCCTCCGAAACGAACAGTTCTATTACAATCTTCGTTGCCGGAACAGCACAAAGGCACATGGAGAACAGAAGCACATAATACTTTCTGAATATCTCACTGAAAAATGCATCCCGATTTGGCGTATCATATTCTTTGATTGCTGTTTCCTGCCATGCCAGATAAAAAATGCTCGTTACCGTAGTAAGGATTGTTGGGAATTTTGTTGCCATCGAATAAATGCCGTTGAACGCTGCACCCAAAGCAAACAGAATGATGTACCGGTCTGAGGAGTTCACAACCCACCAGCAGATCGTATTCGGCACGAGCGGCGCAGAGTATTTTAAGATTGGTCCCAAAACTGCCTTCGACATGCGTTCTCGAAGTGCCGCGAAAATCTCTTTATGCCGGATGAGCATCGTGATAATACAGACACCGTAAGCGCACGCCTTCGAGACGATGAGCACCTCTACCCCCAGATGGAGGATTATCAAGCCGACGACTTCCATCACAAGCATCACGATGCTGTTCAAAACACCATAAAAGGCATATTCTTTGTTCAGGCCAAGGCCGCGTATGATGTCCTGAAAAAGAATGAAGAACATTGTCGTTGCCAGCAAAAGCCCCACCCAAAGAGCATACTGGATATTTACGAAAGCACAGAAAAAAGCGAACAGTATTTCCGTAATAACGGTTGTCAGACATAGAAATTTGATCGAATTTCCGATAATCGCTTTGTTTTGCTCTTTTTTTGACTCTATCAGAAACCGAAATACACCATCATTGAGTTGGAAAATGACCAGTGGCTGAATCATGGAAATCGTTGTCAGGACGACATCATAATATCCAAGTTCTTCCGGCGTAATGTAGTAGGAATAAACCAGAACCATTACATAGGAAAGGATTTTGGTGCCAAAGTTTCCGATGGCATAAATTACTGTATTGCTAGCAAGTTTTGACCTTCCAACCAATTTTTACCTTCTCCTTTTATTTTTCTATAAGATCCAGAAGAAGATTCAGATTCTGCCTTGATTTTTCTGTACGTGCTTTTAGTTCCTCCTCGTTTTTGATTCCGCATGGCGACTTTAGAATTACATCTACCGGAGGAATCGGCTCTCGGAGGACATCAACATAATTATTCTTCTGAATGCTTTCATAAAAATATTTTATCTTTGGACTATATGATAAGGTGAATGTTGGGACTCCCATAATTTCTGCCACCATCGAACTGTGCAGCCTTCCCGAAATAAAAAACGAGGCACCCGAAATTAATTTCGTTATATCCTCAACATCCGTTTTTAAGCTCAGTTCAACATCTAATGTGCTATTATTTAGTTTGTTACACATAATACTGTTGATTTTAATATCTTCGCAAGTATCCAATGGAATCGATATAATTTTTTTTATCCCGAGCTGCCGACTCAATTCCTTGATTTTTTCAACAATCACATCTGTCATTTCAAGTTGCTCTTCTGCTGTCATAAAATTTTCCAAGTTTCTCCAAGAGAACAAAATATACTTTGACGCCGCAGATTTATATACATCCGCTTTATTTTTGTACTCTAATGCATATTCCAACACCATATCATCTGTAAGTACAATAGTGTTGCTCTTGCTTAGCTGTTTTGCTTTTTCATATGACTTTTCATCCCGAAAGGCCGTAAGCGAGGAATACTTCAGAAGCAACTTGAACTTAAAAATTCTGCTCAACCTTGTCACGGAACCTATTCCACTGCTCAGGTAACAGTATTTTGCTCCATGTGCCTTCAAAAAAACAAAATGATAAAAATTCCCGTCTTCATCTGTAAAGATTGTTCCGCCACCCCATATATGAAGCGCCTTTTGAGGCAGCTTTTTCAGCCATGAATTTCGCTCCAATTTATTGGAATAGTCCTCTCTAATAACTTCACATCGTGGGTATTTTTCGCCACACACTCTATCCAAGCATTGTTCCTTGGATATTAAATATATTTTTTTATCACTTGCAAGCTGGTTGATGCAATTCATTATTTGGAAAAACATTATGTTATCACCATAATTTTTTCCATAATATCCCCAAAGAACAATATTATTTATTTTCTTATTCATTTTCCTCACACCTTCTTTCTCGTGTCCGCTGCTCTTAGTCATATTAGATGTACGACTAAAAACACTTCTATTCCTCACTGACATTCTGAACTCCAACATCCGAAAAAACTTTCAGCAGCAGTTTTTTAGCCATTTGAGGCGAGTATTTGTCCTCGTACAGTTTTCTCATTTCACTGGAGAACTTTGGGGGGCGGCTCTCACAAAATTCATTTATTCTTTGGATAAACTCGTTAGCTGAATTGCATCTATAGTCGTCCATGCCCTCATATCCTTCTAACGCCTCGTCAGTACCAAGGTATCGTTTCCCGTACATCAAAGCTTCACATGTTTTAGTTTTCATTCCTTCGCCCTTAAAAATAGGACCAACAACCAAATCTGCTTTGTTGTACCACTCGTCCAAATTCTCTACACTGCCAACAACCGTAACATTATTGCGGGTAAGATTTTCTCGCAATTCTTCCATCCGATGTCCTACAATATACAGCATGATCTGAGACTTTACTTTTGGCATGACATTATCGATAAACCAAGTGATTCCCTGTATATTAGGCCAAAAATAACCGCCAACGAATAACAAAGTAAATTCATCTGTATGGACATTCTTATCAATATGTGCTGTGTCAGTATAATACACCGGAAAAATGTACTTGGACTTCACGCCATAGTATTTTTCAAGATTTCGATTGTCCCTTTCATTGAGGATGAGGCAGCAGTTCGAATATTTAACTGTGTCTTGTTCATTTTTCTTTATATTTTCCCATACCAATCTGTCTCTGAATCGTATCTTATTATTTTTTGAAAATTGTTCATTTTGGTACTGTATTATTCCATGAAAATAACTTACGACCGGTGTATCGCAAACCTTTCTTATTTTTTCAATAACACTTCCATAAATGCTATGGTCGACGAAAATCAACGCGTAATCATTTATTTTACACAAGCGAAGTATTTCATTCTCGTCACTTTTGCTCATGAGAAAAGGAACCCCCAGTAAAATGCTCTCCAATATTTTTAATTTGCTTTGCTTTACTTTTTTATAAATAATATTTATATCATCGCTAGAATAAGTCGAATTGAGCGCTACTACCTGCACATTATCGGCACCAAATATGTCCTTTAATGATTCATAATGTGCTATTGTTGACTTTTTTGCTCCTTGCTCTTCGGCTAAAATAAAATCCGATATAAACAAAATTTTCATTGTTTTATTTTCCTCGCTATGTTCTCGGCTGGCACGCCTGCCATAACTGCGCCATCTTCACAAACATCTTTTACTACAATAGCACCTGCACCAACCACACAATGGGCTGAGATTTTAACATTACCAATAACCGCACATCCCCACCCAAATGTGCAGTTATATCCTATTTCTGCAGAAATCTTTTCTCCTTTATTGTTCCCGATACACAAATTCCCAACTATGGTTGCGTTTTTTCCGACTTTTGCAAATGGATTAACGACAATCGGGCTAGCATGCCAAATCCGCAATCCTGGCTCAAACACCCCCCCCGGTATATCAAATCCTAGTATCCTGCCTAGCTTGTTTTTCTTTCTTCTATAAAAAATCAAGCACAATAAAAAGAGTTTGTTCGCCTTTGATTTTTCAGCGTAATATTCTTCTTTTCTTAAAAAGCTTTGCCATTTAAAGATTTTGTATTTATTACTATGAAATAGTCTTTCCTTTATATATTCTTTTCGGGTAGAAAAATAAAGTTTTTTCTCATAGTGAATAATTTCCTTTAATTTCATATATCGCCATTCCTATTTAATTATTGCCAGAAGAAAACATACGGAATCGAATTCATGTTAGGCAATGCTGCGGCCACAAAATAATAAAGCAATAAACATCCCTGCAAAATTTCTATGCCCGCAAACACTCGCATATTTTTTTTCGAAATATCGACACGGGCACCAGCCAATAAAACAGTTCCAAGACCCATAATCATCGCCACTCTAATCATCTCGGACAAAAAAGATGTACATGAAATCAATGCAACTGCGCTCACGCTCATTCCAATCAAGAGATTAACACTTTCGTCTATCGGCAGTCTCAATTTTTCTTTGTTTTGCCTTCTGATCTTTATATTCAATTTTTTCAACTTGAAGCTTAATTTTCTACTTACAATCAATTTTGCCAAAGTCACCAAAAGAATAAGCAGATAAATAATCATCATTCCATTGGCCATTTCGCCCCCCTTATAACCGTAATAGTTATATGTCGGCAAAATATTTTTTATAAACTTAGTAACAAAAAAGCTCCATATTACTGGAAGCATTCCATTTAATGCAAGCAGCAATCCCATGACCATAACGATCTTTTCCAGTGTCCATCTTATTTTTTTGATAAAATATACGCTCAGGAATAGAAGGGACGTAATGTGAAACGATGTTGCAAGCACAGTCCATGCTACCATATGCCTCCATTTATCCTGCATTGCTGCATCAAGTGCCATACATAACGCTGCAAACGCCAACATTCCTCGTATCATCGAAAAGGAGTATGTAAAATATCCCATCGCCAGCAATGCTAAAAATGAGTGCACAGGTTTATATGTGTACTTACTTATAACATATGTGACAGCCACATAAAACGGGGCTCCCATCATAAATATATAAAAATTAGAGTTTTTGCAAACAAGTCCAATCGCTTTGGAATACAAATCGAAACCAATAAATTTATATTGTGTATCAGCCAATTCAAGTAATTCTAGAATTGAATGCGAAGTAATGACTTCAAAACTAGGAAGATATACTGTTACGGTATCCCACATTCCTAAGTCTTTCGAACGCAGTCCACACAGAAGCACAAACATTGCTCCAATAATTTTGCAATAATATGCTTTTCTCAACTTTCCAGCATCCACAAGAAATTGGCCAGCTAGTATGGTAATTATCAAAATGATATATACTAACAAAACTTGCTCCTTAAGTTTTCTAATTTCACTGATACTCTATACATAAAATCAATAACTTGATTCGCTGAAATACATAATTCATCTGGCATAGATTCAGCAAATTTTCTCATTCTGAATTTGTAATTTTGAGGTTGCTCTTTCAGCTTCGTTTCAAATCCGCCTTCATCCATTTTTAACAAAAATTCATTCACATATTTTCCTTTAGCTCCATAAAACCACGGTCTATTGAATGCATAGCCAGCAAAGTGAATAATTTTGGGACTATTTTTTGCCAGTTCAATTTGTTCGTCCTCATAAAATTTCTTTCGCTGTGTAATTCTCAGAAGTTGTCTTCTTGAGTACCTTTCATACGGCATCATAAAATTGTATTCAGGCCCTACCAAGTGTGTTTTCTTGCTGCAAATGTGATTTATTACACCCTGATCATTGAATTCAACATTATATTTTTGAGAGGCCAAATAATCAAACATCCTCTGTTCTATTTTTTCTTCTCTCCATCTCTTCAAATTCACAAGCAAAACGCCTGCATTCACATAATGACTTTCCGTACTCAGACCTATAGAACTGCGTGCTTGTTTTCCTGTTGTATCTGTAACACCTGCCAACAAGCTCTCTTCTATATCTACACTCCACAACTCGCTCAAATCGCCCCGTATTAAAGTATCACAATCCAGATACAGTACTTTTTCCACGCTATCCGGCAGGATTGATGCCATCTTTAATCTATAATAGGTGCTGGTATTTAATGTACCTTTAACTACAATTTGACTACTTAGAGCTGGAGGTTTAATGAAATAGATCTTGCGATTATATTTTTCGGCTAGTCCGTATATTTTTTCTTGACTATCCTTGGAAATATCATCCGCAATTATGTATATATTTATGTTCTCCTGTTTTTTATTTGTATCAAGTATTGAATACAAAGATATTTCTAATAGAAACACATAGTTTTCATCGCTTGCCATTAATATGTTCATTGTATCGGTTATTCCTCATAAAGTTCTCTCATAAACATCCTTGCATCTTCTTTTATCTGTTCTTGTACAATTTTCAGCCTTCTTTTTATGGATTCCTCATATATTTTTATATTATCTTTATCTCTATAATACGATATTCCCTCTGCTATCGAATCAACAGAAAAAGGGTTCACATATCTTATTGATGACCCCAGCACTTCAGGAATAGAAGTATTCCACGATGCAAGAACCGGTCTTCCACACATTGCAGCTTCCAGTACTGGCATTCCGAAGCCCTCTCCTTTACTAGTGAAAAGGAGAAATGCGCACTCGCTATACATTCTTTGCAGCTCCCCATAGGGAAGATATTCAAACATTTTAACAAATTCACCAGAATACGTCGGATCATGCTCAAGTTTCTTCAAAAGGCAATTTTGAACATCTTTTTTAATGCTCGTTACATACAGCATTATCTTATCTTCTGGATGCATCTTTTTATATTTGCAAAATGCCTCTATTGTCCTAAAAGAATTTTTCTCTGGTCGCCCACCGTTTACCAAAAGAATATATTCATTTTTATATACCCGGTCCAATTTTTCTTTTGGAGTCGAGTAGCAGTCCAAGATTCCTTGATAATAATAATTAATTACTTTAACATTTCGATCTTTCAATTTCTGAAGAGAATAATTTGATACCGTAAAAATCTTATCAAAATTTTTTATCCAGGAACTATATTTGAGTCCAAACAGCAGCTTCTTTCCAAAATAATCCAAAAAAACTGTGACTCCGGTTCTGCCAATCCCCGAATAGTAGTATCTGTCATATATATCGAATGGAAAATTGTGGTTCTTATCATGGATACGTCCATATATCTTTAATTTCGGGAACTTTTTCTTTAACGAATCCACCATTATCATCTCTCGTCCACACACTAGCGGGACAAAGAGAACTGCATTTTCTTTATAATCAACTTCGTCAAGCGAATTTACATATATCTTTTCAAAGAATTTCCCGTCAATTATTTTTTCTTCATATTTATCGGCAGGCACATATCCTTTATGAAGAATTAAATAATTTTTTCTAGTCGAATAATATTGAGACTCCATGATTTGAAGCAATAATAGTTTTGTTCCATTATCGCCTCCATTAAACACTTGTCCAACTCTCTTCGACAAAGATATATGTGAAAAATAATCAATATATACTGAATACATATTATTACTTTATACCCCAATTTCCTTATATACTGCAAATACTTTTTCCCACCGGAAATGTTCATATGCAAAACTCCCCGCATTTTCGCCGAT
>ERZ791740.1761-NODE-1761-length-10905-cov-6.930138_pt1 | contig 10905 bp, 6 predicted proteins | sample MGYA00510041_ERZ791740 | MGnify/ENA primary metagenome ERZ791740 (study PRJEB30046, sample SAMN00791959) | human gut metagenome | study: EMG produced TPA metagenomics assembly of the A metagenome-wide association study of gut microbiota in type 2...
CGATCTCAAAGTTGCCGTCCTGCATATCCTGCACGCGCTGCTTCTTGGGCTCCACCTTCAGCTCCAGAGTAAAGCCGGGCAGAGTGGTCTGCAGCTGCTCCTGAACGACCTGAGCGACCTTCTGGGGAGCATCGTCGGCATCGACGACCATGGTGAAGGAGAAGGAGTCCTTGCCCAGCTCAGCCTTGGCCTGCTCGTAGTACTCTGCAGCCTTGTCGGGATCGTATGCGCAGAACTCTGCAAACTTGGTCTGGTCGGCGCTGAAATCGCTGCCATCCGGGCCGGTGGCGAACTGTGCGGGCACTGCGGTGTAGGCGGGAGAAGAGCCGTCCTTCAGCACGTCATTGGTGATGGAATCACGATCCAGTGCAAAGGTGATGGCACGGCGCAGGTTCAGGTTTGCCAGCTCCGGCACAGCGTCCATGTTGGGGCTGATGTACCACAGGTAGCCGGCGCCCACGCTGGTGAACTCGGGGTCGTCCTTGACCTGCTCGACCTGCTCGCCGTTCAGCAGGGTGATATCCAGATCGCCGTTCTGATAGCTCATCAGAGCCTGCTGGCTGTCCTTGATGACCTGATAGTTCAGGCCGTCCAGAGCAATGCGGTCAGCATCGTAGTAGTCGGCGTTCTTCACCAGCTCAAAAGCGGTGGCGGCCGGCTCATAGCTGGTCAGCACGAATGCACCGTTGGACAGCACGGTGTCTGCGCTGGTGCCGTAAGTATCGCCGCAGCTCTCAAAGAACTTCTGGTTCATGGGGTAGAAGGTGGGGAAGTACATCAGGCTCAGGAAGTAGCTGACCGGAACGTTCAGCTCCACCTTCAGGGTCTTGTCGTCCACTGCGGTGATGCCCAGATCGGTGACGGGCTTGTTGCCTGCAATGATGTCGGCGGCGTTGACCACCTGACCGATATCGCTCAGCATGTAGGCGTACTCGGATGCGTTTGCGGGGTCAACAGCACGCTGCCAGCCAAACACGAAGTCTGCTGCGGTAACGGCATCGCCGTTGGACCACTTTGCATCCTTCAGGTGGAAGGTGTAGGTCTTGCCGTCCTCGCTCAGCTCATAGCTCTCTGCCAGAGCCTCCACGGCTGCACCGTTCGCATCCATCTGCATCAGGCCGTCGGTGTAGTTGGCGATGACCTCAAAGGAGGTGCCGTCGGTAGCCAGCTGGGGGTCCAGAGACTGGACTTCGGTCTCCAGCATGACGTTCAGCACACCGCCCTCAGCAGAGGCGGCTGCACCAGAAGCAGCGGTGGAGCCGGAAGCAGCGGTGCTGGAAGAGCCGCCGCAGGCAGTCAGAGCCAGTGCAGCAGCCGATACGCCTGCAGCAGCCAGGAAGCTGCGGCGAGAAATACGACGATCGAATTTCATATTTTTTCCCTCTCTCTTACCTCAATGCTTTATTGAGGTAAAGCATTGAATGGTGAAAAATGCACAAAGGTTTTTTGCTCCTCCTCTGGAGCACTGCACACCTTTGTGCGATATCCGCATTATACGCTGTTCCGCCTGAAAAGGAAAGGCTTCCGGCTGTTTTTCTGTGCTTTGACCAATGGTCAGCAAAAATTTTGTTTTTGTTTTTGTGCAGTTTTGAAGATATACTGTAGTTGCTCAAAATACAGTTTCACGAAAACATGAGTTTTTTGTATTTTTCAGGGGAACAGATGAAGAGATTTCACCTGCGTATTTTCGTTTTTTGTGCATAAGTCGTACTTTCAGCCTGTTTTTGTGCATATACCAGACACAAAAAATCCCTGCTGAAAACGCACCGTTCTCAGCAGGGAAACACCGTTTTTTCGGTTTTTAGGCAAACATAGCCACTACGTAAGTCTCGCCGCCGTATTCAATGAACACCGCGCCCATCTGTGTGCAGCCTGCCGCATAGCTGCGCAGTGCGCTGCCCGCCTCGCTCAGCGGCGGAGCATATAAGTAGCCGGTAAAGCCCCATTCGTTGTTCATTGCAAGGCCGATCACCACGCCTCTGGGCAGGAACAGAAAGCTGGTGGAATGATCGATAAAATCGTACACATTCGTGTCCAGCATGGCACCGGAGCCGGTGGTCATGGGCACCTTGCGTGTCAGCAGGCCGGACTGGGTGGTCAGCTGGGTGGTGTCCTCCACCAGCCAGTCTGCCAAACGGCTGGCTGCATCTTCCAGATCGGTATTATAGGTCAGGCTGGGGTCTACCTCTTTCATCAGGGCCTTGGCCTGTTCTGTATCCTTCTGCACCGTGCCGCCCATCAGTGCACTGCATCCGGCCAGCACCGCCAGCGCCAGTACACCCGCCAGCAGGCAAGCCAGCCATTTTCTTGCATGTTTCATATAGTGGTTCTCCCCTTTCGGTCTGTTTTTCTCCATGATACCTTTTTTGCCGCCGGATTACAAGCAGAAAAAAGCTGCTGTGCATCTGCACGGCAGCTTTTTGGGCAAAACTTTATTTTGCGTACTCCACAGCGCGGCTCTCGCGGATCACATTGACCTTGATCTGGCCGGGGTAATCCAGCGTGTCCTCGATCTTCTTGGCAATGGAGCGTGCCAGCAGGATCACCTGATCGTCGCTGATGACATCGGGCTTGACCATGATGCGCACTTCGCGGCCTGCCTGCACGGCAAAGGCCTGCTCCACGCCCTCGAAGCTGGAAGAGATCTCCTCCAGATTTTCCAGACGCTTGACGTAGCTTTCCACATTCTCGCGGCGGGCACCCGGGCGTGCAGCGCTGATGGCGTCGGCAGCCTGAATGATGAAGGCCAACGGGGTCTTGGGCTCCACGTCGCCGTGGTGAGCCTCAATGGCATGGATGATCTGGGTATTTTCCTTGTACTTGCGGCAGATATCCACACCGATCTGCACATGGCTGCCCTCGATCTCGTGGTCCAGTGCCTTGCCGATATCATGCAGCAGACCGGCACGGCGTGCCATGGTCACATTCACACCCATTTCGCCTGCCAGCAGGCCGGCCACCCATGCCACCTCCATGCTGTGGGTCAGGGCGTTCTGGCCAAAGCTGGTGCGGTACTTCAACCGGCCGATCAGCTTGATGAGGTCGGGGTGCAGGCCATGGATGCCCAGCTCCATCACGGCACGTTCGCCCTCGCGCTTCATCTGCAACTCCAGCTCGTGGCGGCACTTTTCCACCGTCTCCTCGATGCGGGCGGGGTGGATGCGGCCATCACCGATCAGGCGTTCCAGCGTCATGCGGGCCACCTCGCGGCGGGTCTGGTCAAAGGAGGACAGGGTGATGGCCTCCGGGGTATCGTCGATGATCAGGTCCACACCGGTAGCCGTTTCCAGTGCACGGATGTTGCGGCCCTCGCGGCCGATGATGCGGCCCTTCATTTCGTCGCTGGGCAGCGGCACCACACTGACGGTGGTCTCGCTGCAGTGGTCGGCAGCGCAGCGGCTGACGGCCTGACCGATCAGGTTGCGTGCAATGTTGTCGCAGTTCTCCTTCAGGTCGGTCTCGTAGGCGGCAACGCGCACGGCCTTTTCGTGGGTCAGCTCCTCGTCCACCTTGTGCAGCAGCACTTCGCGGGCGTCCTCCTGGCTCAAACCGGCCAGCGTTTCCAGACGCTCCATCTCCTTGGCGCGCAAAGCGTCGATCTCTGCCAGACGCTCCTCGGCCTCGGCAGCGCGCTTTTTCAGCTCTTCTTCCTTCTTTTCCAGCGCCTCGGTCTTGCGGTCCAGCGCTGTCTCCTTCTGGTCGATGCGGTTCTCCTGACGGCTGATCTCCGCACGGCGCTGCTTGATCTCCTTATCGGCTTCTGCCTTCTGGGCATCCACCTCGGCCTTCAGCTTGAAGGCCTCGTCCTTTGCTTCCAGAACCGCTTCCTTGCGTTTCTGTTCTGCGGTCTTGATCGCTTCGTTCACCAGACGGGTGGCCTCGGCTTCTGCGCTGCCGATCTGGGCTTCGGCGGTCTTTTTACGGTTGTTGTAACCAATAAAATAGCCTGCACCGATGCCCGCAGCAAGCGCGACGATCAAGATCACGATCCAGATGATCGTGGACATCGCATTTCACTCTCCTTTGTTAAAATTCAAAATTCTGAATCATAAGCAGGAGACGCTGTAGGGCAGGTGTAGGCTGCAAACATTTTTTATAAGTGAGCTTTCAATGCAAAAAGTGGCAACAAGACCACACGCACGGCAAATGCCGCACGGACAGGCTGCAAGCTTTTCTATCTACAGTTCTATCTTATATAAAAACAGGCAGGCTCTGCCTGTAAGGGACACGGGTCACGGGAACGACCTGCACACAGCGTCTTTTATTCCATACTACTATTTATAGTACGAAACAATTGCCCGCTTGTCAAGAGGAAAACCCTGCCCCGCAGAACATTTTGTGCAGAAAACAGGGACAGTATCCGCACCGGATGCCGTCCCCGTTCCCGTTTATTCCAGATACATCCTGCGCAGCCGCATCAGGCGCGCAGGGGTCAGGCCGTATTCGGCTTCCAGATAGTTCTCGGCGCTGCCGTATTTTGCGCGGATGGTGCGCAGCACAAAGGGTGCGGTTGCCGGGTCCACGCCCGCCTTGCGGTAATAGCGCATCCGGCAGGCCGGGTTTGCCGCGATCTCTTCGGCGTGCTCCGCCAGCACTGCGTCGATCTCAGCCTTGCGGCAGAGATTCGTGCGCTCATAGTCCGCACAGATCGTCTCATCCGAAGCGCCCAGTGCCAGCAGAATGAGCATGGCCGCCACGCCGGTGCGGTCCTTGCCGGCCGAGCAGTGGAACAGGATGGGGGTCTCGCCTGCTTCCAGCGCACGGAACAGCTCCTTGAACGCCTTGTTGCCAAACAGCATCCGCTCGTACATAGCCTGCACGAAGGTTCTTCCGTCGGCGCTTTCTTCATAGCCCTTCATCAGGGCGGCGATATCATCCGGCGCAAAGGAGATCTCATGGCCGTCCTCGGCGCACAGGCCGCAGATCTGCACCAGACGTGCACCGTCCGGTACGTAGTCCGGTTCTTTCTGCACTTCCCCGCTGCTGCGCAGATCAAGGATCAGGCGCAGGCCCAGCGCGTCCAGCTTCGCGCGGTCGGCCTCACCGGTGAGCTTGCAGGTAGGGATGCCGCGCCAGATCTGGCCCCACTTGATATGCTTGCCCTCGTCGGCTTCGTAACCGCCCAGCTCCCGGAAGTTGGTGCCGCCGGCAAAATCCAGCTGGGTGCCGGGCACCGGGTGGGCCGGTGCAGCCTTTGCCGCAGCGCTGGACAGCACCGGGAAATTGTAGAACGGCTTTGCGGGCCGTCCGCGGCGAGGCGGCAGGCTGGCCGAACCGCCCAGCACCTCCATCAGGTAGCTGCGCAGCAGGTCGATGTAGGCAGAGGAATGATCCCGCCGCTGCACCAGTGAGACGCACAGCGGAGGCAGATCTTCCAGCAGCACATCCCGCACACGGTCCAGTTCCCGTCTGGCTCCCGGTTCATAGCGGGTCAGACAGGTGCAAAGCTGCTCCTGCACAAGATAATAGGCCTGATAAAAGCTGGGGCCGATCTCCGCATTCGGCGCAAAGCCCAACCGGGCGCAGGCCGACCACAGCGGGCTGAACAGATCCTGCCGCAAGCTGGGCAGCAGCACCCGCTGACCGCGCAGCTCTGCCAGCGGGATGCTCTCCTTATCCCAGAACGCGTGCCCCCGGGGCACCAGCAGGCAGGCAGGGTCTGCCCGCAGGGTGGTGCGGGCCAGTACCGGTGCAGCACAGCCCAGATCGATGACCAGACCCGCGTCCAGCTCCCCCTGCTCCACATCGTCCGCCACCGCATCGTTGTCCATCATGCGGAAGCGCATCTCCACATGGGGATACTGCTGGCGGAACTTGTCCAGCTGGGTCTCCAATCCGGGCAGGTAGTCCGGCACCAGCGACACGCTGATGCCGATGCGCACCGGCTGCGCCGACTGGATCTCGGCCCGCAGGGATGCCTGCATCTGCTGGAACTGCTCCACTACCGGCGCGGCATGGCGCTGCAGGCTCATGCCGCGGTCAGTAAGGGTGAGCTTGTGGTGGGCGCTGAGGAACAGCGGCCCGCACAGCTCGGCTTCCAGCGCAGAGATGCTCTGCCGCAGTGCCTGCCGTGACAAAAACAGCCGCTGTGCCGCGCGGCTGTAATTCATTTCATCGCACAATACCAGAAAGTAGTGCAGCTGGCGGATATCCATGGTTTCCTCCCTGAGAAAAGTGTCATATATAAAAGAATACCGCCTTTTTGCGCGATTGTAAAGCCGTTGGCAGCAAAAAACTGCCGCACAGCATTGCACCGTGCGGCAGTCAGAGCGCGGAACGATCAGATCAGGCTCAGAGCTTCCTCGTCGCCCACCAGCGTGAAGTCCGGATGCATCTGCAGGATGCTTGCGGGCACCTCCGGAGTGACGGGGCCGAAGAATGCCTTCTTGACGATCTCGGCCTTGCCCTTGCCGTTTGCCACCATGAGCACCTTGCGTGCCTGCATGATAGTCTTGATGCCCATGGTATAAGCCTGCTTGGGCACCAGATCCACATTGCCGTCAAAGAAGCGCTTGTTTGCCTCAATGGTCTCGGCGGTCAGGTTCACACAGTGGGTCTCCAGCTCAAAGGCTTCGCCCGGCTCATTGAAGCCGATGTGGCCGTCGTGGCCGATGCCCAGCAGCTGCAGGTCGATGCCGCCCACGCTGTGGATGATCTGGTTGTACTGGGCGCAGGCTGCGTCCGCATCGGGGTTGGTGCCGTCCGGCAGGTTGATGCGGGCGGGGTTGATGTTGACGTGGTCGAACAGGTGGCGGTGCATGAAGCTCCAGTAGCTTTCCGGGTGGTCCTTGGGCAGGCCGCGGTACTCGTCCAGGTTCACGGTGGTGACCTCCGAGAAATCAATGTCGCCCTTGTTGTACCACTCCACCAGCTGCTGGTAGGCCCCCACCGGGGTTCCGCCGGTGGCCAGACCCAGCACGCAATTGGGCTTCATGATGACCTGTGCGGAAATAATGTTTGCCGCCTTGCGGGACATGTCTGCGTAATCCTTTGCACGAATGATCTTCATCACAAACGACCTCTTTCATCTTTCATCTTTGCTGCGTTCACCGCGCAGCATCGGTTTTGCGCTTCCACGCATTCTATTGCAATTCTACCACAATTCACAGGATGCTGTCCAGCATTCTAGCGCATTCTGACCGAATTTTGCTGTTTTTCAGCCGATTCGTCCAAAACCCGCCGGGCAGAACGCAGAGGACCCCGCCGAAAGCGGAGCCCTCACGCCGGGAACGCTCGGCAGCGTCTGCAATTTCAGGTTCAGTCCAGCTCCTCGCCGTTGGATGCGATGACCTTCTTGTACCAGTAGAAGCTGTCCTTGCGGCTGCGGGCCAGTGTGCCGGTACCGTCGTTCTGCTTGTCCACATAGATCATGCCATAGCGCTTCTTCATCTCGCCGGTGGATGCGGACACGATGTCGATGGGGCCCCAGCAGGTGTAGCCCAGCAGGGGGATGCCGTCCAGATTCACGGCGTCCAGCATGGCCTCGATGTGCTTGCGCATGTAGTCGATGCGGTAGGGATCGTGGATGGATCCGTCGGCCTCCACGGTGTCGTTGGCACCCAGACCGTTCTCCACGATGAACAGGGGCTTCTGGTAGCGGTCGTACAGGGTGTTCAGGGTGATGCGCAGGCCCAGCGGGTCGATCTGCCAGCCCCACTCACTGGAGGCCAGATGGGGGTTGACCACGCTGCTGATGACGGCATTGCCGCGGGCGTGCTTGGCCGAAATGACCGGGTCGGCAGAGACGCAGCGGCTGGAGTAGTAGCTGAAGGAGATGAAGTCCACCGTGCCCTCGGCCAGGGTCTCCCGGTCACCGGGCTCCCAGTCCAGCTGCACACCGGCGCGCTCCATGCGCTTTTCAGCCCAGACCGGGTAGGCACCGCGGGCCTGTGCGTCGATGAAGAAGTAGTTGTCGCGGTCGCTTTCCATGCCCTTGTACACGTCCTCCGGGGCGCAGGAGTAGGGGTAATACTGGCCTGCGGCCAGCATGCAGCCCACCATGGCCCCCGGCATCTTCTCGTGGGCCAGCTTCACGGCGCGGGCGCTGGCCAGCAGCTCGTGGTGTGCGGCCCGATATTTGACCTGCTGCACATCCTCGCCCGGCTCGAACACCAGACCAGCGCCCATAAAGGGCATGTGCAGCAGCATGTTGATCTCGTTGAAGGTCAGCCAGTACTTGACCAGCCCGCCGAAGTTGTCGAACAGCACCTCGCAGTAGCGCACAAAGGCGTCGATCATGCGGCGGTCTTTCCAGCCGCCGTACTTCTTGATCAGCGCAATGGGGGTGTCAAAGTGGCAGATGGTGACCAGCGGCTCAATGCCGTACTTGCGGCACTCCTCGAACACGCTGCGGTAGAAGGCGATGCCAGCCGCATTGGGCTGGGCATCGTCGCCGTTGGGGAAGATGCGGGTCCACGCAATGGACAGACGATAGCACTTGAAGCCCATCTCCGCAAACAGGGCAATATCCTCTTTGTAGTGGTGGTACATGTCGATGGCCTCGTGAGCGGGGTAGAAGTGCTCTGCATCGCACTCCAGCATCTTCATCTCGCCGCGCGCCACCGGGCCGCGGTCGGGACCGAAGGGGACCACATCCACGCTGGACAGCCCACGGCCGTCCACATCGTATGCGCCCTCACACTGGTTGGCAGCGGTTGCACCGCCCCACAAAAAGCCTTCCTGCATTTTCATACAGACATCCTCACTTTCTTCTTATCATGGGCCGTGCCCATTGGAATTCCTGCACCTCTAGTATAGCGGAAAAATCACAAAAGAGAAAGAGGCTTTTGGGGCTTCTTTGTGCCAAAAAGACAAAACAGCGCCCCCTGCGCCGTCCGAGACGGTTCAGGGGGCGCTGTCATTGCGGTTCAGGGAATGCTGCGGGGATCAGTCTGCAGACAGATAGTGCATGGCCTTGCGCAGGCGTGCCTCATTTTCTGCGGTGGGCTCCATGAAGGGGCTGTGGAACAGATCCTGGAACAGGTTCTCCATCTTGGGGGAGTTCGGGTCGATGCCGATGTCCTCCAGGGTCAGGGGCATGTTCATGCTGCGCATAAAGGCACGGAAGGGTGCCACCTGCTCCGGATGGCCGTTGAAGGCCAGCTGCAGGCAGTCGCCGATGGCCACGATCTCGCCGTGCAGGTAGGGCTTTGCCTCCTGGGTGAAGTGGGTGCGCACCAGCTCGTAGGTCTCGTGGCCCAGAGCGGTCTGGCCAAAGCCTTTGCTCACGCCGCTGACGATGCCGGCCACGGCAACGTTCAGGTAAGCGATATCCTCCACGGCCTTGGTCAGCTTGCCCTCGGCAATGTCATGGCAGGCCTGATGGGCCTCCTTCTCGTAAACATGGTAAGCCATCTCTGCGATGGTGTAAGCGGTGAACAGACCGATGCTCACATCGTCCAGCAGGATCTCGCTGCGGCCGTTCTGGATCTCGATCATCTTGGCCATGCCGTCCATGATGCCGCTGGCTGCGTAGCGCGGGGGCTCCTTGCAGATCACGTCCATGTCCATGACGATGGCGTTGACCTCGTGGTCATAGCGCAGGCTGCCCAGGGAAGCGCCCTCGGCAGTGTACATGACGCTCAGCGGGGCAAATGCCGCGCAGGTGGCAATGGAGGTAGGCACCTCCACGATGGGCAGGTCGCCTGCAAAGTGTGCCGTAGCCTTGGCCTGATCCATGATGCGGCCGCCGCCGATGCCCACGATGACCTGGCAGCCAGTGGTCAGGGCCTGCAGGGCGTGCTCCTTGGCGCGCTCGTAGGTGTTCTGATCCGGGTACAGGGAGATTTCAAACTCCACACCGGCATCCTTCAGGCTCTTTTCTGCCTTGCCTTCGGTGGCTGCCCAGGCGCGGGGGCCGGCAATGACCAGGGCCTTTTTGCCCAGACGTGCCACCTCGCCGCCCAGCAGGTTCAGGGCGCCTGCTTCCTGCAGGTAACGGCCAGCGCCGAACTTGTAAGCGTTATCCAGTTTGATATCGGCCAGACTTCTTGCTTCTGCCATAGTTTTTACACTCCTTACTCCATGTAAGCACCCTTCATGGCACTGACTGCGTGCTGACTATACAGCTTCAGCAGGCCATGGGTGTATTTGCTTGTAAAACCTTTCCAGTTTGCTTTGCGTTCTGCCAGAATGGCGTCCATTTCTTCGGGGGTCTTGTGCTCGCCCTTCACACCGGTGATCTCCAGGCGTCGGGCCTCCACGTCCAGTTCAATGATATCGCCCTCTTCCACCAGTGCGATGGGGCCGCCTGCGGCGGCTTCAGGGCTGACATGGCCGATGACGGGGCCGCGGCTGGCGCCGGAGAAGCGGCCGTCGGTGATCAGGGCCACGCTGGAAGCCAGGGCCGGGTCGGAGCAGATGGCTTCGCCGGTGTAGAACATCTCCGGCATACCGCTGCCGCGGGGGCCTTCGTAGCGGATGAACACGGCATCGCCCGGGTGGATGCGGCCGTGCAGGATGGCGTCGATGGCGTCCTCCTCACAGTCGAAGGGGCGGGCGGTCAGGGTCGCCTTGAACATGGCCTTGGGGCAGGCGGTGTGCTTGATGACACAGCCTTCCGGGGCCAGGTTGCCGCGCAGGATGGCGATGGAACCGTTGGTGCCGATGGGCTCGTCGAAGCTGCGGATGATGTCGGTGCGCTTGATCTCGCGGCCGATCTTCTTGCTCTTCTCGGCCAGCAGGGCATCGCAGTGCTCGTAGAAGCCGTTCTTCTTCAGCTCCTCCAGGTTCTCGCCCAGGGTCTTGCCGGTAACGGTCTTGGCATCCAGATGCAGCATGGACTTGATCTCTTCCATGATGCGGGGCACGCCGCCTGCATAGTAGAAATACTGTGCGGGCCAGTCGCCTGCGGGACGGATGTTCAGCAGGTAGTGTGCGCCGCGGTGCATCCGGTCAAAGGTGTCG
>ERZ791740.1764-NODE-1764-length-10881-cov-2.897561_pt1 | contig 10881 bp, 15 predicted proteins | sample MGYA00510041_ERZ791740 | MGnify/ENA primary metagenome ERZ791740 (study PRJEB30046, sample SAMN00791959) | human gut metagenome | study: EMG produced TPA metagenomics assembly of the A metagenome-wide association study of gut microbiota in type 2...
TGCCGAGGGTTCGAGTCCTTCTGCCCCTGCCAAGCGTTGAAGTCTCAGAAATGGCTTAGATAAGCCGTTTTTGAGGCTTTTCTTTTTTGCAAAATTTTCTCACTTCGGTAACTTTTTTTGAAAATTCTAAAAATTTTCTAAAAAACGTGCCGGAGAAAATGATTTTAAATAGCACTAAAAGGGCTTAAGTATCAGCTTTTTTAGGGTTGTTTTTTCGGTATTATTTTTCTAAAAATTATCCGAAAAACTTTATTTTATAGAAAAATATCACCTTAAAAACCAACAACTAAAATTTAAATTTTTATTTCCAACTTTGTGTTTAGAGTGCGTGAAATATTCAACTTACTTGTTTTATCAACATGTGCATAAAAATTCAATGTTGTTGCTGCACTGCTATGACCCAGCCACTCTTGAACTTGTACCACAGTAAAACCCATATTTAGCAAATTACTTGCCACACTATGGCGAAGATCATGTAAGCGAATATTTGGTAAATCACTTTTCACTATCATATCGTGAAAGTTTCTTGTAAGGTAATTTGGTTCAATAACCCTACCATCAGGCCAAGCACAAACATAGTCACCATCTTGATAACCATTACCCATAACCTCTTTATCAACATTCTGTTGTCTTTTTATAGAAACTAAATATTGATACACTCTATCAGGTATCGGTAATGTTCTGTAACTACTTTCTGTCTTAGGTGGTGATGTATATGAGCCACCAACATGTTGTTGAAGTGTTTCGCTAATTGTGATGGTTCTGTTTACCATATCAACCTCTTTCCACTTCAAGCCAAGGACTTCACCTCTGCGTAAACCAAATACTGCACAAAGGACTACCGGTGTTTCAATGGTTGTGTCCTTAACCATTTTCAAAAGTTGATTTACTTGCTTTTCGTTTAGATATTGACTTTTAAACTTCACAGAATGAGGTTTTCTTGCCAATGATGCAACATTAACTGTAATAACACCTTTTCGAGCAGCATCATTTAATGCTTTGCTTATACAACGGTGAATATGAGTAATAGTTGTTGGAGATAGTGGTTCACTACCATCTGACTTACTTCTCTCAAAAACAAGGTATTTGTAAAATTCTTCAAGGTCATTTACAGTTAGTTCTTGAATTTTCACTCTTCTTGGACTAAAGTAAGGCACAATATGATTTTTCACATTACCTTTGTACCCTCTATATGTATTCGGTCTGATTTCTGCTTTGGTTTCTTCAAGCCACATATTCATATAATCAGCAAAATACATATCGCAGTAATCAACATTTCTACCGGAATACTCAATACATTTTTCGTGCAAAAACTGTTTTGCACGTTTTTTATTACCTTTTACTTCAAGCCCTGTTGAAATCCATTTTGTTTTGTATTTAATAGCACCCTTCTTTGTAAGTTCATTTGTTTTCAGACTAAGGACTGCATAAAACTTGCCATCCTTAACTTGAAGACTGCCTGATACTCCCATATTTTTCTCCTTCCAAAATGGGAACAGACTGCCTATGCACTATTACTTTAATTATAATCTACACAAGCAGTCTGTTCAAGGTTTTGTTATTCTTTTGTGTGGGTAATTAAAATATTTTCTTTATGATTGATTTTTCAAAATCTTCCCTATTAAAAGTTCCTAATCTGTCCGATTGAAAATCCCTAATTCTTCCTATTAAAAGCCCCTAATCTGTCCTATTGTTTTTAATAAATCTTTCCTATTTGCGTTGCAAAATTAACAATATTAGTATATAATTCAAATTAGAGGTGATAATATACTTATGATTAGAAATGAATATAAGCCAAGAATCATTGATAACACAATCAAACAGTACCTAAAAAGTTTTGGTGCTATATGTATTGAAGGTCCTAAATGGTGTGGCAAAACTTGGACATCATCATACCATAGTAAAAGTGAAATTTATATTGGGGATCCATCCGGAAATTTTCAAAATAGAAATCTTGCACAAATGTCCCCTGATTTAGTATTAGACGGAACTACTCCAAGATTAATAGATGAATGGCAAGAAGTACCTCCACTATGGGATGCAGTTAGATATAAGGTAGACCAAACAGGAAATAAAGGTCAATTTATTTTAACCGGTTCCGCAACTCCCAATCATAAAGGAATAATGCACAGTGGTGCCGGAAGAATTGCAAGAATCAAAATGCATCCTATGTCCCTTTATGAATCCGGTAATTCTAGTGGAAAAGTTTCATTAAAAGATTTATGCAATGGTAACATATGCCCTACAATGACCGGTGAAGTTAATTTAAAGGATATAATAGAATACATCATAAGAGGAGGTTGGCCCGGCAACATAAATACACCTATCGAACAAGCATCGCTTCTACCAATACAATATATTGATGCAATTATTGATGACGATGCATACAGAATTGACGGTACAAAAAGAAACAAAGATAAAATGAAACTTTTACTCCGTTCTTTAGCAAGAAATGAATCCACAACAGTGACAAATACTTCCCTTGCAAAAGATGTAAAGGAAATTGATGATACCAACATTGATAAAAATTCAGTTACAGATTATTTAGACATATTCAAAAGGCTTTTTATAATTGACAATCAACCACCGTTTTCAACTAATATAAGATCATCTGTAAGAATAAAACAAGCTGAAAAAAGACATTTTTGCGATCCATCTTTAGCCTGTGCTTTACTAAATGCAACTCCAGAAATGTTACTAAATGATTTACAAACACTTGGCTTCTTGTTTGAATCTCTTTGCGAACGAGATTTGAAAATTTATGCTGAATCATTCGGAGCCTCTTTATACCATTATCAAGATTATGATAACAAGGAAATTGATGCAGTTATTGAACTTAAAAATGGTGAATGGTGTGCATTCGAAATCAAATTAGGCGCAAACCAAATTGATGACGCGGCCAAAAGCCTATTAAATATAAACAACAGAATAAGAAAGGATCCAAAAGGCAAACCAGCAAAAATTCTATGTGTACTCTGTGGTTTATCCAATGCAGCATATAAACGTCAAGACGGTGTTTTTGTTGTGCCAATTACCGCATTAAAAAATTAATAATTATATGATAAAACAAACTGATTTCATTTTACAGAAGTCAGTTTGTTTTTTATTTGTCTTTATTAAACGCTAGTCAGTATCATAAATTTAAATCATAATTATGCTACACACAAGAATTAGTTTTATTTTATTCCATCTTTAATATCAAGAAATTCTTCAAGATATTTTTTGGGGATAAGATATCTTCTACCGGCTCTTACTGATTTTATTGAGCCTGAACGAAGCATCTTATAGGTAAGTGTTCTGCCGGTATGCAAAATACTCATTAAATCAACAGGAGTTAAAACATCACTATAATTATCAAGAATGTTTTTCTTTTCACCGTCACCCATAATTTTCATCTCCATATTACAAATTATTTTCATCAAACCAATAAGCTTGAAACAATTTTCCACTATTTGTGAGAAATCTACCTTGTGATGATTTTGCTATTTGTTCAGATGCATCTGTACTATCCAATATAATTTGTGAAAGCACATTATCTGCTCTACCGCAAATTCTTGTATCAATGTTGTTTCTTATCTGACCACTAAGAATATTAGCATCAGGTCGTTGTGTTGCAAGAATCAGGTGTATACCAAAGGCTCTACCCTGCCTTGCTATAACAGAAAGTTCAGATTCTATTTTTAGAATTTCATCTTTCTGTTGTTTAACCAAACCTGTTTTATCAAGAATTTCAGCTATTTCATCACAAGAAAATACAATTCTCTTGAGATTATCCCTTGTATTTCTGTTATACTCATCAATATTTGCAACGCCTGCATTACGCAATATTTGTTTTCTTTCCTTTAGTTCATTTGTTATACTGACAAGTACTTTTAAAAGAGTTTCCTTGTCTGTTAGCAAAGTGCATTTTTCATGCCATACAGGTGGAAAGTCTACACCACCCTTAAAATCTGCAATATACACCTCTGCTCCTTTCTTTATACATTGCATAAGAACTAATTTTAGTAATACACTTTTACCCGAACCTGTTGAACCACCAATAAGCATATGAGGAATTTTTGCAATATTTACAGTAACTTTTCCCAGATAACCTTCACCAAGAACAATCTCAAAATTTTCATTACTAATCATATCCTCAGACCATTCAATGTAACTATGTAACTGATTTTCTCCACCAACACACTTAACTATAATAATTCGGCAATTATCACCTTCACTAATTTCATCTATATGTATATTTAGTGCTGATTCTATTTTACTTTGTTTATCTTCCCAATCAGATAACGGAATACCTAAAGTTTTGAATTTGTAAATCATAACTTTTCCATTGCCTTTGTCCTTTGACAAAAGTAACGGTGCTTCACCGGCTGAATTAACCAGCCCTATTCTATGAAGATTTTTACTTATTCCAATAGCCTCAAAAGGCATTCCTATTATTAAAATTACAATCACTGTAACGAGTAAAATCGTAGTTAGCACAAAAAATGAAATAAATAGTTTATGCACATTCATAAGTGTACTGTCAGGTTTCCAAATTACATAACGAAAATGCCAAATTAGAAAACCTACCGCTAAATATATAATTGCTATTACCCTACCTAGGTTTTTACTAAAAATTCTTTTTATGCCATTAGTAAAGTAAGTTGCAATAATACGCATATTCCATTCGTTATGAAGGTTAGATTTTTTGTTATTATCAATCATCATTAATCACCTTAACCTTATTAATCTCTGTTGTGGTATAAACATTAAAATCAGTATATTCTATAAGGAAATTTATTCTTCTTAAAAAGGCTTTCCATGTTTCAGGCTTATAATGCTGAACATCTTTATATTGCTCATTTAGAGGTATATTTGAAGTAATATACACAGTATCATAACAAGCTACTTTATCATTAAATCTAGCCGGTAACATTAGTGGATATATATCTAGATAATTTAACATTTCTTCAATATGTATTTGAGATGCAAATTCTTCAAATACAAGAATCTGTTGTCCTTTATAACTATCAAAATTTATACCTTTGTTATATCTATAGGAGGTTATTCTACAAATGTTAGATGCTTTATGCTTTTTGTATATTCCACTTGTTTTACCTGTTCCTGATTTACCAAACACATAATAAACAGTAACTTGTCTTTTCTTTTCACGATAAATATTAGAAAACACTGTTTGCCTTATAGCATCAATTTCTTTTATCCTAAAACCATATTTAGGATGGGCTTTGATAATTTCATAAGTATCAAGACCTTTTTCAATTTCTTCAATTAATGCAGACATATCCGGTGAATTTTCATCAACAGTCTTTGGTATATTGCCAACTTCCTCAAATGTATCAATAAGGTTTGTACTTTCTTTATTTGTTCCTTTCCATTTACCTTCTTTGCGAAGATAATCACGATTTTCCATAGCTGAACCATTGGCTTTGTCAATGTGTGCTACAGGAAATCTATTTTTTAATGTTGAAAAACGAATTGGAGACTTTGAATAAATAAAGATATGCATATGTTTTGTGCCTGAATTACCTATTTCATCTACTAAACAAAAGTAATCAGGGTTAAACAAATGAAGAATATCTTTAACTGATTCATGATTCAGTTCATACTTTTCAGGATTATTTATAGTTAATATCCATTTTCTGGACTGAGGATTTGCACTTCCCATATAAACAACTCCTTTGCTACTGCTACATTGCTACGATAGGGGTAATACTAACCCCTATCGTAGAGGCTCCGTTTGGTGTGCTTAAGGCACACCTCCCGAAGCGATCTAGCACTTATATCAAGCCTTAGAGTTGCCGAATACCCTTTGCAGTTGCCATAACTTTATAACCTTCAGGTGTCCAATATGGACGCATTTCAAGACCATCAAAAGTTACAACAGGATAGTTTTGGTCACTAGGCTTGTCTAGCTTACAGTCATCATCAATCTTTACTGCAAGTTTTTCAAATGCTCTTTCAGGTAAAGCAATAGTGTACTTAAAGCCACTAACCTCACCTGTTCTCTTGCCATTTTCATAGACGTATGCCGGAGTAACATCTACAAGTACAGGATTTTTGCCAATAGTTTTGTTGGCATCAATCACTACCATATCAATGTTCATTTTTCCACCTTCTTTCTATATTGTTTTGCATTAATTAATGCTACTGTATCGATCGATGGCTTTAGTATATAACACAGAATTTAACAATACACTTCCTTTAAGGGAATTGACAAATAAAAAAGGCATATAAAAAGGGTATTGCATTTTCTACAATACCCTAAATTCACCTCACTTCAATGTTTTTAGTTTACATATTTGTATAAAATTTTTATCTTCAAAACTGTCAACGATTAAATCATTGATTTTTTCTGACAAGTAAATTTTCTTGTCATAATCAGTTATGAAGATTTCATTATCTGGTATATGTCCAGAAATATATGTTAATATTTCATAATATACATTAGATACTAATGTATTACACCAATGTATACCAGCTTTATTAAGTAAAACTTCACTGATTTCTATACTACAAAATAGCGAAGTTACTATTCTATAAGCTGTAACACTTTTAATTTTTAAATCATAATGATTTATTATTTTACTTATGGTTTTAGGAGAAAAGCCTCCAATTTCAGCTATCTCTCTTTGAGTGTAATGTAATTGTTTCAAAATTACATTAATAGCTGCACCAAAATCATTAGCAGCTTTTATTTCCTCCAATAAGTCTTTTTTCGCAGAATTCTGCATTTTTCATTTTAATAAAATGAAACACCCGTGTGCAAACAAACATAGTAGTAAGTTTATGTATCATATTATCACTCTCCTTTCATTATATTATATTTGATAATAATTTACCGATTTAAACTTAATGCCGGAGCCCTACCATCTGGGGCATACATTATAGGAATTCAATTCCATACTTTTATATAAAATTCAGTTAAGCATATATTGCTTATGTTTGTTTGTCTATTTAAAATATTTAAAAGATTTCCACACGGAAAAATATTATTTCATTAAAAAATTTTTGTAAAACAAAAAGAGCACAAACCAATGTTGCACTCTCAATCATTAGGTAATTAAATTTTATATCTACATTTAGGTGCAGTTCACCCAAACCCATACTAATAACAATCTTCAATAAAAGATTGAAACTAGTTTAAATTCATTCCTTCTAACTCTCTTTCATAACTCTTATAAAGAATTATGAAAATTCTAATTACATAATTATGTGTCAGCAACTCCAAAAAAGAATAGACACGATAGCAAAATACACAGAATGATTGTGTAAATGCTAAACCCGTATAAGCAACCAACAACATAATAAATTAGTTGGTGATTTCTTAATTTATCAACAATATAAATTTGAAATTTATATGCCAACAAGGGTGGTTTCAAAAAGTTTGCTAGCTAATAATAACTTGTAAAAAAACAAGTCAAATTTCTAACAATTCTATACATAATAATATGTATCTAATAATAAATAATAATATAATAGTATTATATATAATTATTTATGTTTTGTCAAGATATTAATAAAAAAATAAAGGGATAGCTTACGCTACCCCTTTGAATATTATGCACTAATTTTACTTTGCAATAATTTTTGTATCTGCATAAGTTCATCAGAACAGACATCAGATATGTTTTTATTGCTAAAGCCTCTGGCTTGTACAAGACTAACAGTCTTGTCATTTATACTATACTCAATTGTGCCATAGTTTTTATCTTGTTTTTCAACGCCGTTCTTTTCATTTTCTTTTTCTTGCTTTTTATCAAGCAGATAAGAAACAATGAAAAAAGCAGCAAACACAATAACCATAATAATTAACACTTTAATAATTTCAAATTTCATATTCATAGTAACCTCAATTTTGAAACCATTAAAAACCTGTAATAATTGGCTTTAAATAATCATCAATAGAAGGATAAAGAGAGTCAAAAATTTCTTTGTACTTCTTTTGTGAATCATTAGACAATAATTGAGTAATATACTCAATATCTCTATCCTTTAGACTATCGACTTCATAATCATAGATTTCACCAATGAAATCTACAGGTTTTCTTCTGTAAAATACCATAGTTCCAACCATTCTTTGAATTGGAAAATTCAATGATAAGGTAGGAATAAAAGCGTTAAATTCCTTTTTATTAGGGTAGCCATCTTCATCAACAGCACAAATAACACCGGTAGTAACAATTCCTACGCTTTCAGGATAGAATTTACAATCAATCAGTTTTTTCAAATCTCCTACATATGTAATATCTGTTGATATTACTTTAGCTTTTTCATTAGGCTTTTTTACAATAATTTTCATATAAACTCCTTACTTGTTGCAAATAACTCTTATACAGTCTTTCTTTGCCTGTTCATAGCCATCTTTATAAAAGACACCTTTACTTTCTGGCTTTAAACGAGCTACATTAAGTAATAACTGATTTAGCTTATCGTTGTCCTGCTTATCTTCTTCGTTGTCAAAGACAATAAGAAGTACATTTTCTTTGTCAACGACAATTACTTCGGTAATAAAGCAATCAAAATAGTCACAAAGACTATCTAAAGCTAAATCAATATCTCTGACAGCATTAGCTAAATCAATATCTCTGACACCATTATTTTCGCCATATAATACAAATGGCTCATTGTCAGAATACTCAATATGTACATCAACAGCACATAAGCTATTGACAAGACTTTTAAATTCTGCAAAAGAATAATAAAAGCACTTAAACATTTTTCTTTCTTCAAAGTTCTTCATAAATAAGTACCCCCTACTATAATGATAAATAATCAATGTAATCAATATAGACTAAAATAGCCTTTTTGAAGTTTTTATCGGCACACTTTTCTAGGTATGCTTTTTTACTTGAAAAATCATTACATTTTTCATCAATTACATCAGAGTAATGCTTATAGTATTCCTCCATGAACTGTTCCCTATCGGTATATACTTGATTGTACATAATGGCACATTCTTCAAGATGTACCCCACCAAATTTTCCTCTATAATATGGTGCATTGTTATCAGCAACTACATCACAATCAACTATAGGGATAACTGGCAAGTTAGGTTCTTCTTCCATAAATGTTAGTAGAGTTTTAATATAACTCTTTAATTCTTCGTTCCACATAATTTTCTCCTTAATTTCAAAATACTAATAAATGCCATAGCATAAAACTATGGCATTTATACTTACTACTAGAATGGTAAATCGTCATCAAGTGGCATTTCTTCAAAATCTGAAGGACTACCATTTGAATAAGAAGATTGTTGTTGCTGTTGAGCTGGGGCTTGATTATAAGCCTGTTGTGGTGGTGCTTGGTTTTGACTTTGGTTGTTATAACCATTGTTATTACCATAACCATTATTACCACTATTTCCTCGCTTTTCACCTGTAAATGAGATACTATCAGCAACTACTTCTGTTACATAACGATTTGTACCATCTTTTGCTTTGTAGGTTCTTGATTGAATTTGACCTTCAAGGGCAATCATTGAGCCTCGTTGGAAATAACGACAAACAAACTCTGCCTGTTGTCGCCAACAAACAATATTGATAAAATCAGTCTGGCGTTCTTCACCTTGCTTAACATAATTCCTATCTACTGCGATAGAAAAAGATGTTACTGAAATACCACTTGCTGTTGTCTTTAATTCTAAATTGCCTGTAATTCTACCCATTAAAATAACTCTGTTTAACATGTTTTTACTCCTTTATATAAAAATAAATAATTTTGAATACGGACTTTGTGGTAGTAAACTACCATTAATAAAATTAGTTGTATTCACTCCTTCCTTTAAAATCTTTATGTAAACTACAGCAGTAACACTAAAGAATATTATCATTATTTTCTTCCCAACTAAAGGCATATTCACCATTAGCAAGTTTAGATAGATAAAATTCATCTTCAGCAAATTTGCTTTTTAGTGATGGAAAAATTTCCTCGCTAATTGGCATTGTTACTTCAGCTATTTTTTCGTTATTTGCATCAAAAATATAAATACCTTTGATGTAAATAACATCAAGATTACAAGCAAACTGTTGTGGGATAATGTCACTTAATATAGTTTCATTTTCCTTTAGCCAAATATCAGCCAAGTCTTTTACTTCTTGACTTACAGTTGGCTTTTTTGTCGCCTGCTCGTTGTTACTTTCTGTAGAATTTACATTCTGTTCTGGCTTTACTGCTGTACTTTGATTTTTATTATCATTTACAGTAGTTTTATTTACTTCAACGAAGTTACTAACTACTTCTTGTCTAAGTATTGTGGCTTTATTGTTTTTAAAGCCAAATACATATCTGCTTCCGTCAGAAGTAGTTACCTTAGCCCACATATCCTTTTTTTGAAAAAGATATATCAAACCAAGTTTGAATTTTTCTTCAATTCTTACTTGTTGCTTTAGATTTGCTTCCATATAACTTTTAGAGTACATACAAATTGTATCGATGTCATCTTTCCATTTCTTACGGTTAAATAGCTTTCTTCCACCTAAAAAGAAAACTAACGCAAATATTAGGCTTGTTGATACTGAGTTGAAAGTATGAGGACCTGCAAACATGTTTAATGCAAAAAATCCTGCTATAATTATAGATACTGTGTTAAGTATCCATAGTAATAGGTCCATTTTCATTTCTTTAACTGTTTTCATAGTTTTTTCTCTCCTTAATTTCAAATACTTATTACTAAACTAATCTTTAGTAATGGCTTCTGATTTTAATTTTTACTTACGATTACAGTAAGTAAATTTTTTAAAATTCTTATCACTCCTTTCAAAAAATTTAACTAATAAAAAAAGAACGATAAAACTATAGAATAATAGTTTAAATTCGTTCTCTCTTAGTTATATTAAAATAATTCTAATAAAGAATTATCTTAAATTCAATTATACAATTATG
>ERZ791740.1774-NODE-1774-length-10811-cov-2.266456_pt1 | contig 10811 bp, 10 predicted proteins | sample MGYA00510041_ERZ791740 | MGnify/ENA primary metagenome ERZ791740 (study PRJEB30046, sample SAMN00791959) | human gut metagenome | study: EMG produced TPA metagenomics assembly of the A metagenome-wide association study of gut microbiota in type 2...
CAACTAAACTTAGCATTGTTACTGTGACACCCATTGACAATCCAAAAAAAGGGATAACCCTTTTATTTGCCTTTATCTTCATTTTGTTACACCTAATTCTCCGTTATTTCTTCTATACATTACTTTGCATAAATTTCATCAAAAATTTCACCATCTGCAAAGTGCTTTTTCTGAACCTTTTCCCAACCACCAAAATCTTTGATAGTTACAAGTTTCATTGATAAATCGAACTTGTCGCTAAATTCTTTTAGAATTTTCTTATTAGTAGGTCGGTAATAATTTTTACCGGCTATACGCTGAGCATCATCACTGTAAAGGTACTTTAAATATTCTGTAGCAACATTTCTTGTACCTCTGTCATCAACTACATCATCAACAACTGCTACTGATGGTTGAGCTAAAATACTAATACTTGGTGAAATAATTTCGTATTCATCCTTATAATCCTGTAATGAAAGGTAAGCCTCATTCTCCCAAGCTATAAGTACATCACCTTGACCGTTTTCTATAAATGAAGTTGTTGCACCTCTTGCACCTGAATCTAGAACTAAAACATTCTGATATAACTTTTTGATAAATTCTTTAACTTTGGTTTCATCACCGTTATACTTTTCATTTGCATAAGCCCATGCACCTAGGTAATTCCACCTTGCTCCACCTGATGTTTTAGGGTTAGGAGTAATCACTCCTACACCTTCCTTTACTAAGTCATCCCAATCGTGAATGTTCTTAGGGTTACCCTTTCGAACTAGGAAAACTATTGTTGATGTATATGGTGCTGAGTCATTCTTAAAGTTATTTACCCAACCTTTTTTAATTAAACCGGCATCCTGTATTGAATTTATATCATATTCAAGTGCTAAAGTTACCACATCAGCCTCCAGACCGTTTGCAACTTCAAGGGCTTGTTTGCCTGAACCACCATGTGACTGAATAACCTCAACATCTTGCTGATGGGTTTTGTACCAATGTTTTGCAAAGATTTTGTTATATTCTTCGTAAAATTCTCTTGTAGGGTCATAGGACACATTTACAATAGACACTTCACCGTTCTTTGCTTTTGATGAACTACAACCTGAAAAAACTACTGCTGAAGTGCATAGTAAAGTAATTACCAGTAGCAATGATATTAAGTTTTTTGATAATAATTTTTTCATTTTGTTCACCTCAAGAATAATTTAATATATTACCTATCTGTTTAGTATGCTATGTTGTATATTATATTATCACATCTCATAAATGTCAAGAAGTATTCCTATTATTTCGATATGTTTTGTGTATATTTGTAATATTGTATAATATGTGAAAATATCAATATAATAATTTGTAGTTATTGCTAATATTATTAACAAAAGAAAAGAACAGTAGGTTTTCTACTGTTCTTACGAGTTAAATATAATCTTGTAAAGTTTTTGAACCTTGAATAATATTTCTTTCTTCAAAGGTTTTATTAATTGTGTTTAGCACTACCTTTTTGTTGCCACTCCATGAAGGTGCAACTAATATCTTCTTATCCCCATCACCTGTAAGTCTATGGATTATAACATTCTTAGGAATGATAGAAACTGCATCACATAGAATGTCAATATACTGTTCCATAGTTAGGGCATTGAATTTACTGTCTTCATAATCTTTCAGTAAGTCTGTACCTTTTAGAATATGAAGTAATTGAAGTTTAATACCGTCAGAATATTTACAGGCAAAATCAACTGACCTTAGCATATCAAGTTTACTTTCATTAGGTAGTCCTAGGATAATATGGGTTATAACTTCTATACCTATATTTCTAAGTTTTGTTGCTGTATCAACATATACGGAATTTTCATACCCTCTACGGATATAATCAACTGAGCTTTTCTTAATAGTTTGAAGTCCAAGCTCCACCCATACAGGCTTGATTTTATTTAACTTTTCAAGTAACTTAAGTACATTATCATCTACACAATCAGGTCTTGTGGCTACTGACAAGGCTACAATATCCTTATGATTTATAGCCTCAGTAAATTTACTTTCCAACACATCTATTGGTGCATAAGTATTTGTAAAGGCTTGAAAATAAGCAATAAAGCTATTGTCTTTAGTTTTACTTCTTACTCTCTCTTTGCCTTGTTCAATTTGCTGGGTTATGGAAAGGGATTTACTTGTTGCAAAGTCACCTGAACCCTTTGCAGAACAAAATATACAACCACCTGTAGAAATTTTACCGTCACGATTAGGACAAGTAAAACCACCATCAATTGAAATCTTGTAAACTTTTTTTCCGAATTTATTACGCAAATAGTTGTTTAGAGAATTGTACCTCATCACTTGAAACTTTCACCTTTATCGTTAAATACATCAAGTCTTGTAATACGATAAATTACATCATCACTATACTTTTCGTTATAAGCATTAATAAATAATGTAGGGTTAATGTTGGTTGTGCTACCGGCAGGTAAAAGCATATTACACTTAACACAATCATCTTCTTTAGTTACATTGACCTTTAAGATATGAGGTTTAATGTCAATTTCTTTCAAACCTTTTTTCTTAGTTTTCTTCATAACTAAAATTTCAGGTTGGTTAAGTAATTCTGTAAAGTTACTGTATAGAGTGTCTAGGTCAACTGTTTCAGAATACAAATTGATTTCAAAAAGTGCCTGAGCAATTTTACCGGCTTTCATAACAGGTTCAGTAACATCATAAACCTTGATGCCGGAAGGTAGGCAATTATTAAGGGCAGAAATAATTTCTTCCTTATTATAATCATCACCAAGTAGCTTAATATCCATTGTTTCCTTTACACCTTTAAATCCAAGAGAAAGTGGCAAAGCAAAGGTTACAAATGGGTGTGGGTTAAAGCCCTCAGTATGCCAAATGTTAAGTTTGCTTTTGTGTAATGCACGCATTACAACTCGGTTAAGGTCAAGGTGACTTATATACTTACATTCATTATCTTTAGTAAACCAAATTCTAACGGGTTTCAAAACAAACACCTCCACCGTAACGATTTGCACCACATTTACTACATTCTTGTCTACAGTTTGGTGTAGTTGTAGAACAATATGCCTTGTGACATTCGTCAATTAAAAATTGCTTTTTGATACCATAATCAATATGGTCCCAAGGTAAAACTTCATCAAAACTTCTTCTACGGTTAGCATAGAATGATGGGTCAATTCCACATTCTTCAAATAAATCCAGCCATTTCTGTAAGTCAAAACATTCATTCCAACCATCAAAGTGGAAACCTCTTTCACAAGCTAGTTTCATAGCTTTACAAAGTTTTCTGTCACCTCTGGCAAATACACCTTCTAGGAAGCTAGTATCGGCATCGTGGTAGTTAAAATTAATTTTCTTACTTTCAATATGGTCAAGAATACTTTTCTGCTTTTCGTGAATTGTTGGAATAGTATCCTGTGGTTCCCATTGGAATGGAGTAAATGGCTTTGGTACAAAGCTGGATGCTGAAACTGTAACACTAACTGACTTACCCTTTGGTCTATCCTCAGTTTTGTAATATTCGTCAACAACCGTTTTGCCAAGTGCCGGAATAGCATTTACATCGTCCATTGTTTCTGTTGGTAAACCAATCATAAAGTATAGCTTTACTCTTGTCCATCCACCTGAGAAAGCAGTTCTGCAAGTATTTAACAGTTCATCTTCTTTTACATTTTTGTTGATTGCATCTCTTAATCTTTGTGAACCGGCTTCCGGTGCAAAGGTTAAACCACTTTTACGAACTGTCTTAATTTTTGACATAATATCATCGGTAAAGCCATCAACTCTTAATGATGGTAAAGAGATGCTGACTTGTTCATCAACTGACCATTTATTTAATTCGGTTAGTAGTGGAACAATCTGTGTATAGTCACTTGAACTAAGGGATGAAAGTGAAACTTCATCATAACCTGTATTGTTACATAGGTCATGGCACTGTTTGTTGATAGTTTCAGGTGACTTTTCTCTAACAGGTCTATAAAGGAAACCGGCTTGACAAAATCTACATCCACGAATACAACCTCTGAAAATTTCTTGCATTGCTCTATCGTGGACAATCTCAGTATTTGGCACAACAAAGTTATCAGGATAATAACATTCATCCATATTCATCATTAATCTTTTTTCAATTTTCTTTGGTGCACCATGGTTTGGTGTTACTGCTTTTACTGTACCGTCTTCGTTATAAGTTACATCATAAAGGGATGGCACATAACAACCCTTAATCTTAGATACTCTGATCAAGAATTCTTCTCTTGAAACATTTTCATCTCTACATTGACGGTAAAGCTCCATAACCTCCATATCAACCTCTTCACCTTCACCGATAAAGAAAATATCTATAAAATCTGCTATTGGTTCCGGATTACAAGCACATGGGCCACCTGCTACTACAATATTCTTTAGACCTAAGTTCATTCTGTCCTTTGAACAAATCGGAATATTACCTAGCTTTAGCATATTAAGAACATTTGTAAATGATAGTTCGTACTGCAAAGTAAAACCGATAAAGTCAAAGTCAGATAGTGGGTCACCACTTTCAAGTGCATACAGTGGAATGTTATGTTCTTTCATAACATCTTCCATATCAATCCAAGGTGCAAAAACTCTTTCACACCAAATATATGGCACACTGTTAAACTGGCTGTAAAGAATTTTCATTCCTAAATGGGACATACCTACTTCGTAAGTATCGGGAAAACAAAATGCAAATCGTACATCTACATCTTCCTTATTCTTTACAACTGCATTAAGTTCACCACCAACATATTTTGCCGGTTTCTGAACTTTTAATAAATATTTTTCTACTTCCTTATTAATCATAGTTACCTCTTGAAATAGCCTTTCTGTTGTAGATAGGTGTTAGGAATAAATACACACCTAAAAGTAAGAAAGAAAAATTATATCCTGTATTAAATAATACTATTATACCTAAAGTGAAAATAGGTATTGCAAAAATCACTGTAAGTATATTTAAAATTATAACAGATTTTTCTTCAGAAATAAACTTATTTAATATAATATTTATTGCCTGTCCCCCATCTAATGTGGAAACAGGCAATAAGTTGAAAATTCCTATAAATAAATTTGCTAAGGCAAAAATCTTTATTGTTCTTATAAAGAATAAAAATAATATAAGGTTAAAAGCCACACCACTAAGGGTGATGATAAGTTCTTTACTAAAACTAACATAATAGTTAGACTTTATCTTTATATCAAATAATGAAAATTCTATTCTATCTACCTTTTGCTTTAAAACTAAAATGGCAAGAAGATGTCCTATCTCATGAAAGAATGAAGACAAAAAGCAACAGAAAATCCCACCACTTTTATCAAATATAAGGACTATAGTAAGTAAAGCAAAATAGTAAAATCGAAAAGAAATTTCTACACCTAAAAACCGTTTAACCATTATTTACAAAATAATCATTAAGGTTATTACCGTCAACAACCAATGAATCGTTAATCATATCACTGACACTACTCATAATATTGCTGAAAAGGTCAGGTGCATAAGTTCTGGAACAATAAAGGAAAATGCCAAGAAGAATACATATAATCAGCTGACACAAAATAACAGTTGGCAGTGGTTTTTTCTTCGGAAAAAACTTTTTCTTCACTACAAAATTCGTCATTATTCTTGTAGTCCTCGGGATTATAATATTCTCTGTTAGTGGTTTCTAAGAATTCTTTGTCATAAACAATTTCATCATTTCTATCATACTGCATATTATCACCACTAAAATATATGCTATAAAAGGTTAATTATTCCTTGTGGTCAAGTCTCTTGAAGTCACCCTTTACAAGAGTGATAAAGAAGATAATACCAACAATAAGTGAACCGATTTCAGCTAGAGGAAAAGCATACCACATATCCTTTAGGCTGATACTTGATAGGAAGTAAGCAATAGGAACAATTAAGCATAGTTGACGAAGTAGTGACATAATAAGACTTCTGACACCCTTACCTACTGCCTGGAATACACCTGAGAATACAATACCAAGTGCTGCCGGAATAAAGCATAGAGAGATAATTCTTAAAGCTACTGTACCAATATCAAGCATTTCTTCTGTTGGGTTAAATAAACCAAGTAGTACATCCGGAACAATTTGGAATACAATAAAACCGGCAGTCATAATAATTACTGCAAAGAGAATCGCCCACTTAATAGCACTGTACATTCTCTTTTTATCTCTAGCACCGTAGTTAAAACCGATAATAGGTGTTGAACCTTGGTTTAGACCGAATACAGGCATAAATACAAATGACTGAAGTTTGAAATAAACACCAAATACATTTGTTGCTGCATTCTTAGCTGCTACTGTGTCATTAGCCAATGAGATAATAAAGTTAATACCCATAACCATAAATGAACCGATAGCTTGCATAACCATTGCAGGTAAAGCAACTACATAAATGTTCTTTACTGTTTCTGCCTTAAATCTAAATCCTTTAACATGGATTTTTACAAGTTGTTTCTTTCCAAATAAGAAGAATAAGCAAAAAACAGCACTAATATGCTGAGCAATAATTGTTGCAATAGCAGCACCGGCTACACCTAAGTCAAATGTGTAAATAAAGATTGGGTCAAGGATAATATTAATAACTGCACCTGTTAACTGACTAAGCATTGGCATTATCATATTACCTGTTGACTGCAATACCTTTTCAAGCATACAAGTGATATTTGAACCTAATGAACCGATAAGTACAATTCTGATATAGGCTACACTGGCATCCATAATAGCTTGGTCATTTGTATATAGTGAGATAAATGGTTTTGCAAGAAATATACCAATAAGAACAAATATAAACCAGTCAATAAATGTTAAGAAAAATCCATGAGTTGCTGCTGAGTCAGCTTGTTCTTGATGTCTTGCACCAAGTCTTCTGGCTATTAGTGAGTTAACACCAACACCTGAACCAACTGCTACAGAAATAAGAATCATCTGTAACGGATAAGCAATATTAACAGAAAGTAGTGAGTCATTACCGGTTAAAATACTATTGCTATAGTTACTAACAAACATACTATCAACAATGTTGTATAGTGCCTGAATAAGCATACTAAACATAGCAGGTAAACTCATACCTAAAATAAGTCTGAACATTGGGGCAGTACCCATTTTGTTTTGTTTAGTTCCTTCCATTTTTCATTTCCTTTCTTTTTTTATATAGTAAGTAAATCAAAATCAACAAGGTGGATACTATTATACCCGTAACTGCACCTGAAAAATCAAGTAGCACATCTGTTACTTGTCCACTTCTACCGGGTACATTAAGTTGTATTGTTTCGTCAATTACTGCTGTAAAAAGAGTAACAAACAATTTTATGAAAATTCCACCGGTTGGTTTCTTGAAGAAAGAATATACAGTAAAAGAGGTTAAAAAGCCAAGAACTGAATATTCCGTAAAGTGTGCCATTTTTCTGACAATATGGTCTGTTAACTGAAAGGGTATTAAATTAGTTAGCCAGTCAGTAACTGCACCTGACTCCTCAGCACTGAGAGTTGCCGGGGTTAATGAATGCATAAAAATAAAAGCAACAACACATAAAGTCATAATTATGAGTATAATTGCTTTTAATTTATCTTTTTTGCTCATATGTAAAGATTTCATAGCACACTCCTTCACAATACACTATTATTTTACAAAGATTTAACAAGAAAGTCAATGAAATCTATTGATAAATTGAATAAATTAATATATAATATTTTAGTAATAATGACCGATAGGAGAATGTTATGGAATCATTTATTAATATGTTAAACGATACGCTACATATGAACGGACAGTTGTTCTGTTTCTTAGTATCATTGTTCCCTATTTTGGAACTTCGTGGTGGACTGATTGCTGCTGCTCTATGTAAAGTACCACTATGGCAAGCATTGCCAATTTGTATTGTTGGTAACTTCTTACCAATCCCATTCGTAGTACTGTTTATTGAAAAGCTACTAAAGTTCTTGAGAAAAACTAAGTTAAGTCCTGTTGTTAAGTTTGTTGACTTCTTAGAGAATAAAGCAAACACAAGTGCTCCAAAAATTATGAAGTACAAAACCTTCGGTCTTACAGTATTTATCGGTATTCCACTTCCTGTAACAGGTGCTTGGACAGGTGGTCTTGTAGCCGGTTTATTTAACTTTAGTTTAAAGCAAACATTTATTGCTACTATTTTGGGACTATGTATGTCAGCAACTATTATGACAATTATCACTTACGGTATTCCTTGGATTGTAACAACATTTAACATTCCAACAAGTGTTGTTGTAGCTGCTCTTTGTGGTATTGTTGCAGTAGTAATTGGTATCTTTGTTGTAAGACATATTCTAAAGAAGAAAAAGGCAAAATAAAATTATATTAAAATATTAAAATTTTAGATAGTGGGAGCAATCCCACTATTGTTTTTTATGAGGAAATATATGAAGTATGATGTTGTAATAATCGGTGGTGGTGCATCAGGTATTGTAGCAGCTATTGAAGCTAAAAAGCAATACGAAAATGTTGCCATTATTGAAAAGGAAAGTAGAATCGGCAAGAAAATTTTAGCTACAGGTAACGGTAAATGCAATATGACAAATATAGGTGCTAAAATTAAAGATTATCATGGTAGCTTTAGCTATGGAATTAAAAATTTATTTTCCGAATATTCTCCAAAATATATAGTAAATTATTTTAACAGTATGGGTTTATATACCTTTGCAGATAATTGTGGCAGAGTTTATCCTAAATGTAAACAAGCCTCAGCAGTTCTGGATATTCTTAGAAACAGACTTTATCAAGAGGATATTGAAATATATACAGACTGTAGGGTAACTGATATTTCAGTTGGTGAGACTTTTGAAATTAAGACTAATTTATATAAATTCAGTTGTGACAAATTAATTATTGCTACAGGTGGCAAAAGCAGTCCTAACCTTGGTAGTGACGGTAGTATGTATTCACTTGTAGAAAACTTAGGCCACACTATTACCAAGCTAAAACCTGCACTTTGCCCTATTAATGTTAAGTCTGATATTCTAAAAACTATCAAAGGTGTCAGAGCTGACGGTAAAGTATCTGTTATGAAAAAAGGTAAAGTAGTTAAAAGTGATAGTGGTGAAATTCAGTTTACAGGTGAAAGTATTTCAGGTATCTGTGCATTTAATCTTAGTTATCTTGACTATGATACAGTAAGAGTTTCCTTAATGCCTGACTACAGTAAAAATGAAATTATTGATATATTAAAAGAAAGAAGAACTTTGTTTAAAGACAACAGTATTGAGGACTTTTTCCTTGGTATGTTTAACAATAAACTTTCTGTCGCATTATTAAAGGTTGGAAAAATGGGTTCTTTCAACAGAAAGTGCAATGATATATCTAACAAAGAAATTGAAAATCTTGCCGGAATAATAAATGAATTTGACTTTGTTACTACCGGTAAAAATGATTATTCAAAAAGTCAGGTTACCTGTGGTGGTGTATCAGGTAAAGAAATTAACACTAATACTCTGGAAAGTCTATATATTCCTAACCTATATTTTTGTGGTGAGATTATTGACATTGATGGCATTTGTGGTGGATACAATTTACAATTTGCTTTTGCCTCAGGAATGAAAGCCGGTGCTTTAGAATGATAAGAATAAATAATTTACGATTATCTCCTAATTACAAGGAAGATGAGTTGATTAAAAAAATAGTTAAGGAACTTAACTGTAAGAAAGATGAAATAGTTAGCTATGAACTTTTTAAGTTATCTATTGATGCCAGAAAGAAAAGTGATGTTCACTTCTTAGCTACTGTTGATGTTAAGGTTAAGAATGAAAATTCTACACTAAAAAGAACTAAAAGCAAAAAAGTTTCTGAAAGTAAAATCTACAAATACGAACAACCTATTTGCAAAAATAACAGTAGCAACACAGTTGTTGTTGGTGCAGGTCCTGCCGGATTATTTGCAAGTTTAATACTTGCAAGGTCAGGTGCTAAGGTTACTCTCATTGAAAGAGGTATGGACATTGACACTAGGACAAGTGATGTTGATACATTTTGGAATGGTGGCCAATTAAACACTAATTCTAATGTACAATTTGGTGAAGGTGGTGCAGGTGCATTTTCTGACGGTAAGTTAACTACCGGTACTAAGGACAAGAGAGTTAGAAAGCTATTTGAAGAATTTGTCAGTCATGGTGCACCTAAAGACATTATGTACAATGCAAAACCTCACATTGGTACTGACAAATTAAAACCTACTATTAAAAACATTAGAGAAGAAATTAAGTCACTTGGTGGAGAAGTATTATTTGGCACTTGTTTAAATAAAATTAATCTTAAAGACAACAAGGTTAGGTCAATTATTGCTACAAGTAATGGTCAAGAAAAAGAAATTTTCTGCGACAATATTATTCTTGCAATCGGTCATTCAGCTAGAGATACCTTTAGGATGATTAAGGATATGAACCTTTCTATTGAGGCAAAGCCTTTTGCAGTAGGTGCAAGAATTGAGCATTTACAAGAAAAAATTGACATTGCACAATACGGTGAATTTGCAAAATGCAAAAAGCTAACACCATCAGTATATAAGCTAAACAGTCACCTTGAAAACGGTAGAGGTGTTTATACATTTTGTATGTGTCCCGGTGGTTTGGTTGTACCGGCACAAAGTACAGAAGAAACTGTTGTTACCAACGGTATGAGTTATTATGCCAGAGATGAAGTAAATTCAAACTCTGCTCTACTTGTTGGTGTTAATCCAAATGACTTTGGTGATGATGTACTTTCCGGAATGTACTTTCAAGAAGAAATTGAGAGAAAGGCATTTTTAGTTGGTGGCAGTGACTACAAAGCACCTGTACAA
>ERZ791740.1790-NODE-1790-length-10701-cov-2.820214_pt1 | contig 10701 bp, 6 predicted proteins | sample MGYA00510041_ERZ791740 | MGnify/ENA primary metagenome ERZ791740 (study PRJEB30046, sample SAMN00791959) | human gut metagenome | study: EMG produced TPA metagenomics assembly of the A metagenome-wide association study of gut microbiota in type 2...
GCTGAAGAAACGTTGGAGTCGATAAAATTTACAGGTGAAGCTGCTGGTACTGCTAATATTTTGAGTTTTACAAATGACGGTCAGCTGATGGTTGTCAGGGATATTGCTCAAGACAATAAAAATGGAATATTTTTTTATTCGCCGGAGTCAAACTTTCAAACACAGGTAAAGGCCATATATGCTCGTGGTTGTAGAGCAGCGATTCCTCATCCTATTAATGGGGAAATTTATACTTCTCGATTTGATAAAGGATGGATTGGACGGTATGACCCTGTTACGGGTGATTATAAGATGGATAAGATTCAAATGCCTTATGGTTCTATACAATGTTTTATCGCTATTCATCCCAAAGGTGACTATATGTATATTATGGTGAGAAATAAGCATGTGATTTATCGTGCGGATTATGACTTTGATGAGAAAACATTTACTACCCCTTATTTGGTTTGTGGAAAATATGAAGCATCAGGAATCGTGGACGGTGTTGGAGGTAATGTTCGCATGAACGAACCGCAACAAGGATGCTTTGTGAAAAACGATGAGTATGCAGGGCAAAAGGATGAATATGATTTTTATTTCGTAGATAAGCAAAATCATTGTGTCCGTACTCTGACACCTACTGGGCGTGTAAAAATATATGCAGGAAGACCAAATGGTGATGGTACGAAAGGGTTTAACGATGGAGATTTACGTAAAGAGGCTCGCTTTAATTTTCCTGCAAGTATAGTGTGGGATGAAAAGAGAGAATGTCTCTTGGTGGGAGACTCAAATAATCATCGTATCCGAAGAATTGCTATGGAAGACTAATAATGATAAATACACTTATGATGAGAAATATTTTATTAATATGTATGATGTTACTCGGATTCTCGGTTCATGCTTTTGCGCAGAAAGAGATTGTAGTGACAGGTATCGTAACTGATACAAACAAAGAACCGTTAATAGGTGTCAATGTATCTATTGCGAATATGCCCGGTTTAGGTGCGATAACCGATATAAATGGTAAGTTTCTACTCAAAATGCCTCCTTATAACAAATTAGTTTTTACTTATATTGGATATGAACCAGTGGAAGTATTGGTAAAAGAGCAACGAACAGTAAATATAGCTATGGAGGAAGCTAAAGCTACCCTTATTGATGAAGTAGTAGTTACTGGTACTGGTACACAAAAGAAAATTGCTGTGACTGGTGCTGTGACCAATGTAGATGTTGCAGCATTGAAAACAAGCCCAAGTGCTTCTATGGCTGATGCATTAGCGGGTGTTGTTCCTGGAATCCAGGCTATGCAATCCAATGGTCGACCTGGTTCTGTTTCTGAGTTTTGGATACGAAGTATCTCTACTTTTGGTGCTAGTAATGCTGCATTGGTTTTAGTTGATGGATTTGAACGCGACTTGAATGAGATTAATGTCGAAGATGTGGAATCTTTTACGGTATTGAAGGATGCTTCAGCTACGGCAATTTATGGTAGCAAGGGAGCTAATGGTGTTATTTTGGTTAATACTCGTCGTGGTAAAGAGGGGAAAATTAACATAAATGCTAAAGTCGAAACTTTTTATAGTATGTTTACTCAGCTTCCTGAATTTGTAGATGGGTACACGTATGCTTCGATGGCAAACGAGGCGAAGACGACTCGTAATCAAGAACCTTTGTATCAGCCTGAAGAATTGGAATTATTCCGTCTTGGTCTTGATCCGGATTTATATCCGAATGTGGATTGGATGGACTTGATATTGCGAGATGGTGCATGGAGCACTCGTGCTTCATTAAATATGACTGGTGGTGGTAGGACTGCCCGCTATTATGTTGGTGGTAGCTATCAGGATCAACAAGGTATGTACAAAACAGATAAGTCGCTGAAGAAATATAATACTAATGCTAATTTCCGAAAGTGGACATATCGTATGAATGTGGATATTGATATAACTAAAACAACCTTGTTGAAAGTTGGTGTTTCTGGTTCATTACGTAAACAGAACGATCCGGGTGTAGGAACAGATGCTATTTGGACAACGTTGATGGGATATAACTCTATTATGATGCCGATAACATATTCAGATGGTAAAGTATCCTCTTGGACTGCAAAGGAAGGTAATATCAATCCATGGGTGCAAGCTACTATGACTGGATACAATGAAAGTTGGCAGAATAATATTCAAACAAATGTAACGTTGGAACAGAAGCTGGATTTTATTACGAAAGGACTTAAATTTATTGGACGCTTCGGGTATGATACGGAAAACTCCAATTGGATAAAACGAGTGAAGTGGCCAGAACTATATAAAGCAGAACCTTATCGTGATGTAAATGGGGATTTGATTTTTACTCGTGTTTCGGAGGAGAAGAAGATGACACAAACTTCCGGTTCAAGTGGAAAAAGAAATGAGTTTTTAGAATGGGAATTGCATTATAACCGTGGATTTAAAGATCACCATGTGGGAGCGGTTGTAAAGTATTCACAATCTGCAAAAACAGCAACTCAAGGTATCGGTACAGATCTTAAGAATGGTATTTCTCGGCGTAATCAAGGATTAGCTGGACGTGCTAACTATAACTGGAAATATCGTTACTTTATTGATTTTAACTTTGGGTATACTGGCTCGGAGAATTTCCATAAAGATAATCGTTTCGGTTTCTTTCCTGCTATTTCTGGTGCATGGAATATGGCGGAAGAATCTATTATTAAAGATAATTTAAAATGGGTGAATATGTTTAAAATACGTTATTCGTATGGTAAAACAGGTAATGATAATTTAGGAGATACTCGTTTCCCATATTTGTATAATCTTGAAACAATGTTGGAGAGAGACAAAGATGGAAAAGTAGTAAGTGGAAATAACCCTGTTGGGGGATATCAATTTGCGGATTTTGGCTATAACAGATATTATGGTGGTATGCGCTATACTTCTGTCGCTTCAACGAACGTGTCATGGGAAGTATCCACAAAACAAGATTTAGGTATAGATTTTTCATTTTTTGATGATAAACTATCAGGTTCTATAGATTACTTTCATGAACGAAGAGAAGGCATTTATATGGAACGTAACTATCTACCTTGGGTCGCTTCATTGGGTACATGGACGGAATATAAGGATGGTAAAGCAAATGAAAAGGATATTCACCCTTATGCCAATGTCGGAATAGTTGAAGCGCGTGGATTTGATGGAAATTTGTCTTTCCGCCATAAAATAGACAAAGTGGATTTGACTATACGTGGAAACATGACTTATAGTAAAAATGAGATTTTAGAGCGTGATGAAGAAAATACTGTCTACTGGTATAAAATGCAGGAAGGGCACCGGGTTGATCAAGCTATGGGACTGGTTGCATTAGGCCTATTTAAGGATTATGAAGAAATTCGTAATTGGCCAAAACAATTTGGTGATGTTATGCCGGGTGATATTAAGTACAAAGATATTAATGGAGACGGAGTAATTGATGATAATGATAAGGTGGCAATTGGTGCAACAAAAAAACCTAATTTTACGTATGGTTTCGGTGTGTCGGCAAAATGGAAAGGTTTAGATGTGAATGTACATTTCCAAGGTGTAGGTAAATCCACTTATTTTATAAACGGTTCTACTGTTTATATGTTCTCCGGCGGTAATAGTGATGGTGATGGTTGGGGAAATGTGATGAAAGAAATGGCTGAAGGCAATCGTTGGATTTTAGGTGTCAATGAAGATCCGAATGCAGAATATCCTCGTTTGACTTATGGAAAGAATGATAATAATAATCGTGCTTCTACATATTGGCTTAGAAATGGAGCTTATCTTCGTTTGAAGACATTAGATATTGGTTATACACTTCCTGCAAGTCTAGTTCGTAAAGCTCATATGAATACGGTACGTATTTTCTTTACTGGGACTAATTTACTCACTTTCTCTAAGTTTAAGCTTTGGGATCCGGAAATGGGAAGTTCTACAGGAAAGTCGTATCCGCTAAATAAGACGCTTTCTTTAGGTGTATCTGTTAATTTGTAAAAAAAGAATATGTATGAAAAAGATAATAACAATTTTATCCTTCGCTGTGGGATTGACCTCTTTAGTAGGATGCTCTGATTATTTAGATTCAGATTATCTATTTGATGAAAGAATGAGCATTGAAGATGTCTTTAGCAATCGGGATTATACAAACAGGTGGTTAGCAAGAGGGTATTCTTATTTAAGTAATGGTTACTTACAGGATGTTTGTAGTAAGAGAGATTATCCTTTTAATTTTGCTGATGACATGTATTATGGAGACGGTGGTTATGAGAAATGGAAGAGTGGCCAATATAGTGAAAGTGGAGTTAATAATTCCAGTAGTGGTATTTGGAAGAATGCTTATTTGGGTATTCGTCAAGTAGCTATATTCTTGAATAATATAGATAAAAATAAGGAATTTACAGAAGAAGAAATCACAGATTTTAAAGGGCAGGCGCATTTTTTGAAGGCATACTATTATTGGTTGATGCTTCGTGCATTTGGTCCAGTGCCTATCATTCCGGATGAGGGGGTCGATTACACAAAAGAATATGATGAATTAGCTTACCCGAGAAATTCGTATGATGAATGTGTGGACTACATTACTGGTGAACTTTTGAAAGCTGCAGAACGATTACCATTACAACGTTCAGTACAGGAGGTGCTTCGTCCGACGAGAGGAGCTGCCTTAGCTTTACGAGCCAAAATTCTTTTGTATGCAGCTAGTCCGCTATTTAATGGAAAAGCTCCAGAAGTGGTGTCTTCAGCTTTGGTGAATAAAGATGGGAAACGTTTGCTTCCCGAAACTTATGATGAGTCTAAATGGGCAAAGGCAGCGGCGGCAGCTAAAGATGTGATGGATTTGAATATTTATGGCATACATGTGGCATACTTCAATAGTAATACTGGTGATATTGCATATCCAGCGACAATTGTTCCACCACATGATGATGAATTTTCCGATCAATCATGGCCAAATGGATGGAAAAATATTGATCCTTTTCAATCATATCGTGAAATGTTTGATGGAAGTATTATAGTAAGTCAGAATGAAGAACTAATTTTTACTCGAGGTAAGAACCAAAGCCGTGAAAGTGTAGATATTATGGTTGTTCACCAACTTCCACGTAATGGTGCTGGTGGATATGGTTCGCAAGGTATGACCCAAAAGCAATGTGATGCTTATTATATGAATGATGGTACGAATTGTCCAGGTATGAATGATGTGTATAAGGAGTTTGATGGATATAAAGGTCGTTATGATTCCCGTCCAAGAGCAGAGGGGTATGTAGAGACGAAAGAATTAGCCGATTATCCTGAACTGGGACCGTTGGGGGTTGGTGTGTCTAAACAATATGTGCAACGTGAGCCTCGTTTTTATGCGTCAGTGGGCTATAATGGAAGTACATGGCATTTGTTAAATGCACTGAATGATAACACTCATGATGAGGAGAAAAATATACAAGTATTCTACTACCGTGGTGGAAGTAATGGGTATGCTAACTCCTCTTATTGGCTTCGCACAGGCATCGGTATTAAAAAATATGTACATCCAAATGATATCAGTTATACGCAGAAAAATTCGTATGATGTTGATCGTATTGAGCATAAAGCAGACCCGGCCATTCGTTATGCAGAGGTATTGTTAATTTATGCAGAAGCATTGAATGAACTGACGGGTTCGTATGAGGTTCCTTCTTGGGATGGTAGTAAAATGCATTCTGTTAAACGTGACATAACTGAAATGAAGAAGGGGATTCGGCCTATTCGTATTCGTGCAGGATTGCCTGATTATGATAAAGTTAAAGGCCATGAAACTGCTTATGATGATCCAAATGAATTCCGAAGGATGTTAAAACGTGAGCGGCAGATTGAGTTTTTTGCTGAGGGGCATCGCTACTGGGATTTACGTCGTTGGTTAGATGCACCTCTAGAAGAAACTACTCCTGTATATGGTTGTAATATGTTGGCATCAAAGGATATGGCTGATCAATTTCATACGCCTGTGATGTGTACGTCGTTACCGACTATTTTTGCTGAAAAAATGTGGCTTTGTCCGATTGATCATACTGAATTGAAACACAATGTGAATCTGGTTCAGAATCCTGGATGGACAAATCCAGAATAACTTTTTAGATATTAATAAAATGAGGAATATATATAATATAATTTGGGGTATAGTGTTAATTGCTTGTAGCACATCCTGTAATAAAGAGTGGGAAGATGAACAATATTTACATATGGCTTCTTTCAAAGCGAGTGTTAATGATCAGGGAGTGACCACGACGTATGTTCGATTTAAGCCAGGTGGAGTGGTAAAATATGATCTTCCGGTTATTATGAGTGGATCTACTATGACTAGTCAATCTCATACAATTCATTTTGCTTTGGATCCTGATACTTTGGAACGGTTAAATATTGAACAATATGGACATCGTAAAGAACTTTATTTCCAACAGCTGCCCAGTAAGTACTATAGTATGCCGGAGTCTGTAGAAATGCCGGCTGGTGAATGTTTGACAACATTGCCGATTGAATTTAAATTAGATGAGACGCTTGATCAGGCAGATAAGTGGGTGTTACCCATACAGATATTGGGTGACCAATCTTATGATTATCAGATAAATCCGCGTAAATACTACCGCAGAGCTATGTTGCGTTTGCTTCCGTTCAATGATTATTCAGGCACGTATGATGCGGCTCAATATCGAATTTTTCTTAAACCTGATGTGAAAAATCCTTTCACTATATCTTCGCAACGAGCGTTTGTGGTAGATGATAGGACAATTTTTATCTATGCGGGTACAAGAAATATAGATTATCTTGATCGTAAACAATACAAAGTGTTTATTCGTTTTCCGGAGAAAGGCACGGATTCGAAATTGTTAGAGGTGTGGTCTGATAATCCAGAGATTGAATTAGAACTTGATGAAAAAAAGGCGTGTACCTTTACAATGAATGAAGAGATGGATGAGTTAAAGCCTTATCTGAAGAAGATTTATATTACTCTTTATTTATATTACTCTTTTAAGGATTATACAACTGTCCCTGGTACAAAGCTTGAATACGTGGTAGAAGGTTCTTTGGCAATGCAGCGTAATTTGAATACTTTGATTCCTGACGAAGATCAGCAGATTCAGTGGTAAACTGAAGTTTGTTTAGTTCTTATAAATATTGGGGGGGATTCTATCTATGTGATAGGAAGGTTCTCCCCCTTTTTCTATTCTAATAAAACTTATAGGGAGAAGGTTGACATCTGTTTAAGTCTTCTCCTTTTTTAACCTAATTATTTACTTCTTTTAAAAGGAAAGGTATGAGAAAAAGAATACTCTTCAATATTTTGTTTATTATAGGGATGACATGCTTGGTGTCATGTAATGATGATAATGAAAAAGCATTGGATGAAGGAAAAAACACGGAAAGCGGAGATGTTCAGGAGGATAGCATGGATCCGATCACTGAGTTTACTGCTGCTGCCACATCAAAAGCTAACGAATTGCAACTGAAATGGAAAAATCCTTCAGATGCAGTATTAGTAGAGATTTCTTATGCTTTAGTAGTAGGTGGTGGGGATACTTCCTTAACTACTAATGTACGTGTATATGGTGAGGAAAATAGCAAATATACACTCCAATTACCAGAATTTGGAATATATCAAATTGGTGCTGTAGCTGTAGATAATTATGGTAAGCGTTCTGAGAAAGTGATGATTTTAGGTACTCCAGCCGAAAAAGATGCGATTGACCCGGATATAATAGCAGAGTATAAATTGCCGATTGCTGATCCTTTTGTGTTATACTATGAAGGTAAATACTATGCATATGGTACTCGTGTTAACGGCTTCGAAGTGTATATCTCTGAAGATTTGAAGCAATGGAAGCGAAATAATATTAAGGCCTTGTCACCGGAAAATTCCTGGGGAACTAAATGGTATTGGGCTCCAGAAGTGTATTATGTGAAATCAAAGAATTTGTTTTATATGTTCTATTCGGTGGAGGAACATATTTGTGTAGCTACTTCTACTAGCCCGGAAGGCCCTTTTATACAGAGAGAAAGGCAGCCTATTGTAGCAGATGAGAAAGGAATTGATACTTCGTTTTTTATAGATGATGATGGTACTCCTTATCTCTATTATGTACGATTTACCGGGGGAAACGTGATTTGGGTAGCGGAAATGAATGACGACTTGACCAGTATAAAAAAAGAAACATTGACTAAATGTATAAGTGCTACTGAACCTTGGGAGAAGAAACAAGGTACGATTGCCGAAGGTCCTTCGCTATTGAAAAAAGGGAATACTTATTATCTGATATATTCGGCAAACCATTATGAAAGTAAAGACTATGCTGTAGGATATGCAACTGCTAGTTCTCCTAAAGGACCTTGGACCAAGTATAGTGGAAATCCGATTCTTCGGAGAGACAAAGATGCTGCTAAGTCTGTAGGCTTGGTCGGTACAGGACATGGAGCGCCATTTGTCTGTGCCGATGGAAGTTACAAATATATCTTTCATGCTCATGCAAGTGAGACAAGTGTAGGTCCCCGTACTTCTTATATCAGTAACTTCAATATCTCCGATAAAGGAGTAATTAGTATTACAGGAGCAACGATTGAACCGGTGAGAATAAAGTAACCATATAAGCCAGAAATGTCATGAAAAATATCCGATTTAATATGCTGTTAGGTATCTGCATCTTTTTCTTATCTGTATTATTAGGTGCATGTGGTGGAGGCGGCTCGCCTGTCATGGATGAAATAGATGATGGAAAGCAAGACGGACAGGGGCAAAAAATAGTACCTCCGGTTGCCGATCTTATGGCGGAGAAAACGGAGAGAGCGAATGAATTGCAAGTAAGCTGGACTAATCCAGTCGGAGCTATTTCTGTGGAAATCACTTATTTACTGGAGGGAGATAAATTTGAGAACGTCACGAAGAAAAATATACGTATTGCTACAGAAAAAGTTAGTACACTATTAATTGTTGTTTCTGAACCGGGGAGTTATATTATAACTGCTGTCGCAGTCGATAATTATGGGAGACGTTCTGATGAGTTGACGGTCATTGCTACCCCGCTTCGTGAAGAGGAGGTGGTGAGAACACATTTTCTGGAAAGAGCAGATATTCTGATGACCTCATTGATGAATCTTTATTTTGGCAAATCAGCGCGTGACTGTTGGAATACAAAATATCCGCTTGCTACCGGACCGTATTGGGATGGAGATGCTGTTGTTTGGGGGCAGGGAGCGGGTTTTTCAGGTTTTGTTGCTTTGCGCGAGGTTTCTTCTAGAGTGCCTGTTTACCAAAAAAAGTATGCAGATATGACTGACCGTATGTACAACAGTATCAACCGTTTCATTACAACTGACAATAATCTTAAGGCTTATGCAGTTTATCCGCAAAATGGAAATGAGAGATATTATGATGATAATGTCTGGATTGGACTGGATATGGCGGAACTGTATGAACAAACTAAAGAGAAACGTTTTCTTGAGAAGGCAGAAATGGTTTGGGATTATTTGATGGTCGGAAATACTAATTCGTGTGGTGGAGGTATTTTGTGGAGAGAGAAACCTGTTTACAGTAATAAACATACTTGTTCTACTGCACCGGCAGCGGTGTTGGGATGTAAATTATATCAGATAACAAAAGAACAAAAATATTTGGATAAGGCTAAAGAACTATATGTATGGTTAATACAGTATATGCAAGATCCGGGCGATTATCTTTTCTATGATAATATTACTCCTTCATTGACTATTGGCAAGAGTAAATATAGCTATAATTCCGGTCAGCCGATGCAAGCTGCGTGTTTGTTGTACAATATAACAGGAGAACAACAATATTTGACTGATGCGCAGCAGATTGCCCGCTCAGCTCATAAAAAGTGGTTTACTTTATATGATTCAAAAGAATTGAGAGAAAAGATTTATTGTATCAATGGAGATCATATATGGTTCTATTCTGTATTGTTTCGTGGATTCCTAGAGTTGTATAAGATTGATGGGAGGAGAGAGTATGTAACCGCATTTGAAAAGAGTATGTTGCAAGCTTGGAAATCTGAATGCCGTAATCAGAATACTAATCTGTTGAGTAATAAGTATTTTGTTGGAAAAACAAATACTTCATGGGAGATCCTTCACGAGGGAGCTTTTGTAGAAATATTAGCTCGTTTGGCTATGTTGGAACTTGAAGGTAAATAATAAAAATAGTATATGTGATGAAAAATAATAGTCGAGTATATTATACAGGGAAAATATTATTTTATTTTTCATGTTCTTGTATCTTTGCGTTGCAACTTGGACATACAGCGAGAGTTTTTCGGTTTCTGTTTAGCATTATTCTGTTCCATTCGTACTCCTTTGATAGAGTTTTGAGTGTACGGACGTGGTGCATAACAGTAGGACTTTCTACTCCGCAGAGTTCACAACGATTAGTTTTGAGCCTCTCCACCAATGTTGGAGGTGGCACAATTACGGTAAATGGTTGTGTGTCGCAATTTGTGTTTGCGTTTGTTGTTTGGCGTTTAAATCCATCATCATACAGTATTCGGTACTGTTGTCGCCCTTTATCATCCTTGTATGGGATTATAAACTGCTTGTTTGTCTCGTACTTTTTCTTCAACTTGCTTATTGTACTTCTTAGCTTTTGAGCAAGTGTTAGATACATACTGTACTCCATGATGTAACCAAACTTAGAACATGTGGCAGATACATTATTAGCAATACTGTAATAGTT
>ERZ791740.1804-NODE-1804-length-10629-cov-10.578116_pt1 | contig 10629 bp, 10 predicted proteins | sample MGYA00510041_ERZ791740 | MGnify/ENA primary metagenome ERZ791740 (study PRJEB30046, sample SAMN00791959) | human gut metagenome | study: EMG produced TPA metagenomics assembly of the A metagenome-wide association study of gut microbiota in type 2...
GCTGCTCTTCTGTTTTTTCACGGGAGGGGGCGTAATGAAAACGCCCTGCTGCCCGTTACATCTTTTCCCGTAAAAAGCGAAGGGGCTGTTGCCAAGAACTCCCTCAGTCACGGCTTCGCCGCGCCAGCTCCCTCACGGAGGGAGCCTGACATGACGGTAAGCTGTGAAGCCTCCCTCATTGAGGAAGGTGGCATCGCGTAAGCGATGTCGGAAGGAGTTTGACAACAGCCCTTTTCTATATTTTTAAATTTTTCAGTTCTTCTTACCAGTTAAAAACTCCGGCAGGGGCTTGCCCTGCTTGCGCCACTGATGGTACTCTGCCGTAGCAGCGAACTCCACGTCACCGGCAGAGTTCAGGGCAGTCTCCACAGAGTCCTGCACCACGCCGATGATGAAGCCGACACCCACCATCTGCATGGCGACATCGTTGGAGATGCCGAACAGGGAGCAGGCCATGGGGATCAGCAGCAGGGAACCGCCGGCCACGCCGGAAGCGCCGCAGGCACCCAGAGCGCTCATAGCGCTCAGTACGATGGCTGCAGGCAGAGACACCTGAATGCCCAAGGTGTTAGCAGCGGCCAGCGTCATGATGGTGATGGTGATGGCGGCACCGTCCATGTTGATGGTGGCGCCCAGCGGGATGGACACGGAATACATGTCCTTATCCAGCCCCAGCTTCTCACACAGGGCCATGTTCACGGGGATGTTGGCGGCGGAGCTGCGGGTGAAGAAGGCGGTCAGGCCGGACTCACGCAGGCAGCGGAACACCAGCGGATAGGGGTTGCAGCCCAGATAGATAAACATGATGAAGGGGGAGACGATGAGGGCCATGAACAGCATGGTGCCCACCAGCAGGGCCAGCAGCTTGCCGTACTGGGTAAAGATGGCAAGGCCGTTGCCGGAAACATTGGTGTAGACCAGACCCATGATGCCGAAGGGTGCCAGATTGATGATCCAGCGCACGATCTGGGAGACCGCATCGGCGGTGTTTGCCATAAAGGTCTTGGTGGTGTCAGAGCCGATCTTCTTCATGGCCACGCCGAACATGCAGGCCCAGAACAGGATGCCGATGTAGTTGCCGCTCATGATGGCACTGACGGGGTTTGCCACAAAGTTGGTGAGCAGAGTGCCCATCACTTCGCCCAGACCCTGCGGCACCACGTCCGACTGGGCAGCGTCTGCCAGCACGACCGTGACCGGGAACATAAAGCTGGTCGCCACTGCGATGGCCGCAGCCAGAAAGGTGGTGAGCATGTACAGCCAGATGACCGTGCCGAAGCGGCGGTCCAGCTTGGAAGAGCCCTGTGCCAGAGCACTTGCCACGATCACGAACACCAGCACCGGGGCAATGCCCTTCAGTGCGCCAACGAACAGGCTGCCCAGTTCACCCACCCAGCCTGCACCGGGGGCCACCAGAGCCAGCACCGCACCGATGAACAGGCCGATCAGAATGCGAACGATCAGGCTGATGCCGTTGTAGCGGGCAACTGCCTTATTCAACGTTTTCATATAGACACTCCTCTTTCCTATTGTACGCCAATGGCGTACAGCTTCCTGTCTCTTACACAAGGACGGGTGTTATTATAGCACATACGGCAGAGAAATGAAAGCGTTTTCAGACATTTTTCGTTCACAAATTTGCATTCAGGTCGGTGCCCATGGGGTTTTTCCGTTGATCTGTATTTGTAGCGAGGACAGATTTAACCGTTCGCGGCTTCGTTCTCTCCGTCACCGTCGAGCGGCGCAGGGCAGAGCGAGCGGGGGCAAACAAAAAAGCCTGCGTGCGCAGTCCTGCATGGCAGGCTCTGCATCCGCAGACCGGGGCTCTTTGGGGGTGTATTCTGTTTCAACCCAGCGGCTGGGTGGGGGCAAGCTTCTGGTAGGCAAAGCGGGGCGAGCCGTCTGCCACATGGATGACACCGCAACGGGTAAAGCCGTTCTTTTCCAGCAGATGCTGCATGATCTTGTTGTCGGCGTGGGTGTCGGCACGCAGGCTCTGGCAGTGCTCCATGCTCCAGTCCAGCACGGCCTTGCCCACGCCCTTGTGCTTTCCGGCCGATGCCAGACGGTGCACCGTGCCATAGGGCAGGGTATCGTCCAGCCACTGGCCGTCCTCAATGGCGGCGTAGGTGGGGTCCGCCCCCAGAATAAAGGCAAATACGGCCTCGATCTGGCCGTTGACCACATAGAGGAACAACCGGTTCGAGTCAATATCCTCCTCCAGCAGTTCCTGCGGCGGGAAATCATCCCCCCACTGGGTCGGGTTGCCAGATGCCTTCATGACTGCACGTGCATGGGCGTAGATCTTCAGGATCTGGGGCAAATCCCCTCTCACTGCTCCACGAAACATTCATTCCACCTCGTCTTTTCTGCGCTGCGCTCGGTCCGGCACAGCACTTTGAGAATTGTTCTTATTGTACTACAAATTACCATAAAAATCCAGTTCCCGCACCAAAGTACCTTAAAATGCTCCAAAACGGCAAAAAGCAGGGGCTGCTGCACTTTCGGCTAAAACGATGTGCAGCAGTCCCTGCTTTTAGAGTAAGTACCTTATGCGCTGGCGCGGCCATGGCCGGTGCGCACCAGCCGGTATTCCCGCGGGCTGAGACCATACCGCTCGTGGAACAGGCGGTAGAAATAACTGGTGTTCTCGTAGCCCACCAGAGAAATGATCTGCTGGATGTTCATGTCGCTGCGGCGCAGCAGGCGGGCAGCGGTCTCCATACGGTGCTTTTGCAGCAATTCCTTATAGGTGCGTCCGGTCTGGGCACGCACGCACTCGCTGACATATGCCAGCGAAACGCCGTACTCCCGTGCCACGTTGGAAAGGCTTGCTTCGCGGTAATTCTGGGTGATCTCTTTGAGTGCCGCCTGCACCAGTGCTTCGCGGCTGACCGTTCCGGCCCTGACTTCCGGCAGGATAGGATTCGTCTGTGTCATCTGCGTTTCCTCCGTAAAGGGTGCGGCGGGCGGGGACTGGGGGATGTCGGACGCCCGCCGCACAGGGAATGGCGGCTCCTGCCGCCCTACACCTCAGATACGAACCGACGCACCGGAATATTGCAGAAAGCTAAAAAATTTTTAGTCAATTTTCGTTGTAGGAGTCAGACCCCTCTCAGTCACGCCTGACGGCGTGCCAGCTCCCCCGAAGGGGGAGCTTTATCGGCACGAACCGGTAGATGCTTAAAAGCTCCCCCTTCGGGGGAGCTGGCGAACGCAGTGAGCCTGAGAGGGTTTTCGTCTTACAGAAAAAGACCGCTTCCGCACCGGGCAGAAACGGCCTTTTTCAGGAGAAATAAAGAAAACACGAACCCTCAAAAATGAGGAAGGGAAATGCTCAGAACATGCTCTCGTCCTTATAGCGGCCGGTGCGCACGAACTGCACCCACTCGGCCACATTCACGGCGTGGTCGCCGATGCGCTCCAGATACTTAATGACCATCAGCAGGTCCAGCGCTGCGTCCACCTTGCCGGGGTCTTCGGCGATCTCCTGCGCCAGCTGATGCTTGATGGCGTTGAAGTCGTAATCCACCTCGTCGTCTGCGGCGATCACCCTGCGGGCGGCATTTTCGTCCTCTGCCGTCAGGGCATCGAGGGCATCCAGGATCATCTGGTGGGCCTTTTTGCCCATGGCAATGGCCTGACTTACCGCCGGGTCGCCCTCTTTGCGGACGGTGACAAGGTGGGGGATGATCTCGGCGATGTCGGCGGCATGGTCGCCGATGCGCTCAATGTCCGTGACCACCTTCATGGCAGTGGAGATGCGGCGCAGATCGCCTGCCACCGGCTGCTGACGCAGCAGCAACGTCATGCAGCGGTGCTCGATATCCCGCTCCATATTGTTGATGCGGGCATCCCCCTTCACGATGGCCGCAGCCGCATCGGCATCAGCAACGCAGAGCGCTTCCAGAGCGTTCTCCACGGCATCGGCAGAGTTGCGGCCCATTTCGGTCAGCGAATTTTTCAGCGATTCCAGATCGGTGTCGTACTGTTTACGGATACTCATAGCTGTTTCCTCCTTTAACCGAACCGACCGGAAATGTAGTCCTCGGTGCGTTTATCCTGCGGTGCGCTGAAGATCTGCGCCGTGGGGCCCACTTCCACCAGCTCGCCCAGCAGGAAGAAGGCGGTGCGGTCACTGATACGGGCCGCCTGCTGCATGTTGTGGGTAACGATGACCACCGTGTAGTTCTTCTTCAGCTCACTCATCAGCTCCTCCACCTTCATGGTGGAGCCGGGGTCCAATGCGCTGGTGGGCTCGTCCATCAGCAGCACTTCGGGCTTCACCGCCAGTGCGCGTGCGATGCACAGACGCTGCTGCTGTCCGCCGGAAAGGCCCAGCGCGCTCTTTTTCAGGCGGTCCTTCACCTCGTCCCACAGGGCCGCGCCCCGCAGGCTGCTTTCCACCAGCTCGTCCAGCTCAGCCTTATTGCGCACGCCGTGCAGCTTGGGGCCGTAGGTGATGTTGTCGTAAATGCTCATGGGGAAAGGATTGGCCTTCTGGAACACCATGCCCACCCGGCGGCGCAGGTCGGTGAGCTGCATTTCCCGGGCAAAGATGTCCTCGCCCTTGAGCCGCACATCGCCCTCGATGCGCACATTCGGCACAAGGTCGTTCATGCGGTTGAGGGTCTTTAAAAAGGTGGACTTTCCGCAGCCGGAAGGGCCGATGAGCGCGGTGATCTCCCGCTCGCCCACGTCCAGCGAGATGCCTTTCAGCGCCTTGAAGTCGCCGTACCAGAGGTTCAGGTCTTTTGCCGATATCACCGGCATGTTCGTGTTTTCCATAGAGTACCTCATTGTTGAATTTCAACAGGAAGTTTACCGTTTCGACCCTTCCCGTGAAAAGGTAGATTTGAAAAATCCGCAGATTTTTCAAATCTACGAAATTAAAAATAATTTTTCCGCGATTCATGGCCAGAGCGAATGCGGAGGCCATTTTGAACAGTAAAATCAAATTTTACTGTTTCTGTTTCAGCTTAGTCTTTGCCAGCCGCGCCGCAAGGTTGATGGCCAGTACCAGCACCAGCAGCACCGCACCGATGCCCCATGCGGAAGCAAAATCGCCGTCCTCAAAGGCACGCAGGTACAGCAGCACCGACAGGGTGGCACCGTTGGAGGTGTAGGCTTTGGCCACGCCCTTGGCAATGACCTCTGCGGCACCGGCGGTGAAAAGCAGGGCGGCACTTTCGCCCACGATGCGGCCCACAGCCAGAATGCAGCCGGTCACGATGCCGTCGATGCTGCAGGGCAGCACGATGGTGCGGATGATGTGCCACTTGCCTGCACCCAAGCCCATGGCGCCCTCCCGGTAGCCCTGCGGCACCGTCTTGAGGGATTCCTGCGTGGTTCGGATGATGGTGGGCAGGTTCATGACCACCAGCGTGAGTGAACCGGACAGCAGACAGGTCTGGAAGCCCAGCGCCTGACTGAACACCAGCATGCCCACCAGACCGTAGATGATGCTGGGGATGCCCGCCAGCGTTTCGTTGGTGAACTCGATGACCTCGATGAGCCGCCGGTTGGAGGCGTACTCAGTCAGGTAGACCGCCGCGCCCACGCCCAGAGGCAGTACGATCAGTAATGTCAGCACAATGACATACAGTGTGTTGAGGATGGCAGGCAGGATGCCGTCGGTCTTTTTCAGCACACTGGCAGTGGTAGAAAGGAACTTCCAGCTGATGTGGGGGATGCCCCGCACCAGCACCATGCCGATGATACCGGCCACCAGAACCATCACCAGAACGGCACTGGCCCAGACCAGTGCGGTCATGACCCGGTTCCACATCTGACGGGAAGGCGAAAGGCCCTTATTCATCGCGGCTTCCTCCCTTCAGCACAACGTTCAGCACAACATTGATGATCATGATAAAGACGAACAGCACCAGCGCGATGCTGAACAGCGCCTGCCGCTGCAGACCGCCGGCATAGCTCATCTCCTTGGCAATGGCGGTGGTCAGGAAGGTGACGCTGCGGAAGGGACTGTCCGGCATGTTGGGGCTGTTGCCTGCCACCATCATCACCGCCATGGCCTCGCCGATGGCACGGCCGATGCCCAGCACAACGCCTGCGGCAATGCCGCTTTTGGCTGCCGGAATGCTGATCTTGAACCATGTTTCGGTGTCGGTGGCACCCAGTGCCAGACTGCCCTGCTCATACTCCGGCGGCACGGCGTTCAGTGCCGTGACCGACACGGACACGATGCTGGGCAAAATCATGATGGAAAGCACCACGATAGCGCTCAGCAGGCAGGCACCGGAAGCCTTGCCGAAGGTCTTTGCCACGGCAGGCACCAGCACCTGCATGCCCAGCAGGCCGAACACCACGCTGGGGATGCCAGACAGCAGCTCGATGGCGGTGACCACCACGGTGCGCAGCTTGGGGTCGGCGGCCTTGGAGAGGAACACCGCCGTCAGCAGGCCGATGGGCACACCGATGATGGCAGCGCCCAGCGTGCCGTAGATGCTGGAAAGGATGAACGGCAGGATGCCGAACAGCGGCTGGGCTGCCGTGGAGGCCCACTTTGTGCCGAACAGAAATTGGAACAGACCGATCTTGTGGATGGCCGGCACGCCGGAGATCACCATGTACACCGAGATGAGCACCACGCAGCCCACCGCCAGCATACCGCACAGGAAGAAGATGAAGTTCATCACCGCTTCCAGCCATTCGGCGGGGGTGCGGGGCAGCCGCACCCGGCTCAGATAGGATTTTTTGTTCATAGCTGAAATCCTTTATAAAAGCCGCGTCGGCCCGCAGAAACGACAGCCCGACGCGGCAGTACTCTTGTTCAGATGCGGGGCAGGCGGTTCACCGGGGAGCTTTCCCAGGCAAACCACCCGGTAATTACTCGTTCACCGGCACAGCGCCTGCGGTGCGGATGAGGTCGGCAGCGTCCTTGCTGGTGGCAAAGTCCACAAAGGCCTGTGCCTGCTCAGACAGGGCAGCGCTCTTGTTGGTGACGAACACGAAGGGGCGCTGGATCTTGTAGCTGCCGTCCTTGACGGTGTCCTCGCTGCACTCCACACCCTCCACGGTGACCATGGCAACGGTGTCGCCCACAGCGGACAGGGAAGCGTAGCCAATAGCCAGCGGGTTTGCCTCCACAGCGCTGATGACAGCGCCGGTAGCGGTCAGCTCCTGTGCATACTTGCAGCTGTCCTTCACGTCCACGATGCTCTCGAAGCCATCGCGGGTGCCGGAACCGGCCTCACGACCCACCAGAACGATGTCGCCGTCGTCGCCGCCGACATCCTTCCAGTTGGTGATCTCGCCGGTGAACATCTTCTTGAGCTGCTCCACGGTCAGGTCAGCGACCTTGCTGTCCTTGTTCACGATGATGGCGATGCCGTCCAGCGCCACGACAGTGCCGTCCACATCGTTCTTTTCATCGTCCTTCAGGGCGCGGGAGGACAGGCCGATGTCCAGCGTCTTGTCGGTAGCGCCGGTGATGCCTGCGCCGGAACCGGTGGGGTCGTAGCTGACGGTGACGCCCGGCTCGACCTCGGCAAAGCCCTCGGTCAGGGCAGCAATGACGTTCTTCATGGAAGTAGAACCGCCGGTCGCAACGTTGCCGCTCAGGGTGCCGGCTGCGCTCTCCGCAGCAGAAGAAGCGGTGGCAGAAGCAGAAGCAGCGGTGGATGCGGAAGAAGCAGAGCCGCCGCAGGCGGTCAGGGCAGCAGCCGCAGCAGCTGCACCGCAAACGGTCAGAAACGAACGACGAGAGATCTTTTTCATGATAGAATTTCCTCCATTAAAAACCCGGGCGCCCGCCCGGCACTGTCTTTTTGTGTTTTCCTTGGGAACGGCCTTATTCTACCGCTTTGCCGCCCCTGCCGCGACCATGGACGTGCAAAAAGTGCGTAAAACTTTGTGCACAATGCCAGCCCCAATGTAAAGAACCGGTAATGCGGCACAAAACAAAAAGCCGCCGGGCACTCCTGTTTCCAGAAGTGCCCGGCGGCGGGGTGTATTGGGTTTTACTCTACGCTGCCCGTTACGTTTTTGCCGTTGTTTCCATAGAGGAACACAGCGGTTTGACCATTGTAGCGCACACGCAGTTCGTAGGTGCCGGGACTGTTCTTTTCCTGCACACGCTCCTTGGTTTCCAGATAGAACTCTGTCGCGCCGTTGTAGACAGCCGTCCGCCCCGGCTCTGCAACCAGTTCGTTCCGCTTGAAATACAGCGTTTCCTTGGTGTCCGCCTCCCGGAAGATGCAGGTGATGTCCTCCGGCTTGATGACTACCTTTTCGGCACTTTTGTTCTGGATGGTGAACTGTGTCTGATAGGTCAATGTAAAGGTATCGCCGCCGCCCGGAAACGGCTTTGCGCAGATAAAGGTGACATCACCGATCTTCGCCACACCGCTGGTCTTGTCGATCGCGGTATCCCCGCAGCCGGTCAAAGCCCCTGCGGCGGTCAGCACCAGAGCCCCGGCGCTGAGCTTGAGAAATGTTCTGCGGTCGATCATAGCAATGCACCTCCTGTATCGGGTATCACTCAGAAAACTTTGTTCTGCGGTATCAGACGGTCTGCTTTACAAAAGTGCTGGTCGTATAATCCAGTGTATAAATCTCCGTTACGAACCCGCTCGAGATCGTAAAAGTAACATCGGCCTTCTTGGCCACGACAGCTTCGTACAGATCTTTCTGGTCTTCTTTCAGCGTAAAATGCATCCAGCCCTCTTTGAACTGACCCTTCGACAGATTGATCTTCCCACCGTTTTCCAGCAGATCGCCATCAGTATAATTGTTGACCGACTGTCCATTGATCTTCAGGGAGAAATAGCCCTTTGCAGGAATCGGCCGGGGCTTTTTGTCGCCGGAGGTATCCTTGATACGCACCCAGACGTTGATGTAGCCTTCCCATCCGGCTTCCGCTGTGCCGCCAAAGTCGACGCCGTTGGTTTTACCCAAAGCTTTGACTGCCGTTGCCTGGAACAGGCCGAAATCCGTGCCAATAGCACCATCACTGCAGCCGCCCAGCAGTCCGGTCATGGATACTGCCACTGCCATTGCGGCAGAAGTCTTTAAAAACGCACGACGATCTATTTTCATAGCCATATTATAAGCCCTCCTCAAAAGCTTTTTTGCACCCTAAGAGTACCACATTTTACCACATTGTCAACTATCCGAATTCAGGTTTCACCATTTTATCGTTCCTTTATAAAAGGCCGCATAGAACGGCAGCGGGCGCGGCGTCTGCCGCCGTTCCGGGGCGGCGGGAATTTTTATTTTTTCAATAAAATCAAAATTTGCTGTTGACAAAGGGCACCCGGTATGCTAAAATAGCCAAGTCGGGTGCGAACACCTGATGCAAAATGGACGTATGGCCCGTTGGTCAAGCGGTTAAGACAGAGGCCTCTCACGCCTTTAACATCGGTTCGATTCCGGTACGGGTCACCATTTTATAGTAGTAAAACGGCTGCATGCCGTTTTATATAGATGCCTCTTTAGCTCAGTCGGTTAGAGCACCTGACTGTTAATCAGGGTGTCGCCTGTTCGAGTCAGGCAAGAGGCGCCAGCAAAGCGATGGAAATTTTCCATCGCTTTTTTCTTTTTCCGGCGGCCTTGTTGACAGCACCGCCCCGGGGGGCTATACTTAGCATTATAGTAAAGAATACGGAAAAACCTCCTTCCGGCAGGGTCAGACGCCTTGCCGTACTGCCAAAGGCGCCCTCCCCGAGGGAGCTGGCTGCGAACAAAGTGCGCAGACTGAGGGAGTTTCCTGTCAAAAGGAGAACATCATGAAAAAAGTTATTCTGACCGGCGACCGTCCCACCGGCCGCCTGCACGTTGGCCACTATGTCGGCTCTCTGAAGGAGCGGGTGCGGCTGCAGAACACCGGCGAATATGACGAGATCTTTATCATGATCGCCGACGCGCAGGCGCTGACCGACAACGCCGACAACCCGGAGAAGGTGCGCCAGAACATCCTGCAGGTGGCGCTGGACTATCTGGCCTGCGGTCTGGACCCCAACAAGGTGCACATCTTCATCCAGTCCATGGTGCCCCAGCTGACCGAGCTGAGCTTCTACTACCAGAATCTGGTCACCGTCAGCCGTCTGCAGCGCAACCCCACCGTGAAGAGCGAGATCCAGATGCGCAACTTCGAAGCCAGCATCCCGGTGGGCTTCTTCTGCTACCCCATCAGTCAGGCTGCCGATATCACCGCCTTTAAGGCTACCACCGTGCCCGCCGGTGAGGATCAGAAGCCCATGATCGAGCAGTGCTGCGAGATCGTGCACAAGTTCAACTCCGTCTACGGCGAAACGCTGGTAGAGCCCGAGATCGTTCTGCCCCAGAACGCCGCCTGCCTGCGTCTGCCCGGCATTGACGGCAAGGCCAAGATGAGCAAGAGCCTTGGCAACTGCATCTACCTGTCCGAGGAGCCGGAGGATATCGAGAAGAAGGTCAAGTCCATGTTTACCGACCCCAACCACCTGCGTGTGCAGGACCCCGGCAAGGTGGAGGGCAACCCGGTGTTCATCTATCTGGACGCCTTTTGCCGCCCGGAGCACTTTGCCGAGTTCTGGCCGGAGTACCAGAATCTGGACGAGGTCAAGGCGCACTATCAGCGCGGCGGTCTGGGCGACGTGAAGGTGAAAAAGTTCCTGAACAGCGTCATGC
>ERZ791740.1810-NODE-1810-length-10583-cov-2.385638_pt1 | contig 10583 bp, 8 predicted proteins | sample MGYA00510041_ERZ791740 | MGnify/ENA primary metagenome ERZ791740 (study PRJEB30046, sample SAMN00791959) | human gut metagenome | study: EMG produced TPA metagenomics assembly of the A metagenome-wide association study of gut microbiota in type 2...
GCTGCGGGGCGCAAGGCTCCTTGGCGAAGCAGATGTGGTGATCTACGCGGGTTCGCTGGTGAATCCCGAGCTGCTTACACTCACGAAACCGGGCTGCGAGGTTCACGACAGCGCGAAGCTGACGCTTGAAGAGGTCATCGCCCTCATCGAGCGGGCCGAGGCCGAGGGCAAGACCACTGTCCGTCTCCATACCGGCGACTCGAGCATCTATGGCGCTGTGCGGGAGCAGTTTGACGCGCTGGAAAGGCTGGGCATCGACTATGATGTCTGCCCCGGCGTCAGCTCGTTCTGCGGCGCGGCGGCGGCGCTGCGGGCGGAATACACGCTGCCGAACGTGAGCCAGACGGTCATCATCACGCGCACGGCGGGCCGCACGCCGGTACCCGAGCGTGAGTCCATCCGCAGCTTGGCCGCGCATCAGGCGACGATGGTGCTGTTCTTGAGCACCTCACTCACAGAAAAGCTGCAAGGCGAGCTCCTTGCGGGCGGCTATGGAGAGACAACGCCCGCGGCTGTCGTTTACAAGGCGACATGGCCGGAGGAGAAGATCTTCCGCTGCACGGTGGGCACGCTGCATAAGACAGTGACGGAAAACGGCATGAAAAAGACGGCGTTGATCGTGGTGGGCGGCTGCCTTGGCGGCGAGTATCTGCGCTCGCTGCTCTACCATCCCGACTTTACGACGGAATACCGCAAGGGGAAGGCATGAAGATCGCAATTTTTGCCTACAGCCACGGCGGCTGCGCGGCAGCGCGGCGCGTTTGCGCGGTGCTGGCGGAGGCGGAAACCGTCTGCTACGCGGTACCGCGATTGGAAGAAGCGGGCTTCCTGCCGCTTGCGAAGGACATCTACCGCGAGCGCTTTTCGTCGATGGATGCGCTCATCTTCATCGGCGCGTGCGGTATCGCCGTGCGTGAGATCGCGCCGTATCTTGTGAGCAAAAAGACCGATCCCGCGGTGCTCTGCATCGACGAGAAAATGCAGTTTGTCATTCCGCTGCTCTCCGGTCATATCGGCGGGGCGAACGATCTGGCGCGCCGCCTTGCCGCGGCGCTCGGCGCAGCAGCGGTCATCACGACGGCGACGGATGTGAACGGTAAATTTGCTGTCGACGCCTGGGCGGCGAAAAACGGCTGCGCCATCTCGAGCATGCTGCTTGCAAAAAAGGTCGCAGCGGAAATTCTGGAGCGCGACGTGCCGCTTGTGAGCGATTTTCCAATCAAGGGTGTATTGCCCGGCGGAATTGTGGAAAAAACGCAGGGCGCGCTGGGAATTGTGATCGGATACTGCACGAAAGAACCGTTTGCCGAAACGCTGCGCCTCACGCCGAGAGTATTGCGTGTCGGCATCGGCTGCCGCAGGGGAACTGCACAGGAAACCGTTGAAGCCGCCGTTGCGGCGGTGCTTTCTGCGCATCAGCTGGATCCAAGCGCGGTCAAGGGCGTCTATTCCATTGACTTAAAGCAGCAGGAGGCGGGGCTGCTTGCCGCCTGCGCGAAGCACAACTGGCCGACGGTATTTTACACGGCAGAGGAATTGCGCAGCGTACCGGGCGAATTTACGGATTCCCCCTTCGTGCAGGAGATGACGGGTGTCGGCAACGTCTGCGAGCGCGCGGCGATGCGCGGCGCGGAGAAATTATTGGTGAAAAAGACTGCGGTGGACGGCGTGACCGTCGCCGTGGCGGCGGAGCATTGGGAGGTTTCCTTTGGGTAAAGTGATCGTGGTGGGCATCGGCCCGGGAAGCTATGAGGATATGACGATCCGCGCCGACCGCGCGCTGCGCGGATGCGACGCCATCGTTGGCTACGGAGTTTATGTTGACCTTGTGAAGGAGCGCTATCCGGACAAGGCGTTTTATGAAACGCCCATGACGCAGGAGGCAAAGCGCTGCGCGCTCGCGCTTGATCTGGCGCGCGCGGGCAAGACCGCGGCGATGGTCTGCTCGGGCGACAGCGGCATTTACGGCATGGCGGCGCTCGTGTACGAGCTGCGCGGCGAGAGCGAAGAGCCTGAGATCGAGGTCGTCCCCGGCCTGACGGCGGCATGCAGCGCCGCGGCGCTTTTGGGCGCGCCGCTGACGCACGACTTTGCCGTCATCAGCCTGAGCGACCGCCTGACGCCGTGGGAGACCATCGAAAAGCGCCTGACGCACGCGGCAAAGGCCGACCTGACCATCGCCCTTTACAATCCCGCGAGCCGTTCGCGGCCCGCACATTTGAAGCGTGCGTGTGATATCCTGCTGCGCGACCTGCCGGACAGCCGCCTCTGCGGCATCGCGCGCAACATCGGCCGCGCGGGGGAAAGCTGGCGCACCCTGACGCTCGGGGAGCTCAGAGAGGCAGAGGTCGATATGTTCTGCACGGTGATCGTCGGCAACGTATCAACGAAGGAAATTGCGGGGCGGCTCATCACGCCGCGAGGGTACAAAAATGTGTAAGATCTGCATTTTCGCAGGCACGACGGAGGCGCGCCGACTCGTGGAGCTTTTGAGCACCCAGCCGGTCTCCGTCACGGCCTGCGTAGCAACGGAATACGGTGAAACGCTCCTGCCCGAAGGGGGCAACGTGACGGTGCGCTCGGGGCGTATCCCGGTGGACGGGATCATTCAAATGCTTTCCGACACGAAATTTGATTTGGTGATCGACGCGACGCACCCCTACGCGGCATCGATCACCGAGAGCGCTGCGCGCGCCTGCGCGGAGACAGGGACAGAATATCTGCGCCTTCTGCGCGAGGAGTCTGACAAGGTATCTGACTTTACTTGCGTGTTGAATGCGGAAGCAGCAGCGCTGTTCCTGTCGAAGACGGACGGAAATATCCTGCTGACGACCGGCAGCAAGGATCTGAAAACGTATAGCAAGGTAAAAGACTTTACAGATAGAGCCTATGCGCGCGTGCTGCCGCTGGACGTGTCGCTCGCGCTCTGTCGCGAGGCGGGCGTGCAGCCGTCGCACATTTTAGCGATGCAGGGGCCGTTTTCCGAGGAGATGGACACGGCCATGCTGCGCGCCGTGTCGGCTAAGTGGCTCGTGACGAAGGACGGCGGCGAGGCGGGCGGCTTTGCCGCCAAGGTCGCCGCGGCGCGAAAGGCCGGGGCAAATGTGCTCGTGATCGGACGGCCAAAGCAGCGGGAGGGGAAGTCCTTTTCGCAGGTGCTGGACAGCTTGGAGTGCCGCTTTGGTTTCCGATTCGCGCAGAGTGTGAAGATCGTCGGTATCGGGCCGGGCAGCAGGGATGCGATGACGCAGGAGGCGCGCCGCGCGATCGAAGAGGCGGACTGCCTCATCGGCGCGAGACGCATGCTGGATGCCACCGCGCGCGGCGGGCAGAAGACTTATGCCGCCATCGCACCACAGAAGATCGCGGACTTCATTCACGCGCACTGCGAATACCGGCAAAGTGCGGTCGTGATGTCGGGCGACACGGGCTTTTTCAGCGGCACGAGGAAGCTGCTGCCGCTGCTTTCTGACTGCGAGGTCAGCGTGCTGCCGGGCCTGAGCTCGCTTTCCTACCTCTGTGCAAAGCTGCAAACGTCCTATGAGGACGTTCATGTCGTCAGCCTGCATGGCCGCGCGCACGACATCACGGCAGACGTGCACGCGCACGCGCGCGTTTTCGCGCTCGTCGGCGGCGAGAATGGCGTGAACGACCTGTGCCGAACGCTGGCGGAAAACGGCCTCGGCACCGTGACGGTGAGCGTCGGCGAACAGCTGAGCTACGAGGATGAGACCATTACCACCGGCATGGCGGAGGAGCTGCAAAGTAAGGCCTTTGCGCCCTTGAGCGCCGTGCTGATTGAAAACGACCATCCCGATGCCATCGTGACGCACGGACTGCCGGACGAGGCGTTTTTGCGCGGCGCGGGCGAGGGCGGCGTTGTGCCGATGACCAAGAGCGAGGTGCGCGCCGTCGCGCTCTCGAAGCTCCGCCTGACCGAGCGCGCCGTCTGCTATGATATCGGCGCGGGAACGGGTTCGGTCGCCATCGAGATGGCGCTTCAGGCGAAGCACGGTCATGTCTACGCCGTTGAGCGCAGAGACGACGCGGTCGAGCTGTTGAAAAAGAATCAAGCGGCGTTCCATGTGGAGAACCTGACGGTCGTTTCCGGCACTGCGCCGGAGACGTGCCGCGATCTGCCTGCACCGACGCACGTCTTTGTTGGCGGCAGCGCGGGCAACCTGCGTGACATTCTGTCGATGCTGCTTGCCAAAAATCCGCACGTCCGCATCGTGGCGACGGCCGTCTCGCTTGAGAGCATCGCCGAGCTGACGGCGTGCATGAAGGATTTTGCCTTTACCGAGGCGGAGGCCGTCTCCGTCCAGATCGCCCGCGGCAAAAAGGCGGGATCGTACCACCTGATGGCGGGGCAGAACCCCGTGTATATCTTCACGATGCAGTCGGAGGAGAAACCATGATTTGCCTCATTTTGCCGCTTCTCATCGGCTTTGGCATCGACTGCGTTCTGGGCGATCCGCACAGCCTGCCGCATCCGGTCGTGCTGATCGGGAAGACGATCAGCGCGCTGGAGTGCGTCCTGCGGAGGATTTTCCCCAAAACGCCGCGCGGCGAGCGCGCGGCGGGCGCGGTGCTGTGGTTGATCGTCGCATTTCTTGCGACGGCGGTGCCCGCGCTGCTTCTGTGTTTGTGCGGCAGGGTGAGTCCGTGGCTGCGCCTCGCGGTCGAGAGCGTCATGTGCTGGCAGATCTTGGCGGCAAAGTCGCTGCGGGATGAGAGCATGAAGGTGTATCACGAACTCGAGCACGGCAGCATCGAATCAGCGCGCCGCGCCGTTTCGATGATCGTGGGACGCGACACGGCGGCGCTCGATGATGCGGGCGTGACGCGCGCCGCGGTCGAGACCGTGGCGGAGAACACGTCAGACGGCGTGGTCGCACCGCTGCTGTACCTTGCCATCGGCGGCGCGCCGCTGGGCTTTTTCTACAAGGCTGTGAATACGATGGACTCGATGCTCGGCTATGTCGAGCCGCCGTATAAGGACATCGGCCTTATGCCTGCGAAGGCGGATGATATTGCGAACTATCTGCCTGCGCGCATCTCTGCATTGCTGATGCTCGCAGCGGGCGGACTTCTGCGCATGGACGTGAAAAACGGCTGGAAGATATTCCGCCGCGACCGCTACAAGCACGCGAGCCCGAACTCCGCGCAGACGGAGTCGGTCTGCGCGGGACTTTTGGATGTGCGCCTTGCGGGCGATGCGTGGTACCACGGCGTGCTGCACAAAAAGGAGTACATCGGCGACGCACTGCGGCAGATCGGGCATGAGGATATCCCGCGCGCCTGCCGGCTGATGTACGGCACGACGCTTCTGGCGCTGCTGCTTGGCTGCGCGGTCCGGCTGCTGATTTTTTCTGCTTTCATTTCGCTGTGAGGGAAGAGAATGCTTTATCAAACGGAAAACCGCCACGGCGGAGATATCTACGGCGGCATTGCGCTCGACTTTTCGGCGAATGTGAGCCCGCTCGGCACGCCGAGAAGCGTGACCGACGCGATCGAACGCGCGCTGCCCGAGCTCTACCGCTACCCAGACCCCTACTGCCGGACACTCGTACAGACGATCTCGGAATATGAGGGGGTGCCGAAGAACTTTGTCCTCTGCGGCAATGGCGCGTCCGAGCTGATCTATGCCTATTGCGGGGCCGTGCGGCCCAAGCGCGCGATGGAGCTCGCACCGACGTTTTCGGAGTATTCGCTTGCCTTGCGGCGGACAGGCTGCGAGGTCGTGCGCTTTGCGCTCAAGCAAGAGGAAAACTTTGACTTGGGGGAGAACTTTTTGCCGATCCTTGCGCGCGAAAAGATCGATGCGCTGTTCCTCTGCAACCCGAACAACCCGACGGGACGGCTCATTGCGGACGATTTGCTGGAAGAAATTCTGCGCATCTGCCGTGAGAAAAATATCGCGCTTTTTGTCGACGAGTGCTTTTTGAGCCTGTCGGACGGCGGCGTTGATCTGACGCCGTCCCTATCTGACTTCCCGCAGCTTTTTATCCTCAAGGCCTTTACGAAGAGCTTTGGCATGGCGGGGCTGCGGCTGGGATATGGCCTGAGCGCGGACGAGGCATTGCTGCGGAAGATGTCGGCGGCGGTGCCGCCGTGGAATGTCTCGACGCTTGCACAGGCGGCGGGCGTCGCCGCGCTGGGCGATGCGGAGTTTCTGGAGAAAAACCGAACCATCATCCGAGCGGAGCGCCCGTGGCTCGAGGAAAAACTGAGGAAATTCGGCTTTTGGGTGTGCCCATCGCAGGTGAATTACATCTTATTCCGTGGCGATGTGGGCTTGACGGAACAGCTGCGAGCGCGCGGCGTCGCGATCCGCGACTGCGCAAATTTCGAGGGCCTGACATTCGGCTGGTATCGCGTCGCGGTCCGGCAGTACGAGGAAAACGAACAGCTTATCGCGGCAATCAGAAGCGTGGGAAAGGAGTGAGCGCATGGCAAAAACTATCATGATCCAGGGGACGATGTCCAACGCGGGCAAGAGTCTGCTGGCCGCGGGGCTCTGCCGCGTTTTGAAGCAGGACGGCTATCGCGTTGCCCCGTTCAAGAGCCAGAATATGGCGCTCAACTCGTTCATCACGAAAGATGGCGGCGAGATGGGGCGCGCGCAGGTGGTGCAGGCTGAGGCCGCGGGCATCGAGCCGGATGTGCGCATGAATCCGATTTTACTGAAGCCGACGACGGACGTCGGCAGTCAGGTCATCGTGAACGGACGCGTACAGGGCAATATGCCCGCGATGGAATACTATCGCAGAAAGCGCGACTTTATCCCCGCGGTGATGGAGGCCTATGAGAGCTTGGCACGCGAGTACGACATCATCGTCATCGAGGGCGCGGGCAGCCCCGCGGAAATCAATTTGCAGGAAAACGACATCGTCAACATGGGTCTTGCCCGCATGGTGGATGCGCCGGTGCTGCTGGTGGGCGACATCGACCGCGGCGGCGTGTTCGCCCAGCTCTACGGCACGGTCGCGCTGCAAAGTGAAGAGGACAGAAGGCGCATCAAGGGCGTTGTTGTCAACAAATTCCGCGGTGACCGCGCCATTCTGGAACCGGGACTCAAAACGCTTGAGGAGCTCTGCGGCGTACCCGTGGCGGGCGTTGTGCCATACCTTCATGTCGACATCGACGACGAGGATAGCTTGAGCGAACGCTTCGGGCGGGATAAGGAGCCGCGGCTCATCGACATTGCGGTCATCCGCCTGCCGCGCATTTCGAACTTTACGGATTTTTCGCCGTTTGAGCGCTACGAGAATGTCTCGCTCCGCTATGTGGAGCGGGCGCGGGACCTGCGCGCGCCGGATATGATCGTGATTCCCGGTACGAAGAGTACGATCGCCGACCTCCAATGGCTCCGCCAGAGCGGGCTGGAGGCGTCGATCCAAAAGACTGCGAGCGGCGGCACGCTGGTTTTCGGCGTCTGCGGCGGCTATCAGATGTTGGGGCGGCACATTTCCGACCCCGAACAGGTCGAGGCTGCGGGCGTGACGGAGATCGACGGAATGGGCCTTCTGCCGCTCGAAACAGTATTTCAGGGCGAAAAGGTGCAGACGCAGACAAACGGCGTCTTCTCCGGCGTCGCGGGACTGCTCTCTGAGCTGAACGGCAAGCGCTACGCGGGCTACGAGATCCACATGGGCCGCAGCGAAGAAGCGCGCGGCGCACTCTTCAGCATGGGCAATGTCTACGGCAGCTATGTCCACGGTATTTTCGATGAACAAGAGGTCGCCGACACGATCTTAAAAGCACTGTGCACGAAAAAGGGCGTTTCCTTTGAATCGCTCGGCACCTTTGACGCGAGGGCCTACAAGGAGCGGCAGTATGATCTGCTGGCAGACGCGGTGCGCGCGGGGCTCGATATGCCGCTCATCTACCGCATTTTGAATCAGGAGGTGTGAGCATGCAGGGGCTTATTCATCTGTACTTCGGCGACGGCAAGGGCAAGACGACCGCGGCGGTCGGACTGAGCGTCCGCGCGGCGGGCGCTGGAAAGCGCGTGCTGTTTGCGCAGTTTTTGAAGGACGGCAGCTCGTCCGAGTTGAACATCCTGCGCACGCTGCCAAATGTCGAGGTCGCGTGCTGCGAGCAGAACTTCGGCTTTTTCAAGGCGATGGACGGGCAGACGAAAGCGGCGGCGCAAAAGGCCTATTCCGCGCTGCTGGAAGACGTGATGCGAAAGAGCGCGGACGGCGTCGATCTGTTCGTGCTCGACGAGGCGGTCGCCGCCTGCAACCACGGCTTGATCGAAGAGGCAACGCTGATCGACTTTCTGCGCGGCAGACCAAAAGCGCTTGAAGTCGTGCTGACGGGGCGAAACCCGTCGCAGCATTTGCTGGACGCCGCCGACTATGTGACGGAGATGCGAAAGCGCAAGCACCCGTTTGACCGAGGGATCGCGGCGCGGCGCGGCGTCGAATTTTAAGGAGGGGAGAGCCATGCAGAAGGAATTGGACGCGCTTGTGCGCGAAGTTTTGCCGCTTGATCGCAGCGCGATGACGGCGGCGGAAGAGTATCAGGCGCGGCTTGCCAAGCCCCCCGGTAGCCTCGGACGGCTCGAAGAGCTCTCCATCCAGCTTGCGGGGATCACAGGGCGGGTGCACAATGCGCTCAATAAAAAGCAGCTGCTCGTCTTCGCTGCGGACAACGGCGTGGTGGCCGAGGGCGTTTCCAGCGCGCCGCAGTCCGTGACGAAGCAGCAGACCATTAACCTGATGCGGGGCAAGACGGGAGCTGCGGTGCTGGCAAAGCACTTTGGCTGCGGCTTGACCGTGTGCGATGTCGGCGTGAATGCCGATATTTACGAGAGCACCGTGTTGAACCGCAAGATCGCCTACGGCACGCAAAATATCTGCACCGGACCCGCGATGACGCGGGAGCAAACCTTACAGGCCATCCTGACCGGCGCAGAGATCGCGAGGACGGTCGACGCGGACGTGATCGGTGTCGGCGAAATGGGCATCGGCAACACGACGACCTCTTCGGCGGTGCTGGCCGTGCTGCTGGGAGCGGACGTCGAGGCCGTGACGGGCCGCGGCGGCGGTATCACGGAGGAGAGCTTTCACAAAAAGAAAGCGGTCATCCGCACCGCCATTGAGGTAAATCGGCCGGACAGGGACGACGTTGTCGGCGTCCTTTCCAAGGTCGGCGGCTTTGACCTCGCGGCGATGTGCGGCGCATTTTTGGGCGCGGCGGCGGCGCGCCGACCGGCGCGGCAAACGCCTGCTCGACAAGCTTCTCCGGCGTATCGCAGGCCTGCTCGAGCGCGTGCGGCAGCAGAATGTCCTGCACCTCACCTGCGGGGAGGGGAAAGGAGATCTCGGAATCGCCGTATCGCATGGTGTACATTTGACTATACCTCATTTCAGGATAAGAATTGACAAAAAGGAGCGGACGCAGTGCGTCCGCTCCTTTTGCTGACGCGGTGACGCGCCGTGTATGAGATGACGGGGAGACGATAGTAGGAAGGATCAGATGAGACCGAGCTTTTCCATTTCGGCCTTGACCTCGGCCTTGACGCCCTCGGGCGCTTCCGCGCAGGGCATAAGGGGCAGGCCCGCTTCAAAGCCCTGAAGCGTCATAGCGTACTTGACGGGGCCGGGGTTCTGGGACTTGAAGAGCAGGCGCTGCAGCTTCTGATAGCGGCAGCCGAGCTCGGTGACCTTGGCGGCGTCGCCGGCCTGCGCGGCTTCGTAGATGGCGAACCACTCGCCCGGCAGCACATTGGACGAGGCGAGGACCGCGCCCTTGGCACCGCAGAGCATCTCCCATGCGGCGAGGTACTCGTTGCCGGAGAGAACCTGGATCTTATCGCCGAAGCGAGCGATCAGCTCGGCGGTCTGGTCGAGCTTGCCGGAGCATTCCTTGATGCCGATGACGTTGGGGACGGCTTCGATCAGCGCGCCGACGGTGTCTGGGTTCGTGCCGTAGCCGTTGTCGCCGAAGCGGCCGGGGAAGTTGTAGATCAGGATGGGCATATCTACGGCGTCGTCGATGACCTTGAAGTAATCGACGCAGCCCTGCACCGTGGTCGCGCGGCCAAACGGCGGAGCGACAAGGATCATGTCGGCCCCGGCAGCCTTGGCGGCCTTGGCAGATTCGATGGCCTCATAAACGCCCAGCTCCACAACGCCCGCGATGACGGGAACTCTGTGGTCGATGACCTTGACGGCCAGCTCTAAGATCTTCGTGCGCGCGGCCTTGGGCACGGCGGTATTTTCGCCGGTGCCGCCCAGCAGCAGAAGGCTGCCCGCGCCCTTGCTGATCTGGTCCTCCAGAATGGCGGTGAGCGCCTTTTCGTTGACCGTTACGCCGTCGGCCAGCATCGGGGAGATGACAGCCGTCATAATACCGAGATTTTTCATAGCAAAGCTCCTTCCTGTGATCAGACTCTCTTGGTCTGAATCATTTTCTTGTTGGCAAAGTTGTAGCTGTCGCCGGTCTCCAGCGCCTCGAACACCGTGCGGGCGAGGATCTTGGAGATGCGAATGAGCGCGTCGACGGTGTTGCCGCCCAGGTGCGGCGTGAAGATGACGTTGGGCAGCGAGAGCAGCGGCTCGTCCTGCTCC
>ERZ791740.1819-NODE-1819-length-10552-cov-9.472135_pt1 | contig 10552 bp, 6 predicted proteins | sample MGYA00510041_ERZ791740 | MGnify/ENA primary metagenome ERZ791740 (study PRJEB30046, sample SAMN00791959) | human gut metagenome | study: EMG produced TPA metagenomics assembly of the A metagenome-wide association study of gut microbiota in type 2...
GCACGCGCGCGCACACGCGCAGCACATTGCCGTCCACGGCGGCGGCCGGCCGCTCAAAGCAGATCGAGGCGATCGCCCCGGCCGTGTACGGGCCGATGCCCGGCAGGGCCAGCAGACCCTCCACCGTGTCGGGCCAGACGCCGCCGCGCGCCGCGATCTCCTGCGCGCAGGCCTGCGCCTTGCGCGCGCGGTTATAGTACCCCAGCCCCTCCCAGAGCTTGAGCAGCTGCGCTTCCGGCAGCGCCGCGAGCGCGAACACGTCCGGCGCGGCCGCGAGAAAGCGCGCGTAGTACCCGCGCACGGCCTCGACGCGCGTCTGCTGCAGCATGATCTCCGAGAGCCACACGTGGTACGGTTCGCGGTCGGCGCGCCAGGGCAGCGCGCGCGCGTGCGCCTGAAACCAGCCGAGCAGCGGCTGCACCGTCTGGGAAAGTCTGTGCGTGTCCATGGCTGCACCTCCCGAAAAAAGTCTGCGCCCATTATAGCAGAAATCCCGCGGCGCGCAAAGCCCGTATTTGCCCGCCGCATTGCCCCAGTGGTGCGCAAAAAACCGGCCGCAGTGTGCACTGCGGCCGGCTTTCTATGTTTTCTGCTCAGCGTTTTTTCTTATTGCCGAAGATGCCGCTGCGTCCCTCGCTGACCGATTCGTTCATCGCCTCGGCATAGGCGCGCAGGCGCTCCTTCTGCTCGGATGTCATGTTCTTCGGCACGGTGACCGTGATCGTGACGAACTGATCGCCGCGGCCGCCGCCCTTGCTCTGCAGGTACGGGATGCCCTTGCCGCGCAGACGGAACACACTGCCCGGCTGCGTCCCCTCGGGGATGGTGAGCTTGACGCGGCCGTCGATGGTCGGCACCTCGATCTCAGCGCCGAGCGCGGCCTGCGCGAACGACACCGGCATCTCCATGAGCACGGAGTTGCCGTCGCGCTCGAAGAGCGGGTGCGGCTTGACAAAGACCGTGATGAGCAGGTCGCCTGCCGGCCCGCCGTCCAGCCCGGCGTTGCCCTTGCCGCGCAGATTCAGCGTCTGCCCGTCGTCGATGCCGGCCGGGATCTTGACCTTGATGGTCTGATTCTTGCGCACGGCGCCGCGGCCGCCGCAGCGCGGACACGGCTGGTGGATGATCTTTCCGCGGCCGCCGCACTTCTTGCACGCGCCGCTGGTCTGCACCACGCCGAACGGGGTGCGCTGCGTGGTGCGCACGCTGCCGGTGCCCTTGCAGTCCGGGCAGACCTCCGGCGTCGTGCCGGGGGCGCAGCCGGTGCCCTTGCAGTCCGGACACTGCTCGACGCGGCCGACGTTGATCTCCTTCTCGCAGCCGAACGCCGCCTCTTCAAAGGTGATATTCAGGCGCACGCGCAGGTTTTCGCCCCGGCGCGGGCCGCTGCGCTGGGTCTGTCCGCCGCCGAAGCCGCCGCCGAAGATATCCCCGAAGATATCCCCGAAGCCGCCGCCGAAAATGTCGTCAAAGCCGCCGAAGCCGCCGAAACCGGCGCCGCCGGGGCCGCCGGCGGACGGGTCGAACGCCGCATGGCCGAACTGGTCATACTTCGCGCGCTTGTCGGGATCGGACAGCACCTCGTAGGCCTCGTTGATCTCCTTGAAGCGCTCCTCGCATTCCTTATCGCCCGGATGCAGATCCGGGTGGTTGGCCTTGGCCAGCTTGCGGTAGGCTTTTTTGATCTCGTCCTCGGATGCACCCTTTTCGACACCGAGCACTTCATAATAATCTCGTTTTTCAGCCATACATGAACCTCAACTGATGTGAAATAGACGCCCCCTTAGGGGGCGGAAAAGCTCCAAATGCGGGCGCGCTTGTTCGGCGCGCCCGCTTTGCTTTGCCCGTGACGGGGGCGGGGTGTTTACTTCTTGTCGTCGTCGACGACGGTGTAGTCCGCGTCGTAGTACTGCTGGCCGTCGCCGCCCTTGGAGCAGTCGTCGCTCTGGCAGTTCGGGTCACAGCCCGGGTTTGCGCCCGGCTGGCCGCCCTGCGGGTTGGCCTGCTGGTACATCTTCTCGCTGAGCTTGTAGAACACCTGCGTCAGCGCCTCGGTCGCGGCCTTGATGGCTGCGGTGTCGCTGCCCTTGAGGGTCTCCTTGAGCTCGTTGAGCTTGCTCTCGACCTCGGCCTTCTCGGCCGCGTCGACCTTGTCGCCCAGCTCCTCGAGCGTGCGCTCGGTCTGGTAGACCATCTGGTCGCCCTGGTTGCGGGTGTCGATCTCTTCCTTGCGCTTGGCGTCCTCGGCGGCGTACTGCTCCGCCTCACGGACGGCCTTCTCCACGTCCTCCTTGGACATGTTGGTCGAGGAGGTGATGGTGATGTGCTGCTCCTTGCCGGTGCCGAGGTCCTTGGCGGAGACGTTCACGATGCCGTTGGCGTCGATGTCGAACGTGACCTCGATCTGCGGCACGCCGCGGCGGGCCGGGGCGATGCCGTCGAGCTGGAAGCGGCCGAGGCTCTTGTTGTAAGCGGCCATCTCACGCTCGCCCTGCAGGACGTTGACCTCAACGGAGGTCTGGTTGTCGGCCGCGGTGGAGAACACCTGGCTCTTCTTGGTCGGGATGGTGGTGTTGCGCTCAATGAGCTTCGTGAACACGCCGCCGAGGGTCTCGATGCCGAGGGACAGCGGGGTCACGTCGAGCAGGACCACGCCCGCGACGTCGCCGCCGAGCACGCCGCCCTGGATGGCAGCGCCGTCAGCCACGCACTCATCGGGGTTGATGCCCTTGAAGCCTTCCTTGCCGGTGAGCTTCTTGACCATTTCCTGCACGGCCGGGACACGGCTCGAGCCGCCGACGAGCAGGACCTTCGTCAGGTCGGACGCGCTGATGCCGGCGTCGCTCATGGCCTGGCGCACCGGGCCTGCGGTCTTTTCGACGAGGTGGGCGGTCAGCTCATTGAACTTGGCGCGCGTGAGCGTCACGTCCAGGTGCTTCGGACCGGTCGCGTCCGCCGTGATGTACGGCAGGTTGATGTTCGTGCTCGTCACGCCGGACAGCTCGATCTTCGCCTTCTCGGCAGCTTCCTTCAGGCGCTGCATGGCCACGCGGTCGCCCGAGAGGTCGATGCCTTCGCTCTTCTTGAACTCCTGCACGAGGTAGTTGGTGATGCACTGGTCAAAGTCATCGCCGCCGAGGCGGTTGTTGCCGGCCGTGGCCAGCACTTCGATGACGCCGTCGCCGATCTCCAGCACGGAGACGTCGAACGTGCCGCCGCCGAGGTCGTAGACCATGATCTTCTGGTCGGTCTCCTTATCGAGGCCGTAGGCCAGCGCGGCCGCCGTCGGCTCGTTGATGATACGCTTGACGTCGAGGCCGGCGATCTTGCCGGCGTCCTTCGTCGCCTGGCGCTGCGCGTCGGTGAAGTAGGCCGGCACGGTGATGACGGCTTCGGTCACGGGCTCGCCGAGATAGGCTTCCGCATCGGCCTTCAGCTTCTGCAGGATCATGGCGCTGATCTCCTGCGGGGTGTACTTCTTGCCGTCGATCTCGACTTTATAATCCGAGCCCATCTCGCGCTTGATCGAGCTGATCGTGCGATCCGGGTTCGTGACGGCCTGACGCTTTGCCACCTGGCCGACCATACGCTCGCCGGTCTTGGAGAACGCGACGACGGACGGGGTGGTGCGATGACCTTCCGCGTTGGGGATAACGGTCGCTTCGCCGCCCTCCATGACGGAGACGCAGCTATTGGTAGTGCCAAGGTCGATACCGATAATTTTACTCATAATGATTTCCTCCTGTATTGAAAGCAGATTGTGTATACGAATTTATATGGGATCAGTTTGCGACTTTCACGACGGAATACCGCAGCACGCGGTCGCCGATGCAAAAGCCCTTTTCAAACTCCTCCACGACAACGCCCTCGCCGTAAGCATCATCCTCGATGTGCATGACGGCGTTGTGGCGGTTGGCGTCAAATGGTTGGCCGACGGCTTCGATCGCTGTCACACCGAGCTGATTGAGCGCGGTGTTGTACTGGTTCATGATCCCCTCAAGGCCCTTGCGGGCGGGATCGTCTGCCGGGGTCTGCGCCAGAGCGCGGGACAGACTGTCGTACACCGGCAGGAACTTTTTGAGCGTGTCGCAGCGGACGTCCGCGTAGATCGCTTCGCGCTCGCGGGTGCTGCGGCGGCGGTAGTTGTCATATTCGGCGAGCAGGCGGAGGTACTTGTCTTTCTCCGCCGCGAGATCGGCTTCGATCTCTTTTTTCGTCTCTTTCTTTTCTTTGGGTTCTTTTTCTTTTTTGGCTTCCTTCTTGTCGGCCTTCTTTTCAGCCTTCTCGACCGGGGCCTCTTCGGTCTCTTCGGTCTTGGCGGCCGTGTCGGCCTTTACGTCTTCAGCGGCCGGAGCCGTTTCCGGCGCCGTCTGCTTCGGGTCGTTCGTTTTCGTGCTCATCTGTATCGTCTCCCTTAATGATCAGCTTGTTGTCCAGCCCGGGGGGCGGAAGCGTGCCGCCGCCGAGCAGTTTGGAAAGGCCGGCCGCAATGAAGCTGAGCTTCGCGGCGACCTTGGAATAGTCCATGCGCGTCGGGCCGACCACACCGATCAGACCGCGCATATTTTCGCCCGCGTCATACGTTGCGAGCACGACGCTGCTGTCGCGCAGCTCCTCGGCCACATTTTCCGGGCCGATGAGCACGCGCACCTCATTGTCGCCGCCGAGCTGCTCCATCGGGATGTCGAGCAGGTTGCTGCCGTCGGACAGGTAGCTCATGAGGCGGTGCGCCTTGTCAGGGTCGCGGAACTCCGGCTGGTGCAGCAGCTGCGACTCGCCGACGAGGTACGTCTGCGCGGCGCCCGCGCCCGTGAGCACCTCGATGGCGAAGGCCGCGATCACGGCCGTGATGCCGAGGTTGTCCTGCGCGGCGCGCTCCGCCGAGCGGATCAGCACCGGGGTGATGTCGCTCTCGCGGATGCCGGTGAAGTGGGCGTTGAAGACGGTGGCCAGCTTCTGGATCATGCTCTGCTCGGCCGAGACCGGCAGGTGCACGAGCTTGTTTTTCACCGTGTCGTCGCTCAGGAGCAGCACGATGATGAAGCTGTTCGCGTCGAGATAAATGAGGTCGAAGCGGCGGATCGTCACGCCGGCGCTCGTCGTGAGCGTCACGGCGGGGTAGTTCGTCAGCTGCGAGGCGAGACGGCTCGCGTCCGTCATGAGCTCGCCGCGCTGGTGGCGGCCCGTCAGGCTCTGCGTGATGGCCTGCGTCTCTTCGGCGGTGAGGTCCTTGTGCTCCATGAGCTCGTTGACGTACATCCGGTAGCCGAGCGGGGTGGGCACGCGGCCCGCCGACGTGTGCGGCTGCTCGAGATAGCCCATGGCGACCAGCTCCGCCAGCTCGTTGCGGATCGTGGCCGAGGAACAGCCGAGGTCCGCGCTCGCGGCGATGGCCTTTGAGCCGACCGGCTCCGCCGTACGGATGTATTCCTCGATGACCGCGGCAAGTATTTTCTTTTTGCGGCTGCTGATGTCCATGATCTCCTCCGCTGGCACTCGGAGCTGCCGACTGTTGGCACTCCTGACCTTCGAGTGCTAATTTATACCCGGCCGGTCGGAAAGTCAAGGCCTTTTCCTATATTATTGATAGATTGTTCATAATTATTTTTCCGGCCGTTTCGGGGCGGGGGAATGGGCGGTTTTGCGGCGGCAAAACCGGGCGCGGGACGGCATCAACGCACCGTCGGCGGCGCTGAGATTTTTGGGCAGGCCGGATCGCTTTCTCTGCAGGAAGGTCTGGACGCACAGAAAAAATCCGGGCGCGGCAGGCTGACCCGCCGCGCCCGGAGGGCGCTGTTCTATCCGGACTCAGTTCAGGAAATCGCGCAGCTTCTTGCTGCGGCTGGGGTGGCGGAGCTTGCGCAGGGCCTTCGCCTCGATCTGGCGGATGCGCTCGCGCGTGACGTTGAACTCCTTGCCGACCTCCTCGAGCGTGCGGGTGCGGCCGTCGACGATGCCGAAGCGCAGCTCGAGCACCTTCTTCTCGCGCGGGGTGAGCGTGTCGAGCACCTCCATGAGCTGCTCCTTGAGCAGCGAGAAGCTCGCCGCCTCGCTCGGCTCGGAGGCGTCCTCGTCGGGGATAAAGTCGCCGAGGTGGGAGTCCTCCTCCTCGCCGATCGGCGTCTCGAGCGAGACCGGCTCCTGCGCGATCTTGAGAATGTCGCGCACCTTGTCGACCGGCATGTTCATCTCCGCCGCGATCTCCTCGGCGCTCGGGTCGTGGCCGAGCTCCTGCAGGAGCTGACGGGAGACGCGGATGACCTTGTTGATCGTCTCGACCATGTGCACGGGGATGCGGATGGTGCGCGCCTGGTCGGCGATGGCGCGGGTGATGGCCTGCCGGATCCACCACGTGGCGTAGGTGGAGAACTTGTAGCCCTTTGTGTAGTCGAACTTTTCGACGGCCTTGATCAGGCCGAGGTTGCCTTCCTGGATGAGGTCGAGAAACAGCATGCCGCGGCCGACATAGCGCTTGGCGATCGACACGACCAGACGCAGGTTTGCCTCCTCCATGCGGTGCTTGGCCTCCGCGTCGCCCTCGGCCATGCGCTTGGCCAGTTCCTGCTCCTCCTCCGGGGTGAGCAGCGGCACTTTGCCGATCTCCTTGAGGTACATGCGCACCGGGTCGTCGGTCGAGAACGTGTCGGCCATGGCCTCGGTCTCGTTCATCTCTTCCTCGGTGACTTCCTCGATCTCCTGGAGCTCCTCGAGCTCAGGCAGCGCGTCCTCGTCCACCGGGGGCAGCGCGTCGTCGCTGAGCACGTCGATGTTCAGGCTCTCGAGCCGGTCATAGAACTTTTCCGTCTCCTCGCTCGAGAGGTTCAGATCCTCGAGCACCATGAGATCCTTGCTCGAGAGTTTGCCCGCCTTTTTGCCCTTTTCCACGAGCTCGTTGAGCTTTTCTTCCGTGGTCTTTTCCGATTCCGGCTTTTCGGCTACAGGCTTGTCCTCCGCGGGCTCGTCCACGGCGGGAGCGGCTTTGGTTTCCGCCTGCTTGGCGTCGTCGGCTGCGAGCAGCGCGTCGGCCATGGCGTCGAGTTCTTCAGCCGAGAGGTTGTTAAGTTCTTTCTGTTCCATCTTTACCACCATACCCTTTATGTTCTTTGAGTTGCTTTGCAAAGGCCAGCAGGTCCGCCTCCGACGACGCTGCGCCGGCGGTGGCCTGGGTCTGTAGGATGCTTATGTAGTCGTCGAGCGCGCGCGCGCCGTTGGCAAGCTCCGCCGGCTGCTGGATGATGCCGGTCAGCAGGGCCAGCTCGTCCGGGCTCAGCTCGCCCGAGAGCGCCGCGATCTGCACCGTGCCCGTGCCTCCGTGGGCGAGCAGGGCGGTGTAAATGTGCCGCAGCTCCGGCGAGGAAAACTGCGCCGCGTCCGGCACATTCGTCCGATCCCGGAACAGGCCGGGGTCGAGATACAATAATTTAATGATGCCCTGTTCGGCGGCCGCCGAGCGGGGATCGTCGAAGCGGATGCTCCGCCCGGGCGGCTGCATCGCCGTCGCGGGGCGCAGCAGGTCGCGCTCGCGCTCCTTGCGCGCGCGGCTGAGCCGCCGCTTGCGCTGGCGCTGCACCTCGTCGGTCACGACTGCGGCGGGCATGCCCGCCGTCTCCGCGACGCGCATGGCGTACACCTCGCGCTCGACGCTGCCGGGCAGCTCGGCCACCACGCCCGCCGCCTCCTTGACGAAGGCCACGCGCTGCTCGTCGACCTGGAGGTCGTATTTTCGCTGCACCGCGCCGAGCCGGTAGTCGATGTGGTTTTCCGACTGTTCGAGCAGGTTTCGGAATGCGTCCGCGCCGAAGGTCTTGATATATTCGTCGGGGTCTTTCGCCCCCTGCATCTGCAGGACGCGCACGCGCACCTCGAGCTTTTCGAGGATGCCGATCGCGCGCTGCGACGCCTTTTGCCCCGCGCCGTCGTTGTCGTAGGCGATGACGATCTCGCTCGTGTAGCGCGAGAGAAGCCGCGCCTGCTCCGGCGTGAGCGACGTGCCGAGCGAGGCGACCGCGCTGTCAAACCCCGCCTGATGCAGGCTCGCCACGTCGATGTTGCCCTCTGCCAGTATGATATACCCGCATTTCGACTTTTTAGCCAAATTGAGCGCAAACAAATTGTGGCTCTTGCTGAAAACGATGGTTTCCGGGCTGTTCATGTACTTGGGTTCTCCGTCGCCGAGGATGCGCCCGGAGAAGCCGATGACGTTGCCGCGCACGTCGATGACCGGGAACATGAGCCGGTTGCGGAACGTGTCGTACACGCCGCCGGAGCGGCCGTGGCGCACGAGCCCGCCGTCAAACAGCTCCTGCTCGGAGTAGCCGAGCGCCTTCATCGCGCGCACGAGGCTGTCCCACGTGTCGGGCGCGAAGCCCAGGCCGAAGCGCGTCACGGTCTGCGCCGTGAGCTGCCGGCGGGCGAGATAGTCCCGCGCCGGCTGGCCGGCCGGGGTCTTGAGCTGCGCGTGGAAAAAGCGCGCCGCGTCCCGGTTGAGCGCGAGCAGGCGCTGGCGCTTTTTCGCGCCGGGGTCGTCCGACTGCTCGGGCAGCTGCATGCCCGCGCGGTTGGCCAGAAACGCTACCGCCTCCGGGAACGAGAGGTTCTCGATCTCCATGATGAAGCTGATGACGCTGCCGCCCTTTCCGCAGCCGAAGCAGTGGTAGATCTGCTTATCCGGCGAGACGGAAAACGACGGCGTTTTTTCGCTGTGAAACGGGCAGAGCCCGAAGAGGTTCGACCCGCTCTTTTTCGTCAGGCGCACGTAGCCGCTCACAACATCGACAATGTCGTTGCGCTCGGCGAGCTCCTGCAGAAAGGATTCCGGAAAGGCCACGTGCGTCACCTTCTTTCTGTGGTTTCCGTTGTATGTACTTCCTTATTTAATGGTCCAGGCGGCGGGGATGAACAGTTCCGAATACACCTCCAGCGCATAGCTGTCGGTCATGCCGGACACATAGTCGCACACCGCGCGCTGCGGCCCTTCGTCGTCCGCGATGGACTGATAGACCACCGGGAGCTCGTCAATGTGGTTGACATAATATTCCCAGATGCTCCCGAGGATATTCTGCACCTTGCGCTCCTCGCCCTTGGCGATGGGGTTGTAGTACACGCCCTCGTACATGAAGGTCGTGAACACGTCCACGGCCTCGCGCATATCGGGCGACATGCGCAGCTCGCCGTCGCCGCTGTGGGCGATGATGTCCGTGAGGATGGAGTTGATGCGCACGCTGTTGCGCTCGCCCACGCGCTCGCGCACGATGGCGGGCACGTCCTCCGGCTGCACGATGCCGCCGCGCATGGCGTCGTCGAGGTCGTGATTGATGTAGGCCACGCGGTCGGCCAGGCGCACGACGTCGGCCTCGAGCGTGCCGCGCGGCTGCCCGGTCGTGTGGTTGAGGATGCCGATGCGCGTCTCGTTGCAGAGGTTCAGGCCGCGGCCGTCGCGCTCGATGCGGTCGACGACGCGCATGCTCTGCTCATAGTGCCGGAAGCCGACGCCGGTATAGATCGCGTTGAGCGCGCGCTCTCCCGCGTGGCCGAACGGCGTGTGGCCGAGGTCGTGCCCGAGACTGATGGCCTCGGTGAGATCTTCGTTGAGTTCGAGCGCGCGGGCGATCGTGCGCGCGAGCCGCGCGACCTCGAGCGTGTGCGTCAGGCGCGTGCGGTAATGGTCGCCCTCCGGGCGCAGGAACACCTGCGTCTTGTGTTTCAGGCGGCGGAACGATTTCGAGTGCGTGATGCGGTCAACGTCGCGCTGGAAGCACGTGCGCATCTCACACGGCGGCTCGGGCGTCGGGCGGCCGGTGGACTGCGTGCTCAGCAGGCCGTGCGGGCCGATGAACAGCGCCTCGGCGGCCTCGCGTTTTTCTCTTGGGCAGGGCACAGGGATCCCTCCGTTTCCACATAAAATCCATGGTTGCGGCCGGAGCGCCTTGCGCCATTTCCGGCTGCAATACTCTGATACGACATTGCCGTGCATTTCCCTCTTTTTTTTGAAAAAATGCAGAAAAAAAGTTTCCAAATCGAGTGCCAATTTTTTCACGATCGTTTTTGGCCTGCAAGCGCGGTAAAGATCCGCGGAAAATGGATGCGGATAGATATTCGTCAAGCAGAATGTTTATGCAATATTTTGGCTGGGATTCCGTGTGCGTTCGACGCGCACCTCATCCGTCGCGGCGTGGCTGCCGCGATGCATGATTTCATCCGAGGCGGGCCTTGCCCCCTCGGGCTTCCCCGCGGCTCAAATATTTCAAAACCGTCGATCATTCGCGCCGCAAGTGGGAAGGCAAAAGGTGCGCAGCGGCACGAAAGCCCTCCCGATTTGGGAGGGCTTTGCGATACTTATATACTCCTATACTCCGGCGTGCGGCGCGCACAGGTACTGTGCACACGCGCTCACAAGCCCGCGCCGGCGAGGGGGACGGCGCGCTCCGTCTCGCCGACGGGGCGCACGGCGCAGCGGCCGGCGGTCAGGTCGCGCACCTGCGCGGCAAAGGCCTCGCCGGCTTCCTCCGGCAGCAGGGCGCAGACCGTCACGGCGGCGGCATACTGCGTCTCC
>ERZ791740.1829-NODE-1829-length-10478-cov-4.416675_pt1 | contig 10478 bp, 7 predicted proteins | sample MGYA00510041_ERZ791740 | MGnify/ENA primary metagenome ERZ791740 (study PRJEB30046, sample SAMN00791959) | human gut metagenome | study: EMG produced TPA metagenomics assembly of the A metagenome-wide association study of gut microbiota in type 2...
CCGCTTTTTCGCTCTCTTCGCCCTTTTGTTTTAGGACTTGTTTTGCTCATCCCTACGGACAAGTTGCTTCTCCGGTTCCGTGGCAGTTCTTACAGGAATGGGACATAATATCATCTCCTTTCGCTTGGGTTTGGTTTGTTCCATTTTCTGACTCTATTGTAGTTGATTGCCTATTCCTTTTATAGGGAAGCAAATATCCACTTTAGGGTAATAACATGAAGAAAAATATGTATCGCTTTTGTTCAGTATTAGTGGCTTCCCACGACTACAGCAGTAGCCTCAACTGCTGTAGTTTCGGCCGGTTGCCATCCAAGCTCTCATTCAGGCGGGGTCAGTCATGCCGTCCATCAGGAGCTTTGCCGTAGTCATCAGGACCGTTGTAATAGTAGTGATCGTAGTGCCCATTTCCGTCACCACGACCCCAGACATCAATGCGAGAATCGCTCTCACGGATCAGCTCGCCATTAGGCCCTTCGTAGGCAAACTTACCGCACCCCGCATCCATGATATCATCAGCCAGAGAATGGTCAGCGTACCTCGAAGTGTCGTATGTACCGTTAAACTTGCCATCCCATTTACTCATTGTTTTGTCCTCCTTAAATGGTAGTCTATTTTTGTGGCTTCCCACGACTACAGCAGCGGTCACAGCTACTGTAGTTTCGGCCGGTTGCCGTCCGGCTCTCATTCGGGCGGGATACATGTATATATCAGTCATTGAGTGCGACGGCAAGAGATTTCAGCTTCCCGAGGACTTCGACCTTTTCCTCCCTGCTAAGTGCGCCAGTAGCATACTTGACAATTTTCTTGTAGTTGATATCGGGGGTAATAAGGCAACAGTCAAGATAGTTGTCGAACATCTTGTCGTTGAATTCCTGACCAGCGATAGAGAACGTAAGTCGATAGGTGATTTCCCCATCGTCCTCATCAAGCCTAAAAGCTCCATAACGAAGAGCCTCGTTGAGCCGGCTCAGTTTGCTGTCCATCAGAAAGCGATACTCGCTCAAGCATGAGATAGGGAGTGTCGCGTTAATGGTTACGCTCTCTGCTTCTGCATCGACGCGAACCATCACCTTAAAAGCGGCGTTTTTCATGGAAAATCCCATCGCAATCACTCTGTTTTCCTTGTCGGCAATAGATGCATGCCACTCGTTCTTATCGATAAAGGATTTAATACCTTCATAATAGGCATCGGCCTGCTTAACTTTCTCTTCGTCGGTATCCTCATCACTGAAGAGCCTACGAATGAGATCGCTTCCAGCGCCGCGAAGTTTTTCCAACAGCTCGGGCGGAACATTTTCATCCTTCTCAAGCATTTCCATGAATCCTTTTGCTCTGGGATCGAGATCAGCACCTGCAACCTGTTCAGACAGTGCACCATTACGCGTATCCGTCATTTTGTTCACGCTCACTTTCTTTGTTATTTGACGATTGTCTCGTCTGTGATTCTATTGTCTCACACATCTTCTGCACTTGCAGTTACACACCTGCGACATGTAATGCACATCATGTAACATTCTGAGAAATCGTGTGTTACAACAGGCTTCTCGCGACCAGCTTTCGCTGGTTTCGGCCAGTTGCCAACCGGCTCTCATCAGGCGAGTAGTATCGAAGTTACATAGACACCATCCGACTGGATACCTTTCATAGTTTTTCATGCTATCCCCCTTTTCTAATCTTCGCGTCAGGAACTCCACACCAAAGAGTTTACTCATCCTCTTTCTTTGACCATCAATATTCACTCAACAGCTTATAACCACAAGACCAAGTCGATCTTATCAGGTTCGCGACGTCTGATATAATGCACCTTGACCAAGGGTTAAAGCTGTGCAGAAACTCTGCAACACTCACTGTAATTATTTAAAACTCCTAACTACAACAATTACTATAAACAGTGGACATCGATGATTTGTTTGCCATTTAGCAAGTGAGCCAATCGGTCTGTTATACCTACAGCAGCTTTCTGTAGTTCAAGGCAAAAAAGTTGTGGTATCGTCAACTGTATCAATTACCACGTTGATATCAGCGATGAGTTTTCCCAGACTGATTGCAGTTTTTGATGGGGCGTGATTAGCTCCTTTCGTTTGATGTTGTAGAGGTGTGGCCGTTTGCCTGACCTCTGTCTATATTGTACCGTTGCACCCATTTACTTGCCGTAATATCAACCGGACATAAAACGGCACACAAGTAACATAACTGCATAAAAAAAGTGACGCACGGTTTTCCGTGCGTCACAAGGAGCAATTCTATTATATGTATTGTTTTAGCTCCTCAAGTGGCTTATGAGGAATGTCATTAACTAGCCCCAGCTCCACTAACCATGCAAGCACAATATAGCCCTCTGGGTCTCCCGACTTAGCAAGTTCGTCCCACCATGAATACACGCTGTAGATCTGACTTGGTGTTGCCCCAACTATCCGATTTATAATTGACATTCCATGTTCATAGTCATAATTCGACTTGCGCTTTGATTCATTCAGAGCATAATTAACAACGGAAAACGGTTCGTTTTCGGAGACACCTTCGGCAAGCAATTCTGAAACGCTATGTGCTTTTCCTTCAATTCTTACCTCACTTATTTCGCCTCTGCGAAGCATATATGCTAAGTTGTTCTTAACTGCAGTGGTGCCTTTCCTGTAAGCAAGAATGAACGCGGCTTTTGCAGAGCTATACTCCTTGATACTATAGTAGTACATTCCTGCAGAAAACGGATCTGACAAATCAGAAATCTGTTTCCGTAATATTGAAAGTCTTTTTCTTGCTTCATCATTCGAATCCTTCTTGTTCTGCTCATAGTAACCCTCTAAGTCTGTAAACTCATTGAGCAGTTCATCGGAGGCAACATCCCAACACCCCAGCAACGTGCAAACTGCAAATAGAAACACTGTTTCCTCAGCTTTTTTCGGATCACGGAAACATACTCTATACTTCTCGAGATATTCGGATTTTAGGTCTTCAACATCATTGTTACCAGCGAATGAAAGTGTTAAGAAGCTGATCGGAAAAACCGAAAGCACCTTTTCTGCGGAATTTCGTATTTTTTCATTATGATCGGTAAGATAGCAGATCGAACTCTTAAAAACGTCCTCATCAAATTGCTTATAGTCCACGATGTATTCTGCCAAAATGATATCTTTAATCACCGTCGCTACATCATTATAACAATCAGATTTTACCTTCAAGAGTTGTGTAATTTTCCTAAGAAAAGCATCCGAGAGAATTATATCCTGGCCAAAAAAATTGCTTTTGATATTGCAGTATTTACACCAGCCCAAGACAGTAAAAACATATAGGTTTGCAACAAAATCGGTACCATTTTGGGTAAGCACCTGTTTCTCCGCCTCTTCAAGTGGGTTCTTATTATTCTTCAGATACTCATATGCCTTAATTGTTGCTAAAGCGAACGAGTAGTTACTATCACCCAATGCAAGGCTCTGCTCGAACATTTCCGTAACATAACCGACAAAATCCTCGGATTGAGTATCCTCTAAAAATTTGCATATACTATTAATTTGATTGTCAGTGATGTGTTCTTTGAACAACAGGTCATATATTGCGTGCCTTTTCTCTAACTTGTTGATTACTCCGTTTGTAATTAATTCAAACAGAAGATTGGTTGCATAGTAATTATCATCGGTCGTTTTGGCCTCGTGTATTAGATAATCAATCAATTGATTTCGTTCTGAACGATTCACAAGCATTATTGTAAGAACAATCACTTCGCGCCATGAGTTTTTGTTATAGTATTTCGCAACCAGTTCTCGCGGGGTGTTCAAATCTTCAGAGCAACATTTAGCTATTGCGTATGCAGTCAAGTATTCCTGAAATTGAAGATGAGTAAACTGGTAATAGTCTTCTCCAAGTAGTTTTCGAATACTCTTTAGCAGGCACGTTCTCTCCTCCAGTTCATTGATAAATGTATCAACATTGTTTTCGTCCAGCGGTGTACGGAATTCCCCGTCCAGATCAACCGAGCAGTTTAATAATGCTTGGATCAACATACCTCTAGAAAAACGAATTAGCCCGCGCTTCATCATATAATAAGCGACGTAAGCAAGCTGGGTTTTAATTTCATCTGCTTCGAGATTCCCCGTCGCATGCCAATTCAAAGAAACACCTATGTATTCTTCGTACAATTGGACCTTGTTGGTTGGTATTCTGTTCGTTACTCGTGCAACAAATAGAATATTTGAAAGGTGTAGCGGCACGGATGTCATCGTCCTAAGATATGCAAAAGCCGGCAATTTCAATTGGGCAATTATACTGTCAGCCGTCTTTTTCTTCTCAGGATCAAATGGAAATAGAGCTTGATGCCACCTTCTAATAAATACTTCTTTGCTTTCTTCGTCTAGTTCTTTTATTATATTTCGACGTATGCCAGGAATAGACGTTATATAATTAATGCTTTCTTTATCAGCATAGTCGTCTTTTATAAAAGATACTATTCTTGATGTGAGTAGAAGGTGAACATTGTCGGCTTCAGACAGGTAGTCATGGAGAAGCTTTGAAAAGCGTCTCTGATTGTTTCGCGAAAACAGTTCATCGTAACCGTCTATTATTAATAGCAGATCACCTGATGCAGCATGAAAATCAAGCATTTCTTTGAATGTGCTAAATTCGTCGGAAATGCAGTCAAATTGTTTTTTTGCTATTCTATACGCGATATCGCAAAACGAGTCTTCTTCACTTATATCATAATCATTCAGGGCTCTACAATAAAGAAGTAATGGGAATAGATTTCCTGGCCACAATTCGCCCAAGGCATATTTGTCTTTGTCAGCGTAAGCTAACGCAATCCTCTTTGCATATGTTGTCTTTCCATATCCGGGGTTTGATAAGATAATCTTTCTTGAAGGAACTCCAGCAAAAATTGGTCCAACAGGCTTTTTATCATATTTTAATACTTCCTCATGGATTAAGCTTCGTTGCTCAATGTTCTCGTGTAGCTCACGTTTGACCGAATCTTGATGAATTAATAAAGCACCGCTATTATCAATAGCCTCAGCAAATTCCAACGGGTTGTCAGCATCACTGATTCCATTTAAGGCATCTGGCTTTGTACCATTCGACAACGCTGATATTTGTTCATCAAGCAGCCAAATAAAAGAATCAATCTCACTTTTCCGTGAAACAGGTTTATTAATTTGTGCATCTAAAAAAGCTATAAAGCTGCTATACGATGAATCAGCTTCATCAAGAGAATCGCACATTGGGAAAAGGCGATCATCTTGAGCAATTGTAACTTCATTAATCCTTCCCGAGGTTCTTTGTTCAGCATTATCGCTGGCAAAGTTAGATATAGTTGCCCCTGTTTTCAAACGTTCTTTCGACTCATCACTTCCAAACAGTTTCAGATTTATATATATATCTTCTAGGGTAATTTTTTGATAGAAAGCTTCCCCCGCTGAAGGTAACCCGTCAGGTCGAAAATGTGAGCAGTGAGCAATTAGTTCTTGGATATATCTTTTTTCCGTAATGCTGAACACGGCATTTCCCCCTTATTGGCTTAGAGCAATGGCAAATTGCTTGATTTTTTTAAACCAATCCTTCTTTTCTTCATCGCTGAATTTTCCGTTTGCTATTCTGCTGAGCTCTCTATAATTCCTATCAGTTGTAACTGTACATGCATCAATATATCCCTCAAAAGAATCCGCACTAAAGGGCAAATCTTTATAGGAGACCGAATAACGATAAGTGACTTCGCCATCTTCCTTGTCGATATGGAATGCTCCGTAACGCAAGGGGTGATTCAGTCCCGTGATATATTCGCTCATTGCAAGGCGATATTCTTCCGGACAAGAAAAAAGTTGAATGTTAAACCTGATACACTCAGCATCTTCCTCAACAATAACTTGAAGGCGAACAGTTGAATTTCTCATTTTGAAACCCAACAGCATAACTCGTCCCTTTGAATCCAACGCAGTATAATGCCATCCTTTTTTTTCAAAGAAAGCGTGAATGCTCTCGGCGTATTCATTTGCAACAGCTTCTTTTCGCGCCGCTTCTTCTTCGTTATCTCTTACGAGGTCTTCTAGATCTGGGTCTTCAGACATTTTTTTTAGCATTTCCAAGAGACCTTCTGGGGCATCTTTATCTCCGGAAACCTGCTCAATAAGCTGTTTTAATCTGTCCGCTGGGGTTGCACTCAAAAGGTCATCGTTTTTCTCAAACTCGTTACTCATTAGTGTTAGCCTCCTACATTTATAATCTTGTTATTCTTTAAAAACTCATAGGCATCAAGAAATTCAGGGCGTGTCTTCCATGAATCTCCTATAATATGAGAATAATTATGGAGAAACTTTGTAATCTGCCGCCGAGCTTGCCTTCCACTCTCAGAAACATCGTTTGTGATATGATTCTTGCCAAAAGTGTTCCTAACGACATTAATAAAGACATTCCCAATAATCATTATTTCCCTGGGGTTCATTGTTTCAGCGGTTTTTAATAGCAAATACTTTAGTAGAGCCGGAGTTAACTCATCAAATCGTACTCGATAGTAATTCTTATCAGGAGAGAACATCATAATTAGTATATCCTCCCAGCATTCATCATCGACAATATCACTAATAACGTCCTGCAATTTGTGAAGAACAAAGAACTCTGAGTTATATTCTAGGCTCCACCTGCTGTAGTTTGATACTATCCATTCAGATGCCAGGTAATGCTCAATCACTTCATTCTGAAAAACATAATTTATATCTTCTAGTACAATTAAGCCGGACCGCGCGGTCATTTCTTTTACAACCTGCTTCCAGGTATTACGATCAATCTCTTTCTCATCAATCTCTTCAGAGGCTCTACAGAACCACGAAATGATACTGCTTGATGGAATAACATGCTCTTTTTCATATGCCATGTTCCAGGCAATATAAGCCAAGACCTCCCGCATGTACCCCGTTGTAATACCGAGTTTCTCGTACTTCTCTACTGGCCACCTCTTTATGATTAAATTATCAATGACATGAGATATTATCTCTTGAGGTGTTGCATTAACATGATAGGCCTGATAGCGCAGCGCATGACTAAGCATATACGGGTTGGGAGCTAGTCTGGACAAATACTCGTTTTCGAGAAATAATCGATATTTTTTCTCTATATCAGAATCTTTAGCTAATGATACGTCGCATTGCATCCATTTTGAAATTAGTTCTTGTATTTCCTCTTCACCGAATTGGCCCAAAGAAATCCGAATATGATTATCATAGAAGCGGCATCCGTGAAAGTCCCTAAAGTCAATAGATCTACTTGTAAGGATGATGTTCACATCCTGATAGTCCCTTGTGAACCTTTCAATCATTTTCCCAAAAAGATCCTTGCGACTACTGCCATCTATTTCATCTAATGCATCAACTAAAAGTAATACTTTTCCGTCGCACTGTTGACTAAGGAGATGTGCAATCCATTCTGCAAAAAGATTACATTGAGAACCGATAGCGAAGTCAAGGAGATTTTTTGCTCGTAGTTCATCAACCCCAATATCGTTTATACAGTCTGCTTTTACTAGAATAGGGAAGTAGTCCCCTGTAAATCCCAACCTCTCCTTTATTAATTGATATCTGTTTATCGCATCCTCAGTCAGAGATGCAATTTGTAGGGCGACTACTTTCTCATAAATATTTGATGTAACAATTGCTTGGAGAAAAGTGCTTTTACCGCAGCCGGTATTTGCTACGACTAAATAAGAAAACAGAGAACGATCATCTATAGGGTGATCGACAACCTCGCCATCCCTTAAAAACGGAGGAATGATATACAGATTTGATATTTGTGCATTTTTGCTGATACTTGACAATTGCGCACCGCTAACCATGTCTCTAATATCGAGCGTTTTGCTGACATTCCAAAGATGGGTATAGTATTCTTTCTGAAATTCTGATATCTTCACGTCGTTAGAAACGCGAAGTAAAGAATTAAAATGGCTATCCAACCAAAATGCTATATCAAAACTAGGCCTGTCACCATCAGTTTGCCATTTTCGGCAATAGAATAAACTGGAAAGTAAAAAGGGGAGTAAGTACTGCGCGTCAGTTTTAACCTTCTCAATATAAAAGGCATTGCTGTAATTCGTGGCTTCACAAAGCCAAGCAATCAATTCATTATTATCGAAAGACTTGTTTTCAAATCGCTCATCTGTTTCTGCAAAAGCATCCTGCGCTGTCGATATCAAGCATAAGATCAAAGTTGTGCCGATGAGCATGTTTTCTTTAATCGTGGATGCCCCGTCAATTTGTCCCATTCTTCGATACCTAGACCATCCTTGGCGGGCCGCATCAGGATTGTTATCATAACGATTTGTTTTATTAAGTCCAGGAAAATCGGGGTCAAGTGTTCCGGTTATTCCAAGTGATAAAGCTAGGCCATTGCTCATGATATGTTTTGCATTGTTAGTTAGTGAATCCAATTCACTTCCGATCCTGCTCTCGTGTCTTGCGTGAAAGGTGTCAAAGCAGAATTCGAAAAAATCATTATGACTCACTCCTAAAAACTTACAACAGGTGCTCAGCATTATCTTAAAAAACTCACCAAATGGTTTCATTTTTCACCTACTCCCTTCGCGATTCTGTTTGTGTTAGATGGTTCGGTAAAATCTAGTATATCGTTTGTCGTGCAATTCAAAGCCTCACATATTCTTTCAAGGATGTCTACAGTCACGTTCTCGCCGCAGTTTAATTTACTAATCGTATAATTACTAATACCTGCTAGTGACTGCAAATCCTTCTTTTTCATATCTTTATCTATTAGAAGCTTCCAAAGCTTTTTATAGCTAGCTGCCATCGTCGCATAACTCCTCCCCATAATAGAATGTCTTTAATATTTATTATAGCAGATAATATCAGAATTATCAAGCGATTTCATAGTGTTCGCTTTATTATTTGTCGAGAAATTACGTTAAATCCTATTGTTTTGGAGAGTTCAAATTTGAGAGAATGCAGAAAAGCAGATAAAAAAATACATTAGGCATTTGTGAATAGATACCAAAATACAAGACCACAATTATCAATCGGCAAAGGTCTGTGTTTGTAGCTTTCAGAATACACTCACAACATTTTGGCGTTTATACTGAACTAAGTATTCGCATGGATTTCGCACCTCTACGGTATATGCCGGCCTCCTATTATCTTTACCCAGATAATAAGATGCACGCGTTGCTGTGATTGACTAGATGTCGTGTTGCTGATATTTTGAGAGATATGGCGCAATAGTCTATCAAACAAAAAAATGCAGGGCACCAAGCTAAGAAAGTAGCTTGGTGCCCTGCTGTCTTTGGCTAGCTTTAGCGGAACGACAACCCCCAGCTCTGCTGGGGAGAGTAAAAAAGATTATATAGTCAAAAGATTTTCTGGCATAATGAAAGCACGTTCGGGCAACTGCGCAAATAAAATACCATGAGGTCTTTTGAGATGGAAAAAGATATCGCAAATTTGCAGCACACAAGATGGAGATGCCGGTATCATGTAGTATTCGCACCCAAATACCGCAGAATGGCGATATATGGACAAATCAGAACGAATATTGGAGCAATCTTAAGAAAATTGTGTGAGCAAAAAGGAGTAGAAATCATTCAGGCAGAAGCCTACCCGGGCCACATCCACATGCTGATCAGTATTCCACCGAAATATAGTGCAGCACAAATCATGGGATATCTCAAAGGAAAAAGCAGCCTGATGATATCTGACAGATACGCAAATTTAAATTACAAGTATGGAGACCGGCACTTTTGGGCAAGGGGGTACTACGTAGACACAGTAGGGCGCAATAAGAAGCAAATCGCGGAGTGCATCAAGCATCAGCTTGACGAAGACCAGATAGCAGACCAAATGAGTCTGAAAGAATTTATTGACCCGTTTACGGGTAGCAAGAATACCAAGGCGTAAGTAAAACGCCCCTTAAGGGGCTTGCCACGAGTCTGCAATGCAGTTGGCCGAACCGTTCGTGGCCCCTTAAGGGGTGTTGTCTGTAATATGCCCTTCTGGGGTTTTCTCAAGCCCCCGGCTTAGCCGGGGGTCCTGACTAATACGCCGGAATTCCATACCCCAGGATTTCGTAGTAGCCTACAGTATAATGGTTTTCGCGACAGCTATCGCCGGAGTTGCCCTCGATGGTGTAGACAACGCCGTTTTCGACCTTCTGGACGATACCGACATGATCGGACTGACCGTCCTGCGGGCCAGAGCTGCCCTTATTATCCCAGTCGAAGAAGATGATCATGCCGGGCGAGGGCTCCATAGAGTTATCTGCCCACTGCCCACGCTCCCGGAACCACTGGACGCCGTTGACACATCCGGCGAACTTGGGAATGACACCGGTGTCGATATAGCCGCATTCGTTCGCACACCAGCTGACGAAGCAGGCGCACCACTCCACGCGGCTGCCGAAGCCGTACCATGACCAATAGGGCTCTCCGCCCACATTGCCCACCTGCGACAGCGCCACGGCAACGATTTGGTCATCCACTCCATAGATTCCGTAAAGCACCGCCG
>ERZ791740.1842-NODE-1842-length-10404-cov-5.638902_pt1 | contig 10404 bp, 9 predicted proteins | sample MGYA00510041_ERZ791740 | MGnify/ENA primary metagenome ERZ791740 (study PRJEB30046, sample SAMN00791959) | human gut metagenome | study: EMG produced TPA metagenomics assembly of the A metagenome-wide association study of gut microbiota in type 2...
ACCCTGGCGGCGGTGGCGGTGTCCTGCAGGCGGGCCATGGCGGCGTCAATGACGTCGCGGCGCTCGCCGCTGGCAGCGGCCCTTTCCTCAAGGGCACGCAGGGCCTCGCGCAGCTCGGCCACGCGGGCGTCCAGCCCGGCCATGCCGCTTTTCAGCGTCTCGATGGCGGCACGGTGGTCCGCGGCCTCGCGCTCGATGCTCTCGCGGCCCTGCCCGGCGCGCTCCAATTCGGACGCAGCCTCGTCGATGCGGAACCGGCTGTGCTCGCTCTCGTTTTTCAGGACGGCGATCTCGCTCTCGCTGCCGGCGTTTGCCTCGGTAATGGCGCGGATGTCGGCGTTGGCCTGCTCGACGGCCAGCATCAGCTGCTGGGCCTCGGCACGCAGGGACGCGCTTTTTTCGTCAAACTCGTCCAGCTGGCGGCTCAGGCGGTCATAGTCGGCCTGGGCGGCCTCGTACTTGCGCTGCTGGTCGCGCAGCGAGTCGTTGGCGCGGCGGATGGCATCGACCCAGAGTGTGATCTCCAGCGTCTTGCGCTTCTCGCTCAATTCCAGAAACTGCTGGGCCTTCTCGCTGTCGCGTTTCAGGGGGCCGACGCGCTTTTCCAGCTCACCCAGAATGTCCCGCAGGCGCTCTAAGTTGCCCTCGGCGGCGTCCAGGCGGCGCTCGGCCTCGTTTTTGCGGTAGCGGTACTTAGCGATGCCGGACGCTTCCTCAAAAATTTCGCGGCGCTCCGCGGATTTTGCACCGACGATCTCGGCAATGCGGCCCTGCCCGACGATGGCATAGCCGTCGCGGCCAATGCCGGTGTCGAGCAGCAGCTCGTACACGTCCTTTAAGCGGACGTTCTGGCCGTTGATGGAGTATTCACTCTCGCCGCTGCGGTAGTACCGGCGGCCGATCGTGACCTCGTCGGCGTCCATGTCCAGACCGTGGTCGCTGTTGTCGATGGTCAGCGCGACGGAGGCATAGCCCATGGCACCGCGGGACTGGGTGCCGCCGAAGATGACGTCCTCCATCTTGCCGCTGCCGCGCAGCTGCTTGGAGCTGGTCTCGCCCAGAACCCAGCGGATGGAGTCGGAGATGTTCGACTTGCCCGAGCCGTTCGGCCCGACAACGCCGGTAATGCCCTCGCCGATCTCGATCTTTGTCTTATCGGGGAAGGATTTGAAGCCTTGGATTTCCAGTTCTTTCAGGCGCATGAAGTGGTGTTACCTTTCGATTCTGTCTGCGTGAAATTGCCCCCCTTTATGGGGTGATCGTAGGGCGGGGTGCCCTCACCCCGCCGCGGCGGCATGGGGGCATGCCGCCCTACAATTTCATTGCAATTTTTCCAGCGCCACCTTTGCTGCGTGCTGCTCGGCGGCTTTTTTGCTGCGGCCACGGCCCTCGGCCAGCAGCTCGCCGTTGCGCCAGACGCAGACCGTAAACTGCTTGTTGTGGTCGGGGCCGGTCTCGCCGGTGACCTCATATTTCAGCACGGCGGACGGGTCCTGCTGGACGACCTCCTGCAGACGGGTCTTGTAGTCGTCCTCGGCAGTCTTGCCCTCGGTGATGAAGGACAGGATGAAATTGCGCGCGGCCTCCATGCCGCCGTCCAGATACAGCGCGGCAATAACCGCCTCGAACGCATCGGAAACAACGCTCGGGCGGCTGCGTCCGCCGCCAAGGTCCTCGCCGTGGCCAAGGCGCAGATACTCGCCCAGCTGAATTTCCTGTGCGAACTGGAACAGTGCATCCTCGCTGACGAGGCTGGCGCGCATACGGGTCAGCTCGCCCTCGGGGCGGCCCGACTGGTGGAACAGGTAGTCCGCTACAACGACGGACAGCACGCTGTCGCCCAGAAATTCCAGCCGCTCGTTGTGGGTCGTGGCGACCTTGCTCTCGTTGGCATAGCTGGTATGGGTCAGCGCAATGCGCAGCAGCGCAGGATTTTTGAATGTATAGTGCAGGACCTCCTGCAGTTCTTCCGGTTTGTGAGCCATATTCTTTCACCTTTCCGGCTAGTCCGTAGGGGCCGGGCATACCCGGCCCTCAACCTTATCTCGATTGCCCTTTTACGGGCGGTATTTTTTATGCCGCGGGCCGGACATGTCCGGCCCCTACAGGGCAGCTTTCCTTTTAAGCGTCTGCTTCTTCCGCCTGCTTCGCTACTTCTGCCAGCGCCTTCTCCATCGTGCCGCACAGGTCGTTGGCGACGCAGAGCTTGGCCTGACGGATGGCGTTCTTGATGCCCTTGGCGTGGCTGGAACCGTGCGCCTTGATGACCGGCTTCGCGGCGCCCAGCAGCGGTGCGCCGCCGACCTCCTCGGAGTCCATCATGCGTTTCAGCTCGCCCAGACCGCCCTTGATGCCCAGATAGCTGAGCTTGGTGATCAGGTTCTGCAAGAAGATTTTTTTCAGCATCCCCAGCAGCGTTTTGGCGACGCCCTCGGTCAATTTCAGCACGACGTTGCCGACAAAGCCGTCGCAGACGACGACGTCCACATCACCGTCCATGATGTAGCGCGGCTCGATGTTGCCCGCAAAGTGGATGCAGGGGTTTGCCTTCAGCAGCTTGTGGGCCTCGCGGTAGGTCGGCGTGCCCTTCGTGTCCTCCGCGCCGTTGTTGACAAGCGCGACCTTCGGCGTTTCGCGGCCCATGACCTTCTCGGCGTAGACGCTGCCCATCGTGCCGAAGGCGTTGAGCATTTCGGGGCGGCACTCGACGTTCGCACCGCAGTCCAGCAGCAGGAAATTCTGCTTGGCGCCGGGCATCGGGGTGGCCAGCGCCGGGCGCTTGACACCCTTGACCGTGCGCACGATGAGACTGGTGCCGACGTGCAGCGCACCGGTGGAGCCGGCACTGACAAAGGCATCGGCCTCGCCGTTCTTCAGCATGGTCAGACCCTTCACAAGGCTGGAATCCTTTTTGTGGCGCACAGCCTTGACCGGGTCATCGTGCATGTCGATGGTCTCGGTGCAGTTGAGGATCTCAAACGGTGCAAGGTCGATTTTATTCTCTTTTGCGCAGTCGCGGATGGCTTTTTCCTCACCCAGCAGCACCAGCTCCATGCCGTCGCCGAACTCCGCCGCGGCCTGGCTCACGCCCTGCAAAACGCACAGCGGGGCGTTGTCGCCGCCCATGGCATCCACTAAGATTTTCATGCTTCGTACTCCTTTACCCACGCCTGCATGGCGTCCTGCGCGGCCTGCGAAAGCGCCATGTAGCGCTCGCGCTTGTCGCGGATGCTGTTGATCTCCTCGGTGCGGGGCAGGATGCCCATGTTCGCACCCATCGGCTGGAAGTCCTTGTTCGGCGTCGTGATGTAGTCCAGCAGCGCGCCGCACATCGTTGCCGCCGGGGGCGGCGGCAGCTCGCGGCCATTGAGCCGTGCAAGCATCTGGTGCGCCGCCAGCAAGCCGGACGCCGCGCTCTCCATATAGCCCTCAAAGCCGGTGATCTGCCCTGCAAAAAACACGTTGGGATGTTCTTTCAAGAACTGCTGCTTCGTCAAAACTTTCGGGCTCTCCAAAAAGGTGTTGCGGTGCATGACGCCGTACCGCACAAATTCGGCGTGCTCCAGGCCGGGGATCATGCTGAACACCCGTTTCTGTTCGCCCCATTTCAGGTTGGTCTGGAAGCCGACGAGGTTATAGAGCGTGCGGGCCGTGTTCTCGGCACGCAGCTGGACGGCGGCCCAGGGGCGGTGACCGGTGCGCGGGTCGCGCAGACCGACGGGGCGCAGGGGGCCGAACCGGATCGTATCCGCGCCGCGGGCGGCCATGACCTCAATCGGCATACAGCCCTCGTAGACGGTCAGGTCGCCGTCAAAGTCGTGGAGCGGCGCGCGCTCGGCGGCAATGAGTGCCGCGTGGAACGCCTCGTATTCCTCTTTATTGAACGGGCAGTTCAGGTAGTCCGCCTCGCCGCGGCCATAGCGGGACGCGGCAAAAACCTTGTCATAGTCAAGGCTCTCGGCGGTCACGATGGGCGCGACAGCGTCATAAAAGCTCAGCCGATGGTCGCCGGTCAGCGCGGCGACGGCCTGTGCCAGTGCGCCCTCGGTCAGCGGGCCGCTGGCGACGAGCACGGGTGCGCTCTCGTCCAGCGCCGTGACCTCCTCGCGCCGGACCGTGATGTTGGGGTGGTTTTCCACCATTTCGGTCACGGCGGCGGAAAACACATCGCGGTCCACGGCCAGCGCACCACCCGCCGCCACGCGGGCGGTCTCGGCGGCGTCCAACAGATGGCTGCCCATCATCTTCATCTCAATTTTCAAAAGGCCCGACGCGGAGTCGGGGCGCTCGGCCTTGAGCGAGTTGGAGCAGATCAGCTCCGCGAAGCCCGCGCTTTTATGGGCCGGGGAATATTTTCCGGGCTTCTGCTCGTACAGCTCGACCTGCACGCCGCGGTCCGCCAGCCAAAGCGCCGCCTCGCAGCCGGCCAGACCGGCACCGATGATTTTCACTTGCATAGTTTCTCCGTAACGTCTCTGTTTTCCGCAGGTTGTAGGGGCGGATACGCGCATCCGCCCACAAGTCGGCAGCCTGTCCGCGGGTCGATGCAGGCATCGACCCCTACAGAAGTGCCGAAAGCGGTCATTTCTTCTCAATCGCCTTCACAAACCCGCACCCCTCTTTGGCGCAGTAGAGCTGGCCCTTCTTTTTAAAGAGGGTGCTGCCGCACTGGGGGCACTTTTCGGGCACCGGCTCGTCCCAGGTCATATAGTTGCACTTGGGGTAGTTGCTGCAGCCGTAGTAGACGCGGCCCTTGGCGCTCTTGCGCACCAGCATGTGGCCGCCGTCCAGCGGGCAGAGGCCGCCCGTGTCCTTGACCAGCGGGTGGGCGTTGCGGCACTCCGGGAAGCCCGAGCACGCCACAAACTTGCCGTAGCGGCCAGATTTGATGACCATGGGCCGCCCGCATTTTTCGCAGATCTCATCCGTGGGGATGTCCTCGACCTTGATGCGCTTGCCCTCCATATTCTTCTCGGCCTGCTCCAGGCTCTTTTCAAAGCCCTGGTAAAAGTCGTCGATGGTCTTGACCCAGTCCGCCTGGCCGGCTTCGACAACGTCGAGCTTTTTCTCCATGTCAGCGCTGAATTTCACGTTGACGATGTCAGGGAACTGCTCCATCATGACCGTGTTGACGGCCTGGCCGAGCGGGGTGGTTTTCAGCTTCTTCTGGTCCTTCTCCACATAGCCGCGGTCCACGATGGTCGTGATGATGGGCGCATAGGTGGACGGGCGTCCGATGCCGTTTTCCTCCAGCGCGTGGATCAGCGTGGCCTCGGTGTAAAGCGGCGGCGGCTGGGTGAACTTCTGGTCCGCCGTCAGCTTTTTGAGTTTGAGGGTCTGGCCCTCCTCCAGCGGGGGCAGGGCGGTCTCCTTCTTTTTGGTGTCGTCGGTGGATTCCTCGTACAGCGCGGTGAAGCCGTCGAACGAGACGCGGAAGCCCGACGCACGGAACAGGTAGTCCCCTGCCGTGATGGACGCGGAGACGGTGTCCTGAATGCAGTCGGCCATCTGGCTGGCCATAAAGCGGCTCCAGATCAGGCGGTAGAGCTTTGCGGTGTCGCCGCTGATGCTCTGCTCGACCTCGTCGGGGGTCAGCTCGGGCATAGACGGGCGGATGGCCTCGTGGGCGTCCTGCGCGGCGGTGGCGGAGCGGCTTTTCCACTTGCGGGCGGTCTTGCAGACGTAGTTGTCGCCCCAGCGCTCCGCAATAAAGGTCTTGGCCGCGGCCTGAGCCTCGGCGGCAATGCGCAGCGAGTCGGTACGCATATAGGTGATAAGGCCCACCGTGCCGTGGCCCGCAATGTCCATGCCTTCATACAGCGTCTGGGCGGCGCGCATCGTGCGGGTGGCCGAGAAGCCGAACGCGCGGCTCGCGTCCTGCTGCAAGGTGGACGTGATGAAGGGCGGCGAGGGCTGGCGGCGGCGCTTGCCCTTTTCGATCTTCGTGATGGTATAGTCCCTGCCGTCCAGCGCGGCCAGGATGCCGTCGGCCTGCTGCTTATTGGTGACGGTCAGCTTTTTGCCGTCGGCGGTGGCGGCCAGGCGGGCCGTGAACTCGCCCTTCTCGCCCTGCGGGTTCAGCAGCGCGTCGATGTTCCAGTATTCGTCGGGCTTGAAGTTTTCAATTTCCAGCTCGCGGTCCCGGATCAGCCGCACGGCCACGCTCTGCACGCGGCCCGCCGACAGGCCGCGGCGGACCTTTTTCCACAGGAACGGGCTCAATTTGTAGCCGACCAGACGGTCCAGTTCGCGCCGGGCCTGCTGGGCGTTGAACAGGTCGATATTGATGGCGCGCGGGTGGGCCATGCCCTCCTTGACGCCCTTCTTCGTGATCTCGTCAAAGGTCACGCGGTTGGGTGCGCTGGGGTCCAGCCCCAGAATGTTCGCCAGATGCCAGCTGATGGCCTCGCCCTCGCGGTCCGGGTCGGTTGCCAGCAGGACGCCGTCGCACTTTTTGGCCTCGGCCTTCAGCTCCTTGACGAGCTTCTGCTTGCCCTTGATCGTGATATATTTCGGTGTATAGCCATTTTCGACATCAATGCCCAGCGTGCTGGCGGGCAGGTCGCGCACATGGCCCATACTGGCCGTGACCTTGTAGCCGCGGCCCAGATACTTGCCAATGGTCTTGGCCTTGGCAGGGGATTCCACGATGACTAATTTTGGCATAAGTTACCTCAATGTTTAAATTTAGATGACACGCATACTTCCGAGCGTTGCCTGTAGGGGCGAACATTGTTCGCCCGTCAGCTTATCGCCGCCACAAACGCCCCGGGTCGTCGAGGACTCCGACCCCTACAGCCGTAGGGGCGGATTCCATATCCGCCCGGGCACCTTGCCACTGCCTTCATCTATTATCCTGCAGTATATCTTCTCCCCGGCTGCGCCTGGGCTCCGCCCATCAGCTCCAGCTCGGTACACGCCGCCAGCACCCGTCCGGCGGGCAGGCTTGCGGCGGCGCACAGGGCGTCGATGCTTTGGGGCGTGGGCTTCAACACGGCGTAGACGGCCTGCGCATCGGCGCTGACCGTGGCCGGGTCAAACCGCTGCTGCGCCGGGGCGGCGGCCTCCGCGCCAATACCCAGTATATCCAGCGCGTCCGCGGCTTTGCAGAGCGGCTCGGCGCGGTGGGTGCGCAGCAGCTCGTTTGTGCCCTCACTCAAAGCGCTGTAGATGCTGCCCGGCACGGCCAGCACGGGGCGGCACAGCCGCTCGGCGTGGCCGACGGTGTTCAGCGTGCCGCTGCGGGTGCGGGCCTCGGCGACGCAGAGTGCCTCGCTCTGCGCGGCAATGAGCCGGTTGCGGGCCAGAAAAGTGCCCGTCGTGCGCCCGCTGTAGCCGGGCGGATACTCGCTGCAGACCGCGCCGCCGCCCTTCTCAATGGCGGTGCGCAGCTTCGCGTTGGAGGCCGGGTAGGTCTTGTCGATGGCCGTGCCCAGAAAGGCAACCGTCGGCACATCAGCCTGCACGGCGGCGCGGTGTGCCTCGCTGTCCAGCCCGTCGGCCAGGCCGCTGACGAGCACGACGCCCGCCCGCGCCATCGCCAGTGACAGGTCAAACGCGGCCTGCCGCCCGTAGGTGCTGGGCCGCCGCGTGCCCACCATGCCCGCGTACCGCCGCCCGTTCAGGCAGGCGATGTCGCCGGTCACGTAGAGCGCAAGCGGCAGGTCGGGCAGGTCCCGCAAACGGTCCGGGTATACGCCCTCGTCGGGCGTCAGCACGTCGATGCCCGACAGCAGGCAGTGGTCGAGCCGTTCCTCATAATCAAAGGGCGTCGTGTCCCGCAGCTGTGCCAGCGCGTGGGGCGTCAGGCAGGCGGGCGGGGCCTCGGTCCCGGCACGCAGGGCATCGTACAGCTCCGCCGGGTCTGGGTAGAGCGTCAGCAGCTCCTGCGCATATTGGCAGCCCGAGCCGACGGCATCCGCCAGCCAGAGCCAGGCAAGTGTTTTGTCCATGGTTGCCGACGCCTCCCCCTACGCCTGTATCTGCGTTTTCACACACCCCTGAAATGCCACAGCAGCACGCTGCCCGCCACTGCCGCGTTCAAACTCTCGACGCGGTCTGTCATCGGGATGCGGACGGCCATGTCGCAGGCCTCGACGGTCCTGTCCGTCAGGCCCTGCCCCTCGCTGCCGATGACGACGCACAGCCCGCCCGGGAAATCGTTCCCGGCCTCGTCCAGCGGACGCGAACGGTAGAGCGCCGTCGCCAGCGTCGTCACGCCGCGGGCACGCAGGGCGGCCAGCGCGGCGGGCAGATCGTCGCTGTGCAGCGTCGGCAGCCGCCCCGCCGCACCCATCGAGGACCGCAGCGTCTTGGGCGACAGCGGCGACGCGCAGCCCGGCCCCAGCACGACGGCATCAAAGCCGAACGCGGCAGCGCTGCGCAGCAGCGTACCCACGTTGCCGGGGTCCTGCACGCCCTCCAGCATCAAAATGCGGCGGGCCGTGCCCAGTGTGTCCGCGGGCGGCACGGGCGTTTCAAACAGGGCAAACACGCCCTGATTGGATTTGGTGCCGCTTAATTTTTCGGCCACATGGGGCGCGATCTCGGCGGGGTCGAATTGGGCCAGCTCGGGCGTTTTTGCCAGCGCCGCCGCCGTGGCGTACATCGCACGCGGCGTGCAGCTTTTGGCCAGCTCCAGGCAGAGCTTCGGCCCCTCGGCAAAGAAAAGCCCGTCGGCGGCGCGCTGCTTTTCTGAGTCGCGCACCGCGCAGGCGTATTTGATCTTAGCGTTTTCGCGGCTTGTGATCGTTTCCATTGTAGCGCCCCTTTTGGATAAAATCAACTGATTTGTATGAATAAAGGGAAACGGCAGTCTGCCGGAAGGCCGTCCCTCATCCGTCGGCGGCCTCAAGCCTTCTCCCCTTGGGGGAGAAGGTGGCCCGCAGGCCGGATGAGGGGAGAGCTTTCCTTGGTTGCCCGCTTTTTTGCCATTTCCCCCTTTAAACACAAAAGGACTCGCGCGTGTGCGCGAGTCTTTTATGCAAGCTATTACAGAGCCTTCTTGGCGGTCTCGACCAGAGCGTTGAAGCTGGCGGGATCGTGGATGGCCATCTCAGACAGCATCTTGCGGTTCAGCTCGACGCCGGCCTTCTTCAGGCCGTTCATAAAGGTGGAGTAGTTCATACCCTGAGCACGAACAGCGTTGTTGATGCGGGTGATCCACAGGTTGCGGAACTGGCGCTTCTTCTGCTTACGGCCGACGAAAGCGTAGTTGCCGCTCTTCATAACGGCCTGCTTGGCCATGCGGAAGTGCTTGGACTTAGCACCGTAGTAACCCTTTGCGAGCTTGAGAGTCTTAGCACGACGCTTGTGCGTCATGGTAGCGCCTTTAATACGAGCCATGTTTTATATCTCCTTTGTCTGTAACTGGTAGTAACTGACCTTTAAATGTCTTAGTGATTAGCCACCGTAGGGCATCATTTTCTTGACGGCAGCCTCGTTGGTCTTGTCGACGTACTTGGGCATACGCAGGCCGCGGGTGAGCTTGGTGGTCTTTTTGGTCAGGATGTGACGGCGCTTGGACGCATTGCGCTTGATCTTGCCGGAAGCAGTCATCTTGAAGCGCTTCTTGGCGCCGGAAAGGGTCTTGAGCTTCATTTTAGCCATTGTTGTTTCCTCCTAGAGAGTTTACTTTCTTACTTGTTGGGAACGGGGGACATGAACATCATCATGCTGCGGCCCTCAAGCTTGGGCTGCTTGTCGATGACGGCCTTGCCCTCCAACGCCTCGGCAAAACGCTTGTGGACATCCAGACCCAGGCTGGTATGTGCCATCTCACGGCCGCGGAACCGGATGCTCACCTTGAGCTTGTGACCCTGCTGCAGGAACTTAGCAGCCTGGTTCACCTTGGTGTTGAAGTCGTTGGTGTCGATGTTCAGGGAAAGGCGGATCTCCTTGAGTTCAACCACTTTCTGGTTCTTCTTGGCTTCCTTTTCCTTTTTCTGCATCTCGAACCGGTATTTACCGTAATCAAGAATTTTGCACACCGGCGGCTTGGCCTGCGGCGCGACCTTGACGAGGTCAAGGTCCTTGTCGATAGCCATCTTCAGTGCGTCGCGCGGGCTCATAATGCCCATCTGCGCGCCATCTGCCCCGATCAGGCGGATTTCTTTGTCGCGGATCTGCTCATTGATCTCCAGTTCGTTGGATTTGCTGTTGCTGGCGATTGTAACACACCTCCCACAAGTGTATGATAATGACAAAAGCGGCTGCCATTGAAAGCAGCCGCCGAACATACGAAGTTGCGCACCTGTCGTGCGTAATCATGGTATGACCCGGGGCTTTTGCAAACCCTCAAGGTGAGCCGACGGCCTACTGCCGGTTGCTGCTTTTTTTACAACGATTAGTTTACCACAAAAGCACGTGCATGTCAAGGGCATTTGGAAAGTTTTTTGCAGCGCT
>ERZ791740.1848-NODE-1848-length-10384-cov-9.604899_pt1 | contig 10384 bp, 9 predicted proteins | sample MGYA00510041_ERZ791740 | MGnify/ENA primary metagenome ERZ791740 (study PRJEB30046, sample SAMN00791959) | human gut metagenome | study: EMG produced TPA metagenomics assembly of the A metagenome-wide association study of gut microbiota in type 2...
GGAAACGGATAAAGCGTCGCGGGGGAGCTCGAGGGGGTAAGACCCGCCTCGAATGAGATCTGGTCTTTTTTTATGACCGGTGAAACCGGTCATAAAAAAAGACCCCGACTTCCGTCGGGGCCAAGACATCCGCTCCGGCGGGGAGGAATCTCTCTGTCTACCGTGAGCATACCACGCTGCGCCGCGCCGTGCAAGGCACAAATGTTTCCACCCGGCACATTTGCGGTTGCAAACGGCGTGAAAACATGGCATACTGTAAACAACTTTGCGCAGGGAGGTGCAGACCGTGAAACGCAGTGAGGAACGGGAACAGAACATCCGGCGGGTGATCCACACGGCGCAGACGCTGTTCATCGCGGACGGCATCGCCGCGACGCCCATCAGCCGCATCGCCGAGGCGGCCGGCCTGACGCCGACGTCGCTGTACCGCTATTTCCGCAACAAGGACGCGCTCGTGTTTGCCGCCTGGCGCGACGCATTGGCTACGTTTTTTACTGATTTTATGGAGCAGTACAAGCGAGAGTCCGCAGCGTGCACGACGGGGTATGAAAAGTTCGTCGTCTGCATGCACATTTACTTCCGCATTTATGATGACCAGCCGGAGTGGTACGACTACACGCGCGAGATGTTTTCGGCCTATTCCGAGAAGAACACCGGCAGCGACGTCAACAATGTGTTCTGGAAGTACTACGACAAGGAGATCCCCGTCCCGGCGCTCAAGGCCCTGCGCGAAGGCGTGGCCGACGGCTCGATCCGCCCGGATGTGAATATTTACGCGGTGTATCAGTGTCTGCTCAACGCTTATACCGGTACGACGATCTATGAGAACGTGTCCTTCGGCGTTTCTCCGGTCGATGTCGTCCAGTTTACCGGCGAGCTGCTCGTGAGCTATATCAAGAATGAACCAGACGCCTCCGTACTGGCAGGAAAACGTGAAAAGGCGTCAGATATGTAACAAATGATACGGTACGGACGTGCCAATTTGATAAGATGTGAGAAGAAGCAGCAAGTTTCTTTTTTTGCGCATATATGTTAGTGACGCTAACATATCATTCCAAAACGGCGGAGGTGTGCAGCACGGATAAAAACAAACGTTCCTATGACTTTACGGTGTGCCTGCCGTTCTGGGATTCGCTGACGGGCTCTCAGCAGCAGATGCTGCGCCTGAATACGATCGTCCGCTCGTACCGCGCGGGGGACGACGTGATCTTTTCCATGCCGGAAAAAAACGGCCTGTTTCTCGTGCTCTCCGGCGGAGTGCGTGTGTTTATTGCGACGGACACCGGCCGCGAGATCACGCTCATGTCGATCGTCAGCGGCGGCTGCTGCATGCTCAATACGCTCGACAGTGCAGCGCCGGGTGACACGGTCCCCATCCTGCAGGCGACCAGCGACGCCGTGTTTGCCTACATCAACATTGTGGCCCTGCGCCCGCTGTGCGCGGAATCGCCGGTCGTGCAGCAGTTTTTGCAGTGCACGCAGGCGCGCAATGTCCAGACGGTGCTCAATAACATAGAGTATTATTTTTTCCATCCTCTGCGCAGCTGCATCGCCCGCGTCGTGCTCGAAAAGGCCGATGCCCACCCCGAGGACGGCTTTGCGCGCATCACCCACGAGGAGATCTCCCACCACCTCGGCACCACGCGCGAGGTCATCAGCAGGGAGCTGGAGGGGATGCGTCAGATGGGCCTTCTGCGCACCGGCCGCGGCAAGATCTATGTGCTCGACCGCCCTGCACTGGAGGGCATGGCCAACTTGTAGGGCACACTTGACGACCATATATGTCCAAACTGGAAGCTGTCAAAAAGCGAAATTCGCTTTTTGGCAGCTTTCTTTTGTACCATTTGACGCATTTTGATTGGACATTCGGCGAAAAACGGTCAAAATGCACAATCGCAAATCGTCAATTTAGTGACATTCAACGAAACCAAATGGTTATGTTTAATTATCGCCATTTGCGTAACAAATGGTGCAGTAAAGATGGCGAAATTCGCTATATTGATAATTGTCAAACGAAGCTGCTTCTTTTTTTGGAGACAAGTGTTAGTGACCATAACAGAAGAAACTCGTGCAGCGGACTGCACAAAAAATACGGAAAACACATCATGAATGGGAGGTACACAGAATGTATTACAGCAGCGGTAACTACGAGGCGTTTGCAACGCCGAAAAAACCCGAAGGCATCGACAACAAGTCGGCATATGTCGTCGGCACCGGCCTGGCCGGTCTGGCGGCGGCCTGCTTCCTGATCCGCGATGCACAGATGCCCGGCGAGCACATCACGCTCTTTGAGCACCTGCCGGTGGCCGGCGGCTCCTGCGACGGCATCTACGACGCGACCAAGGGCTTCATCATGCGCGGCGGCCGTGAGATGGATAACCACTTCGAGTGCATGTGGGATCTGTTCAAGTCCATCCCGTCGATCGTGAACCCGGGCGAGACGGTCTTCTCCGAGTACTACTACCTCAACAAGGAAGACCCGAACTTCTCCCTGTGCCGTGTCACCGAGAAGCAGGGCCAGGACGCCCACACCGACCGTAAGTACGGCCTGACGCCCGGCGCCGCCACCCAGCTGCTGAAGCTGTTCATGGCGACCAACAAGTCCCTCGAGGACAAGAAGATCGACGACGTGTTCGACGATGAGTTCTACGCCACGAACTTCTGGACCTACTGGCAGACCATGTTCGCGTTCGAGAAGTGGCACAGCGCCCTCGAGATGAAGCTCTACCTGCAGCGCTACATCCACCACATCGACGGCCTGCCGGATCTGAGCGCGCTGCGTTTCACCCGCTACAACCAGTATGAGTCCATGATCCTCCCGATGTGCAAATACATTACCGACCACGGCGGAAAGGTCCTCTTCGACACCACGGTCACGAACATCGTCTGCGACTGCACCGAGGATAAGAAGGTCGCCAAGAAGATCGAGTACACCCAGGGCGGCGTGGAAAAGGTCATCGAGCTGACCGAGAACGATCTCGTCATCTGCACGAATGGCTGCCAGGGCGATGCGTCCGCTTACGGCGATCAGACGCACGCTCCGGTCATCAAGGTCAAGAACGGTGAAGGCCCGTCCATCGAGATGTGGAAGAAACTCGCCGCGCAGGATCCGGCGTTCGGCCATCCCGAGAAGTTCTTCAAGGACATCAAGGAGACCAGCTGGGAGTCCTGGACCGTCGACACGGCCAACAAGCAGATCCTCGACGCCATCCAGAAGATCTGCAAGCGCGACCCGCTGTCCGGCAAGGTCGTTACCGGCGGCATCGTCACCTGCCGCGATTCGAGCTGGCTCGTCAGCTGGACCATCAACCGTCAGGGCCAGTTCCAGGAGCAGCCGAAGGATCACTGCCTGATCTGGGTCTACGGCCTCAACTGCTGGGACGACAAGGGCGACTTCATCAAGAAGAACATGTGCGACTGCACCGGCATCGAGCTGGCGGCAGAGTGGCTGTACCACATCGGCATCCCCGAGGATCAGATCATGGATCTGGCCACGAACGAGTGCAACACCACGCCGTGCATGATGCCTTACGTCACCACGTTCTTCGAGCCCAGAGCCGAAGGCGACCGCCCGAAGGTCGTGCCCGATGGTTCCGTCAACCTCGCGTTCGTCGGCCAGTTCGCCGATACCCCGCGCGACACCGTGTTCACCACCGAGTACTCCATCCGCACCGCGATGGAAGCGGTCTACACGCTCTGCAACGTCGACCGCGGCGTGCCGGAAGTCTGGGGCAGCGTGTATGATATCCGCGACCTGCTCTACGCCACCAGCAAGCTGCTCGACGGCAAGAAGCCGCTGGAGTTCCTGCTCCCGTCGGTTCTGCCGCTGCTTGACCTCGTCAAGGAGCCGCTGGTCAACAATGTCGTGGTGGATCTGCTCAAGAAGTATAACATCGTCTGACGTACCATCCCGTTAGATGTCGCATCCCCCTTTGCCCCGGCAGCAAAAGCTGCCGGGGCATTTTGCGCGGCGGGGGAGCTCGATGGGGCAAGGCATGGCAGAAAAAATCCGGCGCCGCGAACAGCGGCGCCGGATCTTCAATATTCATTCTGCTACGACCGGGAATGTGACCCGAATTTCAAACCCCGCGCCCCAGTCGGACGCGGCGGTGAGCGTGAGGCCCAGATCCTTTGCGACCTCGCGCGCGAGATAGAGCCCCATGCCGGTGGCTTTGTTCTTCTCGTGGCCGGAGTCTCCGGTGAAGCCTTTTTCAAACACGTACGGCAGGTCGCACGCGCGCACGCCCGGCCCGTTGTCGCGGATGGACAGGACGGTCGCCGTGTCATTGCTTTCCAGGGAAAAGGTCAGCACCGGCTTTTCGAGCGCATACTTCACGCTGTTGCTCACGACCTGCCCGAGCAGGAAGCACAGCCCGCGCCGGTCGGCAAAGACCGTCTCGTCCGTCGGCCGGATCTCGACCCGGAAGCCTTTTTCCTCCAGCAGCGGGCGGTAATCGTCGAGCACCTTCTTTCGGGGCCGCCTGCAGGAGCGCTACGGCCTGAATGTGCTGTTCCCGGACGGCGCGCATTTTGACAACATCCATAACGCACTGTATCAGGAACTGGTCAAGGACGTGTTTCTCCCGGAGACCCGGGACAAGTTTCGGGCTGCGATCCGGGACCTGACCGATCGCGGCGCGGAGGCCGTGATCCTTGGCTGCACGGAATTCGGCCTGCTGGTCAAGCCAGAGGACTGCGCGGTGCCGCTCATCGACACGACCCATGCCCACGCAATGGCGGCGGTCGAGCGCGCCCTGGCCTGAAATACGCTATCCGGACGCAAAAATGCCGCAGGCGGCTGCCTGCGGCATTTTTGGTTTATTCGGAATGTTACAGCGTGTTTTCTCCGGTCTCGAGACCGATGACCTCGTCCACCGGCAGCGAGAGGATGATGCCGTGCGCGTCCGTGCGCAGGCCGCAGGCGTCGCTGATCGCGTTCATGACGGCGGCCTTCTTTTCGCGCGGCGTGACGATGACGACGAACTCCTCTTCCTCCTGCATGGAGATGCCGAGCTTGCGGCTGATGCGCTCGGAGTTCTGGCGGCGGCCTTTGAGGATCGTTCCGCCCATGGCGCCCGCGCTTCTGGCGGCGTCGATGGCGTCGCTGCTGTAGCCGTTGCTGAGCGCGACCCAGATGGCGGCGTAACCCGCGCCGGTTTGCGTATCGGACATTTCATTACACACCCTTTCTTCGATCTTCTGTTCAATGGTCTCGCGCAGCTGGTCGTTCATGAGCTGGAACAGCGGCCGCTGCAGTCCCGTGATTGGGATCGTCAGCACGATGCCGCCGCCGCGTTTGTGCAGCGGGATGCGCTGCTGCAGCGCGTCGAGCAGGTCGCGCACGAGAAATTTCGGCAGCAGCCCGATCGTGAGCAGGCGGCCGCTGCCGCTCAGGCCGAAGATGTCGAGCATCTCCGACGGCGCGGTGCCGTGCCCCTGGCACTGATAATAGATCGGGATGCGGAAATTCTGAAACGTCTGTTCGAGCTTGCGGCGGTATTCATGATTCGTAATGATGAGCACCATGCGCGGTGCGAGTCGGTTTTCGGCATGTATCATATCTCTTCGTCCTCCAGGTCGATGACGCCGTCATCGGACAGCAGGTCAGCTTTGTTTTGTGCCACGGCTTTGGATCTATGTACATAAAGAACGCCCATGATCTGGATCGCCACCGGCGGGGCGAGCGCGACGAGCGCTACGACGCCGAAGGCGTCCGTGACGACGTTGCCGCCGAGCGCGGTGCACGCGCCCATGGCCAGCGGCAGCAGGAAGGTGGAGGTCATGGGCCCGCTTGCGACGCCGCCGGAGTCGAAGGCGATGCCCACGAACACGGACGGCACGAACCGCGCGAGGATGAGCGCGAGCGCGTAGCCGGGCACGAGGATCCAGTAGATGCTGATGCCGGTCAGCACGCGCACCATGGACAGCATCACCGCGCAGGCGACGCCGATGGACAGTGCCGTGTTCATCATGCTCTGCGACACGGTGCCGCCGGTGACGTCCTCGACCTGCTTGTTGAGCACCTGCACGGCGGGCTCGGCCTTGACGATGTAGTAGCCGATGAGCGCGCCGATCGGGATGAGCACCCAGCGGTACGCGCTGCCGGCCAGACCCGAACCGAGCAGGTTGCCCACGGGCGTGAAGCCGACGTTCACACCGGTCAGAAACAGGATCAGGCCGATGACCGTGTATAGAAAGCCGACGCCCGTACGCAGCAGCTGCCGCCGCCGGTAGCAGCGCGTCAGCAGCTGAAACAGCACGAACACCGCCACGATCGGCAGGATGCTCAGCAGCACTTCCTCGGCATAGCCCGGGAAGCCGAGCGCGAACTGCCGCGCCACGTCGCGCGTCGTCACGACCGGCGCGATCTCTACGGCGGAGTAGGCCGCGTCCGTCGGGTGGTAGAAGATGCCGAGCAGCAGCACCATCAAAATCGGCCCGACGCTGCACAGCGCGACGAGACCGAAGCTGTCGTCGTCGTGTCCCTGCGTGCTGCGGATGGCCGACACGCCGACGCCCAGCGCCATGATAAACGGCACGGTGATGGGCCCGGTCGTGACGCCGCCGGCATCGAACGCGACGGCGAGAAATTCCTTCGGGGAAAACAGCGTCAGCACAAACAGCAGCGCATACGCGGCCAGCAGGCATTTTGCCAGCGAGACGCGAAACAAAATGCGCAGCACGGCCAGCGCCAGAAAGACGCCCACGCCGACGGCGACCGTCCAGATGAGCACATTGTTCGGGATCGACGCGACCTGGTTTGCCAGCACCTGCAGGTCCGGCTCTGCGATGGTGATGATCGTCCCGAGCGCGAACGCCACGAGTACGACCAGCAGCACCTTTTCGCGCTTCGCCAGCGTCTTGCCGACGCCCTCGCCGAGCGGCGTCATGGACATCTCGGCGCCGAGCTGGAAAAACCCCATGCCGACGATCAGCAGCACGGCGCCGGTCAGAAACAGCGCCAGCGTGCCGATCTCCATCGGGACGAGCGTGACGCTCAGCACCAGCACGATCAGGGTGATGGGCAGCACGCTCGAGAGAGATTCCTTGACTTTTTCTTTCAGCTTTTCATTCATACGGTTGCGGTGGTCCTCCTTTCGCGGGGTGATTCAGGATCGCTGCACGACCGCATCGCAGCCCGTCAGGCGCGGTTGAGAATGGCCATGAACTCCTCGCCGGTGATGGTCTCCTTTTCATAGAGGTACTTGGCCAGCTCGTCGAGCTTGGCACGGTTTTCCGTGAGGATGCCGACGGCCTTGGCGTGCTCTTTTTTCACGAGCGCGACGACCTGATGGTCGATCTGCGTCTGCGTTTCGGCCGAGCAGGCGAGGGAGGCGTCGCCGCCGAGGTACTGGTTCGTGACCGTCTCGAGCGCGACCATGTCGAACGCCTCGCTCATGCCGTAGCGCGTGATCATGCCGCGGGCGAGCTTTGTTGCCTGCTCAATGTCGTTGGACGCGCCGGTGGAGATGACGCCGAAGCGCACCTCCTCGGCCGCGCGGCCGCCGGTGAGTGTGGCGATCTTGTTTTCCAGCTCCTCTTTCGTCATGAGGTAGTGGTTGCCCTCTTCGACCTGCATCGTGTAGCCCAGCGCGCCGGACGTGCGGGGGATGATGGTGATCTTCTGCACGGGGGCGGAGTGTGTCTGCAGCGCGGCGACGAGCGCGTGGCCGATCTCGTGGTAGGCGACCGTCCATTTCTCCTGATCCGTGAGAATGGCGTTTTTCTTCTGATAGCCCGCGATGACGACCTCGATGCTCTCCTCGAGATCCGACTGCGTGGCAAAGCGGCGGCCGTCGCGCACGGCGTGCAACGCGGCCTCGTTGACGATGTTCGCCAGCTCCGCGCCCGATGCACCGGAGGCCATGCGCGCGATCTTGTTGTAGTCCACGTCCTCGGCGACCTTGATCTTGCGGGCGTGCACCTTGAGGATCTCCTCGCGGCCCTTGAGATCGGGCAGCTCCACGGGTACGCGCCGGTCAAAGCGGCCGGGGCGCGTGAGCGCCGGGTCGAGCGACTCTGGCCGGTTCGTGGCGGCGAGGATGATGACGCCGTTGTTGCCCTCGAAGCCGTCCATCTCGGTCAGCAGCTGGTTGAGCGTCTGCTCGCGCTCGTCGTTGCCGCCGACCTGCCCGTCGCGCTTTTTGCCGATGGCGTCGATCTCGTCGATGAACACGATGCACGGCGCTTTCTCCTTGGCCTGACGGAACAGGTCGCGCACCTTGCTCGCACCCATGCCGACGAACATCTCCACGAACTCCGAACCGGACATGGAGAAAAACGGCACATTTGCCTCGCCCGCAACGGCCTTGGCCAGCATCGTCTTGCCGGTTCCCGGAGGGCCGACGAGCAGAACGCCCTTGGGCATGGATGCGCCGATCTCCTGATATTTCGCCGGGTCGTGCAGGTAGTTGACGATCTCGGTCAGGTTTTCCTTGGCCTCGTCCTCGCCGGCGACGTCAGAGAACTTGATGCCCTCGGCGGACTTGACGTAGACCTTCGCGTTCGAGCCGCCGAGCCCGAACATCATGGAGTTCGGCCCGCCGGCCTTGTTCGTCATGCGCTTGAGCATGAACTGGCCGAGGGCGACAAAAAACACGATCGGCAGCAGCCACGTCAGCAGAAACGACAGAAACGGCGACATCTGCTCGACGATCTCGCTCGAGAACTCCGCGCCGGAGTCCTTCAGGCGGTAGATCAGGTCGGGATCGTCCATCAGGCCGGTCTTGTAGACCTGCGTGTCATCTTTGTTCGTGAAGAGGATCTGGTTGTTTTGTACCTCCACACGGCCAATCTCCTGATTTTCCGTCATGGTCATAAACGTGCCGTAGTCGACCTCCTTGACCTGCCGCTGGCTCAGCCAGGGCACCGCCAGGAAGTTGAGCGCCAGAATCACGAGAATGACGATGGCGTAATAATACACCAACGGCTTTTTGGGGCTTTTCACTTCATTCATGTGAACGCTTCCTTTATCTTGATAAAATGTGTGCACTTTTGGGACTTGTGTAACGTAACTTTAGTTTACCACAACAGGAAAGAACTGTCCAGTGAATAAACTGTGTACGCCGTGTACAAAATTTGCCCAAAGCGCCGGAAAAGAGACAAGGAAACCGCCTTCTGTGCAGCAAAGGTTACAGAAGAAAGGTCCTTGCGCCTGTATGATAGTTTTATAACAATTTGACGGAGGGCCTCGTATGGAGATGCTTCTTTACCAGAGCACGCAGTTTCGTGACGTGAAAAAGATCCTGGACCGCGCCCACGGCTTTGCAGGGCTTTTGACGGCCGGCGGCATCGAGGCCTCGCGGCTGGATGTGCCCTTCGTCTGCGATCAGAAGGTGCTCTCGCGGTATGACGCTGCGTGCAGCGATGTCCGCCGCATCCTGACCATGCAGCTGGGGCTTACACTGCCGAAGGGCTTTTCCATTCCGCTGGAGGCTGAGGATCTGGCAGTCTTTTTTTCGCAGCAGTGCGGCCTGCAGCAGATGCAGGACTACCTGACACAAAAGCGCGCGCGCACGCAGGCGGACATCCAGACCTGGCTGCGCGACCGCCCGTGGGACACCCACCCCGTGACGGCGGCGCAGGCGGCGGCGCAGAACCTCGTCTTTGACGCGGCGACCGGCCGCATCGGCACGGACGGCTGCTTCAACGGCGGCACGGTGCTCGAGCTGCCGTCGTCGGTCGACGGGGTGCGCGTGCGCGCTCTGGCGTCCTACGCCATGGTCTCCTATACGTATCTGGACACGCTCATCCTCCCGGACAGCATCGAGACGGTCGAGCCATATGCATTTTATGATAAGGTGCACCTGCGCAGTACCAATCTGCCGCGCGGTCTCGCCGTCATCCCGGAGGGCATGTTCTCGCGCTGCATCGGCCTGACGGGCATCGTCATCCCGGACAGCGTGCGCGAGATCCACGACGAGGCATTTTACCAGTGCAGCAATCTGGACACGGTCGTCATCCCCGACAGCGTGGAGCGCATCGGCCGCTGCGCGTTTTTGAATGCGCGGCGCGTGATCTACCACGGCAGCGCCAAGGGCTTTCCCTGGGGCGCGACGCGGGGCAACTGAGAAAGGCGGAAACCGATATGCATCCTACCCGGCAATTTGAGACCGCCGTCTGCGGCGGCAGCAATCTGAAAGCACCGATGAAGCTCGACTTCCTGCGCTCGCTCTGCGCGCAGGACCGCCATGCGTGGCCGGAGGTCGTGCTCTGCCGCGTCGAGGGTGAGCCGCTGCCCGTGTGCTGCCTGTCCGAGGCGGCGGCGGGCGACCCGTTTGCGCGCATCGGCATCGTGACAGCGCCCTCGGAGGCGCTCACGGCGCTGCTGCGCACCGCGCCCGTGCGGGCGCGGGTCACGGCCCTGTGCGATTCCGCGGGCGAG
>ERZ791740.1856-NODE-1856-length-10347-cov-8.512243_pt1 | contig 10347 bp, 10 predicted proteins | sample MGYA00510041_ERZ791740 | MGnify/ENA primary metagenome ERZ791740 (study PRJEB30046, sample SAMN00791959) | human gut metagenome | study: EMG produced TPA metagenomics assembly of the A metagenome-wide association study of gut microbiota in type 2...
GGGACAGGCCCAGCAGCAGGCCGCCCACGATGGTGGCACCGGAGCGGGAGGTGCCCGGAATGATGGCCAGACACTGCCACAGGCCAATGATGATGGCATCGCGATAGGTGATCTGCTCCAGCCGGCTCACGTGCGGCGCGGCGCGGCGGTTCTCCACAACAAAGAACAGCGCGCCGTACAGAATGAGCATCGCGGCAACCGTGATGTAATTGTAGAAGTGAGCTTCCATCCAGTCGTCCAGCGGGCTGATGATGAGCACCGGGATCGTGGCCGCTACCACCTTGAACCACAGGCTCCACACGCTGGGCTTGGAAATGACTTTGCCCTGCTTCATGCCAAAGGGCCACAGCTTGCCCCAGAACAGCACCACCACGGCCATGATGGCACCCAGCTGGATGACCACACGGAACATGGACATGAACTCTTCGCTTGCGTTGAATTTGATGATCTGTTCCAGCAGGATCATATGACCGGTGGACGAAATGGGAAGCCACTCGGTAATGCCCTCCACAATGCCCATCAGGATGGCTTTGATGATCTCAAAAAACGTAAGTACCCCTCCTTGTGCACAAAGGCACAGCAGCTTATTTTCTTCCAGTATACCATACTATGTCTCTGCACGCACGCAGAATGCGAAAATTTTTACGCCCGCCGCCACTTTTGCCCTGCAGGCTGTTACTGCGCCGGGAAATGTGTTATACTGATGCAAAGACCCTTTTCCTTCTATTTTATCCGCAAATCAAAACAGCGTTTAAACACCCTTGGTATTTTTGTTGAACCATTCTACAACGAGGTGAATCCATATGAATATTCTGGTGATCGGCTGCGACCAGGTGGGTGCTTCCCTCATCCGCGATCTGGAACGCATCGGCCATGATATCTCGCTGATCGAAAAGGATCCCGAACAGCTCAAGCGTCTGGATGCCTTTGACGACTACAGCTTTGGCGGCACGGCTCTGGTGGGCGACCCCACCGACCCGGATACCCTGCGTCAGGGCGGCATCGACAACTGCGACGCCGTGGCCGCTGTGAGCGAGGACGACTCGGTAAACCTGATGGCGGCACAGATCGCAAAAAGCATCTTCCGCCGGGAAAAGGTCATCTGCCGCGTGTCCGACCCGCATCTGCAGGTGCTGTACCACAAGGCCTACGAGATCGACACCATCTGCCCCACGGTGCTCACCGAGCAATCGGTGTTCCGCGCACTGGCAAAGTAAAAAGTGAGGGAAGCATATGAAAGTTTGTATCGCAGGCGGCGGCAAGGTGGGCATGTATCTGGCCCAGAGCCTGCTGGCCCACCGCCACAAAGTGACCATCATTGAACCGCAGGAAATGCTGTGCCGTTCGCTGGCCGATTCGCTGGATATCCCGGTGATCTGCGGCGATGCCATCAGCTTTGACACCATGCGCACGGCCGACGTTGCCAGCTGCGATGCCTTTGTGGCCGTGACCGGTGCGGACGAGGATAACCTTGTGGCCTGCCAGATCGCAAAGCGGGAGTTTGGCGTGAACCGCACTGTGGCCCGGGCCTCCAACCCCAAGAATCGCGAGCTGCTGCACACCTTAGGCGTGGACACCGTAGTGTGCGGCACCGACAACCTGAGCCACATCCTTGAGCGCGAGATCGAGACGGATACCATCCGCCAGCTGCTCTCGCTGGGCGGCGGCACGGCCAGCCTGAACGAAATTTTGCTGCCGGAGAACTTCCAGTTTGCAGGGCAGGCGGTCAAGGACATCCCCATGCCGGGCGACGTCATTCTGGTGTGCATCACCCGCGATGCGGAGTTCATCATCCCCCACGGCAACACCACCTTACTGCCGTGGGACCGCATCCTCTGCCTGACGCAGGATGACACCCTGCACCTGCTGATGGATGCCTGGGGCCTTTCCGGCAAATGACCGAACGTGACCTGCTGCGCACGGCGCTGATCATCCCGCCCAAGGGCCGGGCCGTGCTGTGCGTCTGGGCCGCTGTTCCCGGCGTGTTCTGCGCGCCTTTTGTGTTCTGGCAGAGCCTGTTTGCCGGGTGTATTTTCTGTGCCCTGTGGGCGTGCCTTGTGTTCGCCGTGTGGGCAAGAGCCTGCAGCTTTACCGCAGTGCTCACCGCCCGGAACACTGCCGTGCGGGCCGGTATCGCCGTTCCCATCACACGGCAGCTTCCCCGCCGGGCCGTGACTGGCGTGTGGACCCTGCGCACGCCGCTTCTGTGGCTGGCCGGGTGCAGCGTGCTGGTGGTGCACGGCCCGGGCGTACAGCTGTTCCTGCCGGGCGTGGATGCCCTGCAGGCGCAGGCCCTTGCCGCTGTGCTGATGGAGGAAACGCCATGACCGAACGCGGCTTCCACCCGTTTGCGGTGCTGCATTTTCTGCGCAAGACCATCCTGCTGTATCTGCTGCCGCTTTTGCAGGTGCTGTTTGCCCGCAACTGGGCGGCGCTGCGCACGGCTCTGGTGCAGGGCGCGGCGCTGCTGACAGTGCTTGCCGCTGTGAGCGCCGCCGTGCTGCACGCAGGCCGCTGGCGGGTGGATGCACAGGGAACCCTGCGGGTGCGCTGGCGGCTGGGCGTGCGGCTGGACCGCTGCCTGAAAGCCAGCCAGCTGGCAGCGCTCACCATCGAGCGGCCCCTGCTCTACCGGCTGGCCGGTGCCAGCCGGGTGGTGCTGTACCCTGCCGGGCAGAAGCGCACCCTGACCCTGCTTTTGAGCGCGCAGAACGCGCAGTTTTTAGCTGACCGCATGATGCCGCGCCGGGATGCTGTGGCCCACACCCCGCGCGGCGGCGAAAAGCTGGCCTTTGCGGTGCTGAGTGCCAACGGCCTTTCCACCCTTGCTTTGCTGGCGCTGGCCATCAAACAGAGCAGGCCCTATGCGCCGGATGCCCAGACGGCGGCCTTTGCCCACCTGAACCGCATTGCGGCGTGGGCGGCGCGCTGGCTGCCCATGGGCACAGCATGGCTGCTGGTGCTGGGCGGTGTGCTGTTCTGCGCAAGCCTTGTGCGCAGTGCGGCCCATGCGGCCCATTACACCGTGTGGCGCACCGAGAGTCATCTTGGCAGCAGGGGCGGCTTTGTGCGCCGGTACGAGATACGCCTTGCGCTGGAACATCTGAGCTATGCGGACCTGCGCCGCTCGCCTGCCACATGGGCGCTGGGCTGCTGCCCGGTGTTCGTTACAGCAGGCAGCTGCCAGCCGGAGATCCCGTTGCTGGTCTGGCGGGAGGACGGCCCTTTTCTACAGGAGCTTCTGCCCGGCTTTGTCCTGCCGCCAAAAGCCCCGGTGGACACCGCAGGCCGCAGCATCCCGGCGTTTTTTCTGCCTGCCGGCATCCCCTGCGGGCTGTGCCTGCTGCTGACAGCGGTATCCCGCTACACCCTGCCTGCGCTTACGGTGCCGCTTCTGGTGGTCACTGCTGTGTTTGCCGCCCTGCTGGTGGGTGCGTACAACGGCTGGCGCAAAGAGGGCATCTGGCTGCAAAACGGACGCCTGACCCTGCGCTGGCAGCACGGCTTTCACCTGCACGACATCTGCGTGCTCTGCCCTGTTCCGGCCCTGACGGCCATGCAGTCGCCGTGGGCCGCGGCGGTGCACCGCACAAACCTCACCCTCACCTTTCCGGGCGGGGTGAAGTGCAGGGTGCGCAGCGTAAAGTGCAGCGAACTGCCTTTTTTACTTTTCTGAAACTGTAAGGAGTCTTTTTCTGTGATAAAAACTGTATTATTCGATCTGGACGGTACCCTTCTGAACACCATCGACGACCTTGCCGATGCGGGAAACTGGGTGTGTGCACAGCACGGCTGGCCCACCTTTACGGTGGAACAGTTCAAGCACATGGTGGGCAACGGCATCCCGAAGCTGGTGGAGCGCTTTTCGCCGGAAAATGCCCGCACGCCGGAGCAGCTGACGGCCACGCTGGCTGAATTCACTGCCCGGTACGACGCCCACAAGGAGGACAAGACGGCCCCTTATCCCGGCATCCCGGAGCTGCTGGACGAGCTGCGGGCACAGGGTGTTCAGTGCGCAGTGTTCTCCAACAAGGCCGACCCGCTCTGCGGCAAGATCATCGCCCACTATTTCGGCACAGGCCGCTTTGCCGCTGTGCGCGGCAACAGGCCCGGCGTGCCCACCAAACCGAACCCCGCCGGGCTGTATGCGCTGATGGACGAGATCGGTGCAGACCGCTCTGCCACCCTTTTTGTGGGCGACAGCGATGTGGACATCCTCACCGGACACAATGCCGGACTGCCCGCCATGGGCGCGCTGTGGGGCTTCCGGGGCCGCGCAGAACTGACCGCTGCCGGTGCGGATGCACTGGCAGCGGTACCGGAGGATATTTTTACCTATATCCAGAAGGGTTGACGATTTAGAATGCCCTCCGTTTTACTCTGGGCATGTTTAGCAGAAAATTTATTTTTATTTGCAGCTCAGAAAAATCTGCGGATTTTTCTGAGCTGCTTTTTCATGGGGTAGGGTCGTGGCGGGAAGCGGCATCTGCTGCTGTCGGCCTGCGGCCGTCGCGCAGCGACTTCTGATTGGCGGAACCCCAAAAAGCGGTTAAGAGATCTTCACGCCGAACAGGCGGGAATCTCCAGCTTTTTGGGGTGGAGCCTACTGCTTTGGGATTATTAAGGGCGAGTAGCCCTTAATTCGTGCCTCCCGCGCTTCGAAAGTAGCGGGTGCTTTTCTGGTTCTCTTTTGGCACGCAAAAGAGAACATACCCGGCGGAGAACGACTTCATAAAAGCCACACAGCCTATCCCCTACTCGAATACGCTCTGCACGGGAAGCAACACGCAAAAAGGCGAGCCGCCCATTGGACGGCTCGCCTTTTGTGTTCTTTGGGGTAACTTTATCAGCCCAGAGTGACTTCCTGGATCTTGGAGGAAGCGAACTCGAAGGGCCAGACAGTCTTCCACTCCTGATCCTGCACCTGTGCGATAGCAACAGAAGCGTAGGTGTTGTCACGGTAGTGCTTTGCGCCGCCGATCTCGTACTCGGGAGCGAACTCGATCTTGGAGTAGGGCAGAACGATCTTGCGGCCGCCCTCGAATGCACCGTCGATGGACAGCTCTGCCAGAGCGTCGCGGACAGCGGCGCCATCGGTGGAGCCGGCCTTCTCGATGGCGGTCTTGAACAGCCACACAACGGTGTAGGACTCAGCAGAGTGGCCGTTCATGTTGACATTGTAGACCTTCTTGAAGTCCTCGTTGATCTCCACGCCGTTGGTCAGGTCGGGGTTGAACTCGACAACAGAAGCCACGCCGTTTGCGGATGCGCCCAGGTTCGGGATGAAGGAAGGATCGGTGAAGCCGTTTGCCTTGGCAACGATCATCTTGGGCTTGTAGTTCTGCTCCTTCAGGGTCTGGACGAACAGAGTAGCGTCGCCGATGTAAGAGTCGCACAGAATGGCATCGGGATCAGCCTGCTTCAGGGCCAGGACCTGAGAGGACAGGTCGGTAGCGTTGGAGCTGTAGTCCACTTCGGCCACAACATCCAGACCGTAATCGGGTGCGAACAGGTTGACGCAGCGGATCAGCTCCTGACCGATGGCAGCCTTATCGGTGAAGATGGCGACCTTCTTGATCTCGTTGCCGGTCTGCTCCTTGGAGTCCTGCAGATACTTCAGCATATCTTCCACGTAGACGGAGTTCAGCGGGCACAGACGGAAGAAGTAATCGTAGTCCTTGTGATCCTCGTCGGTCAGACGGTCCAGCGTGGAGATAGCGGTGATCATGGGAATGCCGTACTGCTGGCAGACCTGAGCCACGACCTCGGTGACAACGGACATATGGCAGCCCATAATGACGTTGACGCCTTCCTGAGTGATCAGGCGCTCTGCCTCAGACTTACCGGTGGCTGCGTCGCCTGCGTGATCACCGCGGACAACTTCCAGCATCTGACCGTTCACGCCGCCTGCCTTGTTGATCTCGTCCACTGCGAAGTCGATGCCGCGCAGGATGTTCTCGCCGATGGCTGCGTTGCCGCCGGACATTGCGTAGATGGTACCGATCTTGATGGTATCACCGCTGGCTGCTGCAGTGCTGCCGGATGCTGCGGTGCTGGTAGATGCTGCAGTGCTGGTGGAAGCGGAAGAGCCGCCGCAGGCGGTCAGTGCAGCTGCGCTGCCCAGAACAGCGGATGCCTTCAGGAAGCTTCTGCGAGAGATCTTTTTCATAATTGTCCTCCAATTCTGTTTGTAAAAAACAGCTTGTTAATCCGAGATGCCCCGCCGCACCGTGTGAAGTAGTGCCCGCCGGACATCCAGTTTCCAAAATCAGATGCCGAGGTACGCCTTCTTGACGTGCTCGTTTGCCGAAAGCTCGGCGGCGGTTCCTTCCAGCGCCACGCGGCCATTCTCAATAACATAGCCGCGGTCAGCCGCTGCAAGGGCTTTGGTGATATCCTGCTCCACCAGCAGCACCGAGATGCCGTCATTCTTCACCATGGTCTTGGCCACTTCCAGAATGTCGTCCACGATGTTGGGGGCAAGGCCCAGACTGGGCTCGTCCAGGATCAGCAGCTTGGGCATACCGATCAGCGCACGGGCCACGGCCACCATCTGCTGCTCGCCGCCGGACAGGGTGCCGGCAGCCTGCTTTGCGCGCTCGCGCAGTTTGGGGAACCAGTTATAGCACTTTTCCAGATTTTCTGCAAAATGCGCCTTGGTCTCCTTATTGAATGCACCCAGTTCCAGATTTTCCAGCACGGTCATCTCGGTAAAGAGCTGACGGCCTTCCGGCACCTGCACGATGCCGCTGTCCAGAATAACGCGGGAGCTTTTGCCGGAGAGGTCCTCCCCGTTGAACTCCACCTTGCCGGAGCTGGCCTTGACCATGCCTGTGATGGTGCGCACCATGGTGGTCTTACCGGCACCGTTGGAGCCAAGGATGGCAACGATCTCGCCGTCCTTCACCTCAAAGCCGATATCCCACAGGATGTTCACAGAGCCGTAACCGGCGTTCAGACCTTCAACTTTAAGCACTTGCGCCCTCCTTTTTGGTGCCCAGGTACACCTCCATGACGTAAGGATCGTTCATGACCTGCTCGGGCGTGCCCTCAGCGATCTTTTCGCCGTGGTGAAGGACGATGACCTTCTCGCACAGGCTCACGACCGCCTTCATGATGTGCTCGATGAGCAGGATGGTGACACCGGACTCGTTGATCTTGCGGATCAGCTGGATGGCCTCTTCGGTCTCAGCCGGGTTCAAGCCTGCCATGTTCTCGTCCAGAAACAGCACTTCGGGCTTGGTGGCCAAAGCGCGGGCCATCTCCAGACGCTTCTGGTCCGGCGTGCCCATGTCCTTGGAGATCACATGACGCTTTTCGTACAGGCCGGTGAAGTGCAGCACTTCCATGGCGCGCTCCTTGGCCTCTTTTTCGCTCTTTGCACCGGCGTGGCCGAAGTAGGCGGCGGCGGTGACGTTATCCAGAACGCTCAGGTTCTTCAGAGGTTTCATGATCTGGAAGGTGCGGGCGATCTTCATGTTGGTGTACTCATACGCCTTTTTGTTGGTGATGTCCTCACCATTGTAGAAGATCTTGCCTTCGGTGGGCGGGTAGTAGCCGCAGATCATGTTGAAGGTGGTGGATTTACCAGCACCGTTGGGGCCGATCATGCCGGTGATGGAGCCTTTCTCCACCAAGAAAGAAACATCATGCACAGCGGTCAGACCCTTGAACCGCTTGGTCAGGCCCTGGACTTCGATAATAGGCTTTTCTGCCATGATTACTTCCCTCCCTTGTCTGCCATCAGCTCATACTCTTCCAGCACGTCCAGAGACGGCTTTTTGAGGATCTTTTCATCGATGAAGGTCTTGACCTTCGAGTTCATGTACCAGCCCAGAATACCGGACGGACGGAAGCGGATGACCACGATCAGCACGATGGCATACATCAGCATGTTGATGCCGGGCAGGATGGCGGCAAAATTTGCACGCAGCAGTTCGCTCAGCGGGATCATGATGAGGCCGCCGATCAGCGGGCCTTCGATGTAGGCAGCGCCGCCCACGACTGCCGGCAGCACGATCTCAGTGGACTTGGACTGGATCATAACATCGGGGTCGATGTAGCGGATGTAGCTGACGTAGAAGAAGCCGACCAGACCGGCAATGATGGCCGAAATGACGACCGCGATCACCTTGTACTTGGTGGGGTTGATGCCGATGGCGGCGGCTGCGTCCTCATCCTCGCGGATGGTGCGCAGCGCAAAGCCCAGCTTGGAGCGGCCGATCTTCTTCATGATGAGGTAAACGCCCACCATCATGATGAAGCCGATGTAGTAGTACGGCACCTTGCTGGTAAAGCGGAACTGCGCAAAGGAGTCCTTGCCGAAGGGCAGGCCCACACCGGATGCGCGGCCGAAGAACTCCGAGTTGATGATGAACTGACGGATGGACTCGGCAAACGCGATGGACACCAGCGTGAAGTAGGGGCCGCGCAGGATCAGGCTGGGGAAGAAGATGACACCGGCCACAACGCCCACAACGAGCATATCCAGCACAGCGGCCACCCAGGGGTTCATGCCCGTCTTTGTGACCACCAGACAGCACACATAGGCACCCAGACCCATGTAAGCGGCCAGACCCAGCGAGTTCTGGCCGGTGATGCCGCCCAGAATGTTCCATGCCATGGACAGGGTGGACATATAGAAGGTGAGAACGAAAATGTTGATGATGTAAGGTTTATCCACGACCAGCGGGATCGCTGCGAAGATGGCGACGATGATAGCCAGAACGATCGCCAGATTGCGGTGATAGGTTTTAACTGCTTTTCTGGTATCCATCTTATCGCCTCCTCAGAATCATGACCTGACGCACGACCAGAATGATGATGAAGGTGACGAACACGATCATATCACTGTAGGACGGGCTGATGAACAATGCACTCATCTGCTCCAGCAGGCCCAGGAAAATACCGGCAAAGAATGCGCCGGGGATGGAGCCCAGACCGCCCACGACCACGACGATCAGTGCGCGGAAGCCGAAGCTTGCGCCTGCGGTGGGATAGATGGTGTAGAACTGGGTCAGCAGAGAACCGGCGATACCGGCCAGAGCAACGCCCAGACCATAGGTCAGGATGTAAATTTTCTTGACGTTGATGCCCACGACCTCAGCACCAATGGGGTTCTGGGATACGGCGCGGATCTGCTTGCCGGTGGTGGAATACTTGAGGAAGGCAAACAGTGCAATGGCGACCACAATCAGGATCAGGAAGCTGACCAGACGCGGCAGCGCAATGGTGACCGGACCCAGCGGGATATAGGTCTGCGAATAAGGGGTAATGATCTTATAATAGGTGGAACCAAAGATGACCAGAGCGCCGTTGGTGAGCAGCAGGCCCAGACCGACGGTGAGGAACAGCAGGTTCGTAAAGCTCTTGGTCTTGAGCGAAGGGGTGATCAGAGTGGACTGGATCAGCGCACCCAGACCGAACATGAGCACTGCGACGATGGGAAGGGCTACATAGGGATCCACCCCAAAGTAGGTATACAGAACATAGGTGATGTACATGCCCACCATCAACATTTCGCCGTGGCAGAAGTTGACGATGTTCATAACACCGAAAATGATGTTCTGGCCCATACCCATCAGGGAGTAGAAACCGCCCAGCAGGATCCCGTTTACCAGTGCTTGCAAAAAGACTTCCATTGACATCCTCCCGTTCTAAGCATCAGGCGATGGGAACAGATGATGCAAAAACTGCACGCTGCATCCGCCATCGGCCCGTACTCGTGATTGAAAATTGCCCTTGTGGACTCCATTTCCTCCCTTCTGCTCGTACAATTGAAATATCATCTGTATTGTAACGTAAGTGCAGCCTGTATACAAGATATTATTTCTACCAAACTTTGTCATGAATTTATATGAAAAGTGCCAGAATATCCCGGATTTTTTGGCATGCAAGTCAATTTTTGCGGTTAAAAATGGAGGAATGATGTCTCACTGACATAATTTTGTTACTATTTCAGGCCGGAGATCTGCGGAAAAATGCAGAAAAACCCGGCAGAAGAGCACCTGAACGTGTTCCCCTGCCGGGCTTTTTATCCATAAAATGGCATGTGGTATTCAAGATGAAGGCGCACCGCCGCCCTGTCTCGGGTTGTGGTTCCCGTGCGGGTCAAATTAAAAACGCCCTTGCGCATTGCAGCGGCAGCAACCACATTAGACGTTCCTAGTCGTTGGGACCCGCGCACTAAGCAACAGCCCACTGGGCTGATTGCTTACCCTGCTGCGCAGGGTCGTGCTGTTCGATTCCCGTACGGGTCAAATTAAAAATCCCCCGAGCGAATGCTCGAGGGATTTTTATGACCCGTACGGGAATCGAACCCATGTTACAGCCGTGAAAGGGCCGTGT
>ERZ791740.1857-NODE-1857-length-10346-cov-15.335147_pt1 | contig 10346 bp, 4 predicted proteins | sample MGYA00510041_ERZ791740 | MGnify/ENA primary metagenome ERZ791740 (study PRJEB30046, sample SAMN00791959) | human gut metagenome | study: EMG produced TPA metagenomics assembly of the A metagenome-wide association study of gut microbiota in type 2...
TACAAGGCGCGTATCCATAATTTCTTTAATAAATAACCCATTAAAACATTTTTCAAATGGCAAAGAAAACAACAGAAAAAGACGTGCTGATAGTCCGCGACGAGAAGACGGGCGAGATTAGCGTGGTAGCCGGGCTTAACGCCGACGGCTCACCCAAGCGTACCCCCGCAAAGGCGGAGAACGCGCAGAGTTTCCTGCAATTCGACAGGCACGGAGACGTGCTGGACAACTTCTTTAAAAACTTCTTCCGGCAGTGCAAGGAACCCAGCCGCTTCGGTTTCTACCGTGTCGCGGCGGACCAAGCCGACAAGCTGCTGGAAGTTATCAAGGACTTGCTGAAAGACCCCGAGGGCAACAAGGAGATGCTTGCGCCCCACAAGGTGGACACCTCCGGCTACGAAAAGAAAGTACAGGAGGAGCAGTCCGCCGAAAAGCAGGAACAACCGGGACAGAAACAAGATGACGAACCTAAAAAACAGGAAGAAATGGAACAGAAAAACGAACAGAATCAGGAAAACCCGCAGCAGGCGCAGAGCAACCGGGGCTACCAACCCATCGACGAGAGCAAGATCAACTGGAAGGAGTTGGAGGAGAAATGGGGCGTGAAGCGCGACGACCTTGAAAAGTCGGGCAACCTTGACAGGATGCTCAACTACGGCAAGTCCGACTTGGTGAGGGTGTCGCCCAATTTCGGCGGAGAAGCTTTCGAGCTGGATGCCCGCCTCTCCTTCAAGAAGGACGGCGAGGGCAACGTCAGCCTTGTGCCGCACTTCATCCGCAAGGAGCAGAAACTCGACGAGTACAAGGAACACAAGTTCTCCGACGACGACCGGAAGAACCTGCGCGAAACGGGCAACCTCGGCAGGGTTGTGGACCTCGTGGACAGGGAAACGGGCGAGATCATCCCCTCGTTCGTCAGCATCGACCGCAAGACGAACGAAATCACGGATGTCCCGGCAAACAAGGTGCGCATACCGGAGCGCATCGGCAAGACGGAAATCACCAAGCAGGAGCAGGACATGCTGCGTGCCGGGCTGCCTGTGCGCGACAAACTCATCGAACGCAAGGACGGCAGGAAGTTCGTCACCACCCTGCAAGTGAACGTGGAGCAGCGCGGCGTGGAGTTCGTGCCGGGAACCGGCAGGTCGCCACGTGCCGCACAAGCACAGGAAGCCAAGAACAACCCCGCACAGGGACAGGCGCAGGGTACGGAAAATACAGCCAACACGAACAAGGAGCAACGCCGCAACACGTGGACGAACGCCGACGGCAGCATCCGCCCCATCAGCAAATGGAGCGGCGTGGACTTCACCGAGCAGCAGAAAGCCGACTACGTGGCTGGCAAAGCCGTGAAACTGGAGAACGTGACCGACAAGCAGGGCTTCCACGCCACGATGTACATCAGGTTCAACCCGGAGAAGGGACGCCCGTACCGCTACGACACCAACCCCGACAACGCGCAGAAGATCGCGCCTTCCAACGAGAGCCGCACGCAGGTGGCGGTGAACAGCGAGGGCAAGACCAACGAGGCTACCAAGAACCTGAAGGAGCCGTTGCGGAAGGGACAGACCGCCCCGAAGGACACCGCACAGCAACAGCAGCAGGAGAAGCCGCAAAAGAAAAACAATAAGGGCATGAAGATGTAATCCGGTGTCCGCCACTAAATCCGAAGTAACATTTGTAAAATTCAAAACGACAGAAAAATATGAAGACAATCATTGCAGAAAAGCCGTCTGTGGCACGTGAGATCGCCCGTATCGTGGGCGCGACAAAGAGAGAGGAAGGATATTTCGAGGGAGGCGGCTACGCCGTGACATGGGCATTCGGGCACCTCGTCCAGCTTGCCATGCCCGACGGTTACGGCATACGCGGCTTTGTCCGTGACAACCTGCCCGTCATCCCCGACTCCTTCACGCTCATACCCCGTCAGGTAAAGGCTGAGAAGGGCTACAAACCCGACAGCGGCGTGGTGTCGCAGATAAAAATCATCAGCCGCCTGTTCAACGGCAGCGAACAGATCATCGTGGCGACCGATGCCGGTCGCGAGGGCGAACTTATCTTCCGATACCTCTACCATTACATAGGATGCGCCACCCCTTTCGTGCGCCTCTGGATAAGCTCGCTTACCGACAAGGCCATCCGCGATGGACTGCGCAACCTCGAAGCGGGGAGCAAGTATGACAACCTCTACCTCGCCGCCAAAGCGCGGAGCGAATCCGACTGGCTCGTGGGCATCAACGGCACGCAGGCTCTCTCCATCGCCGCCGGACACGGCACGTATTCCGTCGGACGGGTACAGACACCCACGCTGGCGATGGTGTGCGCACGCTACTGGGAAAACCGCCGCTTCACGGTGGAACCTTTCTGGCAACTCCATATTGCCGCTGACGGAGGCGATGGTGATACCGTGAAATTCTCTTCCACCGGGAAATGGAAGGAGATGGAGCCTGCCACAGTCTTATATAATAAGGTAAAGGAAACAGGCACAGCCACCGTCACGAAAGCGGAACGCAAGGAGAAGATAGAGGAAACTCCGCTCCTGTACGACCTGACCACGCTCCAGAAGGAAGCCAACGCCAAGCATGGCTTCACGGCGGAACAGACGCTTGAAATCGCCCAGAAGCTCTACGAGAAGAAGCTCATCACCTATCCGAGAACCGGAAGCCGCTATATTCCCGAAGACGTGTTCGCGGAAATCCCCAAGCTGCTTGCCTTCATCGGCAGCCTGCCCGAATGGAAGGACAAGTTGCAGCCGAAAGCCGTGCCGACACGCCGCAGCTTGGACGGCGGCAAGGTGACAGACCACCATGCCCTGCTCGTCACGGGCGAGAAGCCGCTGTTCCTCTCCAAAGAGGACAGCACCGTCTATCACATGATAGTCGGGCGCATGCTTGAGGCTTTCTCCGAAAAATGCGTCAAGGACACTGCCACCGTCACGGCAGAGTGTGCCGGAGTGGAGTTCGTGGCAAAAGGCAGCATCATCAGGCAGGCCGGATGGCGTGCCGTCTATGGCAAGGAGAATGGAGAAGAGAACAACAGCCAAGAGGAAACCGCCGCCATTCCCTGTTGGCAGGAAGGCGACACGCTGGCACTGAAAGCCGCCTCCATCACGGAGGGAAAGACCAAACCCAAGCCGCAGCATACCGAAGCCACTCTGCTGTCCGCGATGGAAACGGCTGGCAAGGAGATAGAGGACGACGCATTGCGGCAGGCTATGAAGGATTGCGGCATCGGCACGCCCGCCACCCGTGCGTCCATCATCGAAACGCTTTTCAAGCGCGGCTATATGGAACGCTGCAAGAAGTCGCTTGTCCCCACCGAAAAAGGGCTTGCCCTCTACTCGGTCGTGAAGGCGATGCGTATTGCCGATGTCGCCATGACGGGCGAATGGGAAAAGGAATTGGCACGCATCGAGCGTGGGGAACTGCCCGCCGATGACTTCCGCAGGAAGATTGAGGCATATACACGGGAAATTACCTCCGAACTGCTGTCGTGCGACAAGCTGTTCGCCCGCAGGGATTCCGGCTGCAAGTGTCCCAAGTGCGGAGCGGGGACGATGCAGTTTTACGGCAAGGTCGTCCGCTGCGACAACGCGGAGTGCGGTCTGCCCGTGTTCCGCCTGAAAGCAAACCGCACCCTCTCTGATGATGAAATCAAAAACCTGCTCACCGACGGACACACGAAACTGCTCAAAGGATTCAAGAGCAAGCAGGGCAAGAGTTTTGATGCCGTAGTCGCCTTTGACGGGGACTATAACACGGTTTTCGTGTTCCCAGAAAGGAAAAGTAAAGCGACCTCTGCGAAAAGAAGAAAATAAATGTTTAACTTTGCCACTGGTTCAGAGTAATGAATTGTTCTTCGATACCGGATTACACTCATACTTTGGATTTAGTGGTGGCACTCGGAGGGATACCGGGTGCCTTTTTCTTCTCGTTTTCCAACGATTATCCCTATCATCATTATCAATCCACTAAATTCCAAAGAAATGAACAACAAGAAGAAAAACGAGGGTCGGACCGACTTTTCCTATTACGGTCTGTACCTGCTGGACTACCTCACCACGAACAAGTTTGAACAGGCAGCCGATGAAGCCTTCATCCGAGAAAGAACCGACCGTGCCGCCGAAGCGTATGAACGGGCAAGGCTCGAAGGCTATCCTGCCGACGGGGCGCAGGAACTGGCGATGAAGGTGCTGACGGAGGGTCTTCGCTACTCCAGGCACGCCATCCTGCGCGAAGTCGTGGAGAACGAATTTGCGGGTGAAGTGCCGGAAGAAAAATGTGAAGCCTTTACCCAGAAGCTGCTGCCGCTTGTCGGAAACGTATTCTCCATCTATGACCTCTCGGACGACAATTTCGCCCTGTCGCCCGAATATGACCTGCTCTACACGGAGCTGACGGGAGCCGTCATCCTCTATATCGAAGAGTATGGCGTTTAACCGCAAACAGAGGTTGAGGGACAACATCGAGGCGATACGGACGGCATTCCTCCTTGACAGGGAACAGCGCACACCCACCGCACGCGAACGGCTCTTGTTAGAGCGTTATTGCGGTTTCGGGGGACTGAAGAGCATACTCAACCCTGCAAGGGAACTGACGGATGCCGTCCACTGGGCGAAGTCCGACCTCGAACTGTTTGCCCCTACCGTGGAACTGCACAGGTTGCTGCGGGAGAACACAAAAGACGAGACGGAGTACAAACGGTATATGGATGCCATGAAGCAGTCCGTGCTGACCGCCTTCTATACCCCGCCGGAGATAACCGGGACCATCGCGGACGTGCTGCATGAACACGGCATCCGTCCCGACCGGGTGCTGGAGCCGTCGGCAGGTGTCGGTGCATTCGTGGACGCCGTGCTGGAGAACAGACCGGACGCGGACATCATGGCTTTTGAGAAAGACCTGATGACGGGCAAGATACTGAAGCACCTGCATCCCGGACAGAAAGTAAGGGTACAGGGCTTCGAGAAGATAGAAAAGCCGTTCATGAACCATTTTGATTTGGCTGTCTCCAATATACCGTTTGGCGATGTGGCGGTGTTCGACCCGGAATTTTCGGGCAGCAAGGATCCTGCAAGGCACTCGGCGGCACGGACGATACACAATTACTTTTTCCTGAAAAGCCTTGACGCGGTGCGTGAAGGCGGAATCGTGGCGTTCATCACCTCGCAGGGGGTACTGGATGCCCCGACCAACGCGCCCATACGCGAGTATATGATGAACCATGCCAATCTGGTGGGCGTAGCCCGCCTGCCGAACAACCTCTTTACGGATAACGCGGGAACGGAGGTGGGCAGCGACCTGATTATCCTGCAAAAGAACAGCGGAAAGAATGGTGAACTGTATTACAACGAAAAACTCTTCGTGCAGACCGAACAGACCCCTATCGGCACTTCCGTAAATGGGTATGTATGGAGCATCGGCTCGCTTTCACACACGGATTTAATCAGAAGTACCGACCCATACGGGAAACCAGCCTATAAACTCCTGCACCGTGGGGACATCGCACAACTGGCGGAAGACTTGCGGGAGCATCTGAAAATAGAACTGCAACAACTTGACAGGAAACTGTATGAGAAACACAGCCTGCATCCGACAAAGGAGGAAAGCACGGCTGCGGAAGTGCAACCTGCTCCGAAAACAGAAAAGGTATCACCTTCTGTAATAGCCCCCGTTTCTGTAATTGAGCCTGTCAAGGGAGTGGAGAAGCCGCAGGCACAGCCCATAGAGGAAAAGCCGGAGATTGAGCCGCGCCAACCCAATCATTCGTCAGCCGTGCAGCTTACCCTGCTCGACCTTTGGGGTATGCCCATAGAGGAACCGTTAAAAAAGAAAAAGGCAGCGAAAAAGGAAAGCAAGCCGAAGCCTATGCCGTCCACGCCTAAACCGCAGGTCAAAGTTACTCCACCCGTTGAAGCCGCCAAGCCGGTAAACAGTAATAAGGAAGAAAAGCCGGAAAATGCCGAAAAGCCAAACGACCCGGACGACATTTACGCCACTCTGGATTGGGAAACCAATCCTCCCATCAACGGCTTCTATGAGACAATGATGAGCCTGACAGCGGAACGGCGCAAGACCCTACGGCTTGAGGCAGAACGGCACAGGCAGGAACAACTGAAAAAGATGGGTATCAAAGACACGTTGAACCCTGCTTTTGCGCCTTCTTCGGACAATATGGATAAAAAGCCGGAACAAACGGAAGAAATAAAGCAACCTGAAACACCGGCAGAAGTTGTGCCTACTTCCGAAACGGTTGCCACTTCCCTGTTCCCGGAATTTGAAACGGAAAAGCCGAAAAAAGAAGCCCTCGACCTTACGCCGCGTCCCTATCACCGCACGCCGGAAATGCACCTGCGTGAAGGGTCGCTGGTGGCAAACAGGGCACGCGACATCGGTTATCTGAAGGACATTACTCCCTACGGTGCAACCTTCCAGCCGCTTGGACTAACCGGTTATCAGAAAGAGAAAGCGTTGCTGTATGTATCGCTCCGTGACGCATACGAGCGGTTGTACCGCTATGAATCGAACAGACGTGAGGAAAATGTACCTTGGCGTGAACACCTGAACACCTGTTACGACGAGTTTGTCATGCGTTATGGCAACCTCAACGCCAAACAGAACGTGAAACTGGTGATGATGGACGCCGGAGGGCGCGACATCCTTTCGCTGGAACGTGCGGAGGACGGCAAGTTCGTCAAAGCGGACATCTTCGACCGTCCCGTTTCCTTCTCGGTGGAGAACCATGCCAACGTCGGTTCTCCGGAAGAAGCCTTGTCTGCATCGCTCAACAAGTATGGTACGGTCAATCTCAACTATATGCGGGGGATAACAGACAGTACGGAAGAGGAGCTTCTCAATGCCCTCAAGGGGCGTATCTTCTACAATCCGCTCGTAACCGGTTACGAGATTAAAGACCGCTTCATCGCGGGAAACGTGATAGAGAAGGCGGAGCGTATAGAGGCATGGATGGAAAATAATCTGGAAAGCGAAAGATTGCCGGAAGTGAAACAGGCTTTGGAGGCTTTGAAGGAAGCCGAGCCGCAGCGTATCGCCTTTGAAGACCTCGACTTCAACTTCGGTGAACGCTGGATTCCCACGGGCGTGTATGCCGCCTACATGAGCCATCTTTTCGACACGGACGTGAAAATCGCCTATTCCGCCAGCATGGACGAGTTTTCCGTGGCGTGCGGCTACCGCACCATGAAGATCACGGACGAGTTTCTGGTAAAGGGCTATTACCGGAACTATGACGGTATGCACCTGTTGAAACACGCTTTGCACAACACCTGTCCCGACATGATGAAAAGTATTGGCAAAGATGAGAACGGCAACGACATCAAGGTGCGTGACAGCGAGGGCATACAGCTCGCCAACGCCAAGATTGACGAAATCCGCAACGGGTTCTCGGAATGGTTGGAAGAGCAGTCGCCGCAGTTCAAGGAACGGCTCGTGACAATGTATAACCGCAAGTTCAACTGTTTCGTGCGCCCGAAGTATGACGGTTCGCACCAGACGTTTCCCGACCTCAATCTGAAAGGATTGGCAAGCCGGGGTATTCAAAGCGTTTATCCGTCGCAGAAGGATTGCGTCTGGATGATAAAACAGAATGGCGGCGGAATATGCGACCATGAAGTCGGAACAGGTAAAACACTGATAATGTGTATTGCAGCGCATGAAATGAAGCGTCTGAACTTGGCGCACAAGCCGATGATTATTGGTCTGAAAGCCAATGTCGCGGAGATTGCCGCCACTTATCAAGCTGCCTATCCGAATGCCCGCATCCTCTACGCTTCGGAAAAGGATTTCTCGACCGCCAACCGTGTGCGTTTCTTCAACAACATCAAAAACAATGACTATGATTGCGTCATCATGTCGCATGACCAGTTCGGCAAGATACCGCAGTCACCGGAGTTGCAGCAACGCATCCTGCAAGCGGAGCTTGACACGGTGGAGGAAAACCTCGAAGTCTTACGGCAGCAAGGCAAGAACGTGTCGCGGGCGATGCTGAAAGGATTGGAGAAGCGCAAGCACAACCTTGTGGCGAAGTTAGAGAAAGTGGAACACGCCATCAAGTCGCGCACAGATGACGTGGTGGACTTCAAACAGATGGGCATCGACCACATTTTCATAGACGAGAGCCACCAATTCAAGAACTTGACTTTCAACACCCGGCATGACCGTGTGGCGGGGTTGGGAAACTCGGAGGGGAGCCAGAAAGCCCTGAATATGCTTTTTGCCATACGAACTATACAGGAGCGTACGGGCAAAGACTTAGGGGCTACGTTCCTGTCCGGCACGACTATTTCCAACAGTCTGACGGAATTGTACCTGCTCTTTAAGTACCTGCGCCCGAAGGAACTGGAACGGCAGGACATCCGCTGTTTCGACGCATGGGCGGCTATCTTCGCCAAGAAGACGACCGACTTCGAGTTCAACGTGACAAACAACGTGGTGCAGAAGGAGCGTTTCCGCTACTTCATCAAAGTGCCGGAGCTTGCCGCCTTTTACAACGAAATCACCGACTACCGCACGGCGGAGGACGTGGGTGTGGATCGTCCGCACAAGAACGAGATACTGCACCACATACCGCCTACACCCGACCAAGAGTATTTCATCAAACAACTGATGGAATTTGCCAAGACAGGTGACGCGACGTTGTTGGGCAGGTTGCCGCTGTCTGAAACGGAAGAGAAGGCTAAGATGCTCATCGCTACCGACTACGCGCGGAAGATGGCTTTGGATATGCGCATGATAGACCCCAATTACGAAGACCACTCCGACAACAAGGCGAGCCACTGCGCCAAAATGATAGCGGAGTATTACCACAAATACGATGCGCACAAAGGAACGCAGTTCGTGTTCTCCGACTTGGGTACATATCAGCCGGGGGAAGGATGGAACGTGTACAGCGAGATAAAACGCAAGTTGGTGGAGGATTACGGCATACCGGCAAGTGAGGTGCGCTTCATTCAGGAGTGTAAGACGGATAAGGCTCGTAAGGCGGTGATAGATGCCATGAACGCCGGGACGGTGCGCGTGCTGTTCGGCTCCACAAGTATGCTCGGAACGGGCGTGAATGCGCAGAAAAGATGTGTCGCCATCCATCACCTTGATACACCGTGGCGACCGTCCGACCTGCAACAGCGTGACGGACGGGGTGTTAGAGCCGGGAACGAGATTGCCAAGCATTTTGCCGAGAATAACGTGGATGTCATCATCTACGCGGTGGAAAAGTCGCTGGACAGCTACAAGTTCAATCTGCTGCACTGCAAGCAGACGTTCATATCGCAGCTCAAAAGCGGAGCGATGGGCGCACGTACCATCGACGAGGGAGCAATGGACGAAAAATCGGGTATGAACTTCTCGGAGTATATGGCGTTGCTCTCCGGCAATACCGACCTTTTGGATAAGGCGAAATTAGAGAAGCGTATCGCCTCGCTCGAAGGGGAACGCAAATCGTTCAACAAGGGCAAGCGCGATTCGGAGTTCAAGCTGGAATCCAAGACGGGAGAACTGCGCAACAACACGGCTTTCATCGAAGCCATGACGGAAGACTGGAACCGTTTTATTTCCGTTGTGCAGACTGATAAGGAAAGCAGCCGCCTTAATCTTGTTAAGGTGGACGGCGTGGATTCAACGGATGAGAAGGTCATCGGTAAGCGTTTGCAGGAAATCGCCAAGAACGCCACGACTGGTGGACTGTACAAGGCTGTCGGGGAACTTTACGGCTTTCCGATAAAGGTGGTCAGCGAGAGGACACTCAAAGAAGGTCTGGAGTTCACCGACAACCGCTTCGTGGTGGAGGGGAACTACAAGTACACCTACAACAACGGGCATCTGGCGATGGCAGACCCGATTGCTGCCGCACGAAACTTTCTGAACGCATTGGAGAGGATTCCGACCATCATCGACCAGTACAAGTCTAAGAACGAAGTGCTGGAAAAGGAGATTCCGCAGTTGCAGGAGATAGCGGGCAAGGTGTGGAAGAAGGAGGACGAGCTGAAACAGCTTAAGTCCGAACTCGCCGCACTGGACCGCAAGATACAGCTTGAGCTGGCTCCTCCGGATCAGGAAAACACGGAAGAGAACCGGCAAGGCAACGAGAAAAAACAGACGGAACAACAGCCGGAAAGCCCGCACGTGGACTTTGTACGCAGTCATTTAATTATAGGGAGACCCGGTTTATCGGAATCCAAAGGTGTAAAACTTTAATATCGAAGTCTTGACAGAAAAAGCCAGTGGTTGAATTTTTCACCACTGGCTTTAATTCTAATAATTTATTCAATCTAATAGAGAGTGTAAAATAAACTGTGTCAGGCTATAATAATAATAGTTTAACACAGTTTT
>ERZ791740.1871-NODE-1871-length-10266-cov-2.729703_pt1 | contig 10266 bp, 8 predicted proteins | sample MGYA00510041_ERZ791740 | MGnify/ENA primary metagenome ERZ791740 (study PRJEB30046, sample SAMN00791959) | human gut metagenome | study: EMG produced TPA metagenomics assembly of the A metagenome-wide association study of gut microbiota in type 2...
CTGTACTCTTATTATTCATTTTAAATTCTTTTTTATTTCAATTACTATTTACTATTTTAATCACTATATTTAATTTATACATACCTGATTAAAATAAAATTTTGAAATAACAAAAGATAAATTAAAGACCGTATTTTATTTTTATACGCTCAAGTTTTTTACCGATTGGTTTTATTAGTACAAAGAGGAACACCACATTTGAAATGGCATAGGTAATTGTAACAGGGATTGCAGTTACAATATTTGCAATAAATCTTGAAAAGTTAAATGTACCGTCATACCAAAATGTTGTCCACACATCCATAAGAAATGAGAACAGTACACCGGCTAATGCACCGAAAACAAGTAGAATAATAATATTCTTTTGAAGAACTTTAGCAAGTAGCCCTGCAAGTAGTCCAATCAGTCCCCAAGCAAACATTTGGAATGGTGTCCATGGTCCTTGACCGAAAATAAAGTTAGAAATTAAAGCCGTAAATGCACCACAAATAAAGCCATATTCATAACCCATATAAATACCGGTTATCACCACCATTGCAGTTACCGGCTTAAAATGTGGAATAAATGAAAATAGAAATCTACCGGCTACCGAAAGTGCAATCATTACAGCTAAGATAACTAACTTTGTGGTGTTGGTGTCCTTTTTTTCAAAAGTCAAAAATAGTGGTACTAAGGAGAACAACGCCACACAAAGTGACACCCATGCATATGACCTATCCTTAAAAACCACCACACCTAATATAACTGCAAGTGGTACTAATATTATCAGAAATGAAAGTTTAATTATTTTCTTAGCCATTTTGTTCCTCCTTAATTAGAGAAACTACATCATCAACAGTAACTGCATTTGCGAATTTATCACGAGAAATTCTGCTTGATGCTGTGGTGTAGAAATTATTTTTTGAGAAAAATTCTTGTGGTACAAGTGAGGACAGCACTTCCCCATCAAAGAAAAGACCACATCTATCTGCCACTATTGAAGCAAATTCTACATCATGGGTTACTGTAATAATTGTCACACCCTCAGACTTAATCTCTTGCAAAATCTTGCTTAAAGAAAGTTTACTGTAAGCATCCACACCCTTAGTAGGCTCATCAAGTAAGAGAATTTTCGGTTCAGAAATCAAGACTTTTCCTAAAGCACATTTCTGAATTTCACCACCACTAAGGTCATAAGGATGGTTTTCTAATAAGTCCTTTATACCTAACTTTTCAGCTACTGAATTTATCTTATCTTCATAATCCGATTTTTCAATTCCCTTAATTTTGCAAAGCTCTGTATAGTCATCAATTACCCTAGATTTCAGGAAAACAGATTCAGGGTTTTGTGGCAACATTGCAACACCTAAACGGTTAAAATCGGCAGTGGTTTTCTTAGTCATTTTGTTGTTATCAATAATAACCTTGCCTCTGTATGGCTTTAGAAGTCCTGCAAGAATTTTCAAGGTTGTGGTTTTACCTGAACCGTTACCACCTAAAATACAGAAGTGTTCACCTTTTTTGATACTTAAATTTGTACCGGAAAGAATGTCATTTCCACCTTTTTCATATCTAAAGAATACATCCTTTAGGGTGATAATATCTTCTGTATTCGGAATAGTATTTCGCAAAGATAATTTTCTTTCAGAGAAATTTAAGCTAATAAAATTTCTACCTTCCTTTACAGTTAAAGGACAGTTTCCTTTGCCACCGGACTTTTGCCAAATTCGTACTGCTGAAGGGAAGCCCTGTGACATAGGATGATTACTTAGCTTTTCACACACATTCCTAGGTGTATCGTAACAAATCACCTTGCCATCTTCCATAACTGCAACCTTATCGGCAATAGGGAAAACCTCTTGCAATCTATGTTCAATAATAATTACAGTTAGTCCAAGTTCATCATTGATTTTCTTTAAGGTTGTAATAAAATCATTGGCAGTTATAGGGTCAAGCTGAGAAGTAGGTTCATCAAGAATAATAACATCAGGTGACATTGCCATAACTGAGGCAAGGTTCATTAACTGCTTTTGACCACCTGAAAGCTCAGTAGTCTTTTTTCTAAACAGACTTGTAATGCCAAAGTAGTTTGCCATTTCCCCTACTCTCAGTCTTATATAGTCAGAGTCATAACCTAGGCTTTCAAGACCAAAAGCAAGTTCATGCCACACCTTATCCGTAACAATTTGTTGGTCAGGCTTTTGGAATACAAAGCCGATTTTTTGTGCAGAAATTTTGTCATCTAGCTTTTCTACATCTTCACCCTTATAATAAACTGCACCTTGCTTTTCCCCATGTGGTGCAATTTCTTTTTTTAACATTCTAAGCAGTGTAGTTTTGCCACTACCTGACTGACCACACACCACAACAAAGTCACCACTGTTAATAGATAGGTTCACATTTTGTAGTGCAAAGTTTTCCTTATTCGGATAAGAAAATGTTAAATCTTTGATACTGAGTATTTCCACACAATCACCTCCCAAACCTCTGATACAAATGGTATAAATGATAATAAAGCAAAACTAATATATACAATAATCTGATTAATGCCAAAATTAAAATTTGATATTTCCGGATAAAAGCTAAAGTCAGTTACTCCCATAGCCATTCCTACAATTACTATGCCAAAGAAAATTACAATAGCAAGTAGATAAATTAAGTCCCTTGACCTAAATTTGTACATAGAAAAGTGGGTTCTTCCCTTTAGTCCATAACCTCTTGCTTTCATTGATGAGGCAGTTTCTACAGAATTTTCAAGTGACCAAGTTATTAGTGCAGAAAACACCTTTAGTTCACTTGTGATTTTATTTACAAAGCCTTTTCTGTCATACAGACCTATTGAACTTTGTACATTTCTGATTTCATGTAGCTTTTCTTTAAACAAAGGAATGAACCTTAGTGCCATTGACAGTACAAGGGAAAGCTTAGGAATAGCCTTACCGAAAAGATAAAGGAACTTATCAGTAGTCATAATTAAGCTATAGCACTTGCACCAATAGATAACTGCCATCAGCATTAGGGCAATATCCATACCGTAAATAATAGCCTCCATAGTTACAGGGTTGCCATTCATAAAGAACAGTGGTGTTACACCGTTGTGTGAAAATAGTGGATTGATAATTGTTATCAATAGGAACATAGGAATGTAAAAGGTCAAATCCTTTAGAAACACCTTTATATCTTGAATCATTAGGAAAAACAAAAGTCCACCAACTAACCCTACACCTAAAATTATAGGGTTTGTGCTAAACATAGAAATTACAATTTCACTTAGAAAATACACCATTAAAACTGCCGGATGAATTGTGGCAAAACTTTTTAACTTGTTACTTTCCATTGTTTTCCTCCACAAAATCACAACCAACATCTCTGCCTAAATCACAGGTATAGGACCAGACAATATCGTCACCGTCTTTTAAAGTATAATTAGAACAACCATACTTAGGAAACTTATTGTTCACCTTATACATCCAGCCTGATAATTCTCCACAAGAATATTCATAAAGGTAGTTAATACCCTCAATATAGGCACTACCGTATTTATTTAGGTCAGCACCCTGATATTCCATTTGGATTTTCTTGTAGCGAGTTACTCTGTCAAGAATATCAAAAACAGTATCCTTTTGGTTAAGCACAAACCTAGTTTTCTTTAGAATATAGCCATCCTTTGGAATATACTTTTCTAAGTTTGAATCTAGCTTATCCTTATTGTCAAAGACAGTTTTACATTCTATTGTCATTGTTACTGTTTTGCTATCCGGTTTAATATCGTCAACATGGGTTAAGTAATATTCATCAACAGACTGAAAATCTGTACCCATTATTAAGATAATTACTACTATTATACCGGCAAAAATCGCAAGAATATCTTTCTTCACTATTCTTCCTCAAAATCAATTTCTTTTTTCTTCTTAATTCTTTTTCTGATTCGTAAAACTACAAATAGTATCAGTAGTACTGCCACAACTGTAAGTACTGCAAAAACTATAATATTTCTTGTTTTTTCACTGACTACTGCTAAGGCTCTTTCCGTATCATCAAAGCCTGAAACTTTTGTTTTGTCATAACTACTTAAACTATTGTAGTCAGCAATTACCTTTTCAATTTTATCTTTATCGCTGATTTTCACATTATCAATAGGATAAAGTGAATTGATAGTAGTATTAATTGAGTTGATTTTTTCCTGTATTTTTTCTATTTCTGCTTTATCATTTTTCAGAGTAGAAACATACTTTTCATTTTTACTGTACTGTGCCTTTTCCAATAAAGCTAAAACATCACCATAGTTTTCTGTGGTTAAATCTTTAGGTAAATTATTAATCTTTTCAATATCTTTATCAGTCAAGGGACTTTTCTTAGAAATTGTATCGGTAAAGTCATAAAGTGACTTTTCTCCATTTACATAACGAATATATGATGAAAGTGCAAGTAATGTTTGTTCACTAGCCATTGAATTTGATTTACCTGCTACTGCTGTAGGGTTATCCTTATCATTTACATAAGAATGAGTAAATCCACCATCGGAAGTTTTGTACTTCATTATAGCTGACAGTAAAGTGTTGTTACCTTTGATAAACCTTTTATCGGTTTGAGCATTAATATTAAGTGCAGAAAGTGCGATTACAACTTGACTTGAACTTTCTACATTTTCAGTACCCCAACTAGTAAAGCCACCACTGTTCTTTTGACTTTTTGAAAGGTAGTTAAGTGCCTTGTTAATAGACTCTTTTACATTTTTATAATCTTGATTTTTAGCAAGGGACTGTAGAGCCATTGCAGTTAAATCAACATCAGAGTCACCACTTGTCAAAGCCCAACCACCATCACTGTTTTGAGCTGAGATTATACTGTTAATAATGCTTTTCTTACTGTTAAGTGCATTACTTGGTACAGAATAGTTGTTACTGTCAAGTGCAATTAATGCCCAAATGTAACCGTTGATACCTTGTCTACCTAAGCCATCTCTGTTATATGTACCGTCAGCAATTAGGTTGATACTGTTGCCGTCTTTATCTTTGCCAAATTCTGTAGGATTACCACCACAAGCTAAAACAGAAAGTGTAATTCTGTGCCATTCTGTTGACTTATATTTACTTAACTTCTGAGGAGTTTTGTATGACTTTTCCACATAGTCCTTTAAAGATGTTAAATATGCGTTATAGTCATCATCATAACCAAGCCTATTCATAGCAATAGGATACCAGTCACCATTAGTAGTACCGGCATAAGTTAGGTATTCACCGGTAAAAAGATTACTGTCTTTACTGACTTTTTGGTCAGACTTTTTCCAATTTACAATATTATCACAAATAGATTTTAATTCTTTTGTAGAATATATCTTACTTTCAGCACCATAGGCAACTGTTACGGTAGAAAGTATCATCACCATTACAATTACACAAGGTATAATCTTCTTAATCATTTTCATTATTTATCACGTTTCTTCTTAATCATCATTATTAATGTACCTAAAACCACTGCAAGAATACCTAGAACAAAAATCATAATCAGGTTAATAAACACATCTTTATAGTCCTTTGACTTTGTAATTACATTAGATTTTTTATTTTCTTTAGTAGAATTATTAGTTGCTGTGGTACTTTCTGTTGTCGAAGTTGTAGTGTTGCTCACTGTTGTACTTTCAGTATCGGAAGTAGTTTCTGCTACTGTTTCTTCACTACTATTACTGCTGTTATCCCTATTATTATTTACAACATTGTTAACTGAATTATCATTAGGCTGATAATTATTTGTGTTGTTATATGTAGGGGTAGTTTTATTTTCCGTTACAGAATTATAACTACCTGTTGTATAAACTACCTGAGTATTTTTTGTTGCTTTAGTTGGATTAGTAGTTGTAGCTTTATGTGTAGTAGAATTTGTAACAGTAGGTTTTGTATCAACAGGCTTTGTTGTTGTAGCCTCTGTTACAGTAGGGTCATAAGGCTTTTCATACACATCGGTCATATTATACAAGAAATTCTTGTTATTGCATAGCCTATAATAAGCCACTAAACCGTAAAAACATTGTTCGGTAGCCATTTGATTATAGTTACTGCCTTTAGTGTGGGAAAAACCATTTCCAACATAATAAGAAAGCAAAATGTCAACAGGACTTTTACCATTCTTAATAAATCTTTTATCTGTGTCAGGGTTAATACCTAATGAGCAAAGTGCCACAATAACTTGACTTGTACTTTCACTGTTAACAGTACCAAAGCTAGAAAATTCTCCTGAAGAATTTTGCATCTTAGTCAAAGCAGTAATACCTCTGTCAACCGACTTTTTTACTTCTTCATTAGAATTATAATACTTAGCCAAAGAAGTAACAGCCATTGCAGTAATGTCAGGGTCAGGTGTATTACCGATTAAAGCCCATCCACCGTTACTTAGTTCTTTACTTATAATATATTCAATTAGATTTTCCCTAGTAGTTTGGTTGCTAGGATTTTCATTTGTTGGAATTTCGTAGTTGTTACTGTCAAGTGCAATTAATGCCCATATAGGACCGTTGATACCTTGCCTTTTTACCTTATTAAAATCAGATAAATAACTTAAAAGGTTATAACTGCCTACATTAGTAACATCACTGCCTATTGAAGTTAGTGAAAGGATAACCCTTGAATACTCTGTGTATTTTGCAGTAGATAAAACTCCATTCTTCTCCACCAAAGTATTTACTACATTATTCTGATATTTTTCAAAGTAGGATTTGTCTATATTTAAATCAGACCTGGCAAGACCGATAACCTCCCACTCACCACCGATTGAACCTACAATTGGGGATTGCTTAGCAAGGTACTTTCCTGTAGCGTTATATTCTTCCCTACCCTTTAGTGAAGTACTAACCGAACCTACACTTATAATAGAAAGGAAAATTGCAACAACAATAGGCAACACTAGGAACTTACTTTTTCTCTGCATTTTTCTTTTCCTTTTTATTTAGTTTAAAAATCTTTAGGTATGCAATATACACACCCTCAGCTACTGCAACTGCAGTAACAATAATAAACATAATATATATGTAAACATCACTAACACTACTACCGTCAGTTGCAAAACAAGTTGTACAACTAATAATAATTAGCAGAATTATTGACATTATAGTCAAAGTTAATTTCTTAATTTTCATAGTTTTATTTTCTTTATTAGAATTTTTATTCTTCATTATTTTTCTCACAATTTTTCTTGTACTGAGCTTTTCTTTCCTTTGCTCTTTTTTGTTTCTCTTGTTTTACTAATAATTTTTTGTCATCCCTAGGTGGCTTTACTCCTGCCTTTTCCAATGCTCTTGGCCATGGACCTAGGTGGGACTTTATCATCATAACTTGCCAATCTGTAAAGTCACTTTTCTTAGGTAATTCATTATTTTCATTAAATTTATTCTTTATAAGAATTATGCAATCTTCTTTAGTTAACTTTTCTTCCATTATTTCTCCACTGTAAATATGGAAATAACTGATACTCCCCTAAGGAAGTATCAGTTACCCCTATAAATTTAATTATTTTGAATACATATAGAATGATGCACCGATTAATGTTTCAAGTTCCGGATTGGCAATATACTTCTGAATCTTTGTTGCAGATTTTACAGTAATTTTATCCATATGGTCAAACATAGCACATTCTTTCTGAACATCATTTAGTTCAGCTAACTTAGTAACATACTTCTGTAGTAATGTTGTATCCTGAACAGTTACTTCACCGTCTTGGTTTATGTCACCATAAATATAATTACTTCTCTTTACACCACAGTAAATACACTTGTCGTTTTCGAAAGTACAGAATTCTTCTTCACTTTCACCACAACCATCACAAGTCTTAATGTGTTTACCGTTTAATAGAGTTTCATAAGTGTAGTTATGAATATGCTTTTCACCATAGCAATATAGATAACCTTCTTCGTTAAAGAAGTAGATTTGACCTTCATCATCAATAGCAATCTGTTCGTAAGCATATGCTGCTGTACTTGTTGTTGAAAGGTTGCTTAACTGCTTTAGTTCACCGGAAGTGCTGTTTGCATTATCCTCTAGATAATAAATATTACCCGGTGCATTGTATGACTGAACATAAATATAAACATTACCTGTTTCTTCTTCGTAACCTGTTGAAAGAATTGGGTTACTCTGAATTTTCATACCGATTTTGTTAGTTGTATAGATAGTGCTTAAAAAGTTATTGTCATTAGGATTGCCGTTGATAACATCAATAGTACCACCCTGACCTGCTACATAAATTCTGTTGTTATATACAACAGGTGCACATACAGTTTCTTGGCTGATAGTAGCAGATTTATAAGTTTCCTTATCAAAGTCACCATTATCATTTAGCTTAACTGCATGTAGGTTTTTCTGCTTGTATGAACCCCAATATAGATAGTCTGTTGTGCTATCGTAAGCAAGTTCACCACCAATATTAAAAGTAGTAGTACGGTTTTCATCATACTTATACTGATACTTAATTGTGTTTGTCTTGTAGTCAACACAGTAAATATCATTTGTTGCTACTACATAGTAGTAATTATTAGCAAATACACCTTGTGACCAGTTAAATGAGTCACCACCAATAGTACCTTCACCAACCTGAGTTAGTACATTGTCACTATTTTTATTTACCTTATAAATGTTACCGTTACAAACTAAGTAACCCTTGTTGTACTGCATAGGGTGATACTGACTAAATGTACCCTTAACTTTACCAAGTGACTGTAGAGTATCAATGTCAAATGCTTCAATATCATTTGAAGTTGAAACGAAAATCATTCCGTCACCATATGCAACATAGTCATAGTAGAATGCTGTTGAACCTGCTACTGCAACAGTTTCGCCTTTACCTGTCTTTGTGTCAACCTTATGTAGGTTACCACCACCTGTTGCATATAGGTAATCGTCAACAATTACTGACTGACCGGCATAGTAAGAACCCCAAGAACCCTTAGTTCTGTTAAGTTCATAAGACCACTTTTCTTCAGGATTGTTCTTTACAACCTTAGTATCGGTTACTTGATTACCGTCCTTAAAGTTGTTCATAGCACCGGCCCACTCAACATTGTGAGTGTCCTCAGGTTCATCAGGTGTTGACTGTTTTGCATCGTCAAGTGCCTTAATAGCATTATCAATCTGTTCTTCTGTTACATTCCAAGTGTTTAATAGCTTAACTGCATCTGTATAAGCAGTACCGTATTCACTCTGAGCATTTTCGTCATTAATATCAGCAACATAAGAAATAAGGTCACTTCTATCTACAAACTTATTTGTAGTATCAAAGCTCATCATACCCCAGCTAATACCAACATCTTCACCATAGCCGTAAAGAGTGTACTGAAGTCTTACAACACTACCGTCTGTATAGTGAGTTGTGTCTGCCTTGTCAGCATAGCTAACACCACCTGCACCAACATCAATACCCTTGTTATCTACAGTAAACATCCAACCACTGTATGAAGTGTAGTCAAAAGCCTGAAGAACATCGTCCTTTGTTCTACCATTTACATTTTTACCAAGAGCATTCTTAATGTCTGAAGGAATTTCATCAGAAGTCCAATTTTCAGGTTCGCCACCATCTTTGATACCTTCTAGGTAGTAGTTTGAAATATCACCTGTAAATGTACTTCTGTCGCCTAACATTCTTTCTGTAATATCTGCCAAAGAGTCACCCTCATAGTAACCAACCTTAATTGGTTCTTGAACGAAACCTTGACCAAGAGTGTTTCTTTCAACAGTCATATAAATATAACCGTCAAAAGCCTTTTCTTCTTCTGCACTAAAAGTTGCTACTGTTGAAATAACAAGAGCTAGTGCAAGAAATAATGATAATAATTTCCTCATTTTTTCCTCTCCTTGTTGTTTTTATATAATATCATAATGCAAGCTATAATTGCCAAAACAACTACACCTGCAATTATTATTAAAAAAATGAAAAATCCATTTACAGTATTAATTTCTTTTACAGAGTTATTACTACTTTCACTACTTAAATTATCAGAGTTATCAGAAATATTAGAATTATTATCTTCATTATTATCCTTAACATTTTCAGTATTGCTTACTGTTTCCTTACTGATATTTTTACTGTTATCAGTAGCAGTTTCTTTTGTATCATTCTTCTTGTTATCGACATTTTTATTTTCCCTAGAAGAATTATTATCTATACTATTAATACTATTATCTGTATTATTATTTACAGAATTTTTATTAACTGCTTTGCTACTGTTATTAGCAGTATTTTTCTTTGTGGTTTTATCAGTAGTATTTTTAGTAGTTTTTGAAGTAGGAATTTTCACTTTAA
>ERZ791740.1876-NODE-1876-length-10249-cov-13.207181_pt1 | contig 10249 bp, 6 predicted proteins | sample MGYA00510041_ERZ791740 | MGnify/ENA primary metagenome ERZ791740 (study PRJEB30046, sample SAMN00791959) | human gut metagenome | study: EMG produced TPA metagenomics assembly of the A metagenome-wide association study of gut microbiota in type 2...
AACCTACGATGGGGGAGTCAAAGTCCCCTGCCTTACCGCTTGGCGATGGCGCATCATGCAAAACAGTATAGCATATTTTCCGCTGTTCCACAAGAGGTGCGCCGCATTTTTGCAGCTTTTTCTGTGCGCTGTCTGCCGCATTTGCGGCGGTTTGGGTCGGTTTTTGGGCTTTGCGGCCGGGGCCCTGCGTTTTCCATATCCTTCCATGTTTTTACGAAAGGCAAGTTTTGCGGGATGCGTTTTTCAAAAAACACAGTCCGCAGGGGGCACAAGATTCATATTGCAAAGGTGAGATTTATTTTTTCCTGATTTTTCTTATTATTTTCTCAAAAGACTGTATTTTTTGTTGCGGTTCTGGTACACTGGATGTGATAAAAATAAGTTGAAGAAACTACGCCGATGTCCGGGCTGTCCCCGGGCGGGGCAGTGTCTCCATCTTTGTGAAGGAAAGCGAGGGGTCTCATGAAAAAATTCCTGAAAACGCTGGTGGTCGGGCTTTGCCTGTTCACGCTGCTGTGCTGCGCACTGCCGGCTGCATTTGCTGCCGACAAAACTTCAGGGAGCAAAAAGGAAGAGAACGTGTACGCCATTGGTATGGATGCCCAGGGCGGCATCTGCTCCACCGTGGTAACCTACACGAACCTGTCCGGCAAACTGGAGAGCACGCCCGAGCAGCCTACCATGACGGGCTACACCTTTGACGGCTGGTACACCGAGCCGGTGGGCGGCAGCAAGGTGACCACCTCCACCGTGTTCACCTCCGACGCCACCATCTACGCCCACTGGACTGCCAAGGTCGGTACTTCTACCGTGCCGCAGCCCACCACCCAGCCTGCCGTCCAGTGGCAGAAGTATGTAGGCCCTGCCCTTGTGGCCGGTGCCCTGCTTACCACCCTGCTGGTCGCCACCATGCTCTGAACACTGCTGTAAACACAATGACACTATTGAAGAAAGGGATCTTACCATGACTACTTCTACCATGAAAATGCCCGCCAGCTATTCCAGCATCGAAGCCGAGGAGATGACCTATCTGGACGGCGGCACCAGCAACGCTTATCAGGCCTTCCTGGACGTTGGCAAGGTGTTCAACTACATTGCCCGCATCTTCTCCGGTGCAAGCTCCATCATCAACAATGTTAACGTCATCTACCAGTCCTTTGTATCGCTGAACAGCCTGCTGGGCAGCTTCGGCAAGTAAAAGCATCACCCCAAAGTTCAGATCCGGGAGCCGCGCTTTTTTCGAAAAGTGCGGCTCCCGTTTTTCGTACACACTGTAATTCAGTACATTACTGCGCAGCACTTCACGTTCCAGAATTGTGAACAACTTTTTAAGTTTTTGGGGGGTCAGTGGCCGTTTTTTGGACATTTTTAATATATAAAGCAAAAAAATGCGATATTTTTTCAGCTTTATCTCTTGATTTTGTATCTGATTTGTTATATTACTGTTACAGTGGGTGTGCTAGAATAAGGTTGTTTATAAAATGCCCTTCAGACCGCGTAAAAAATCGTGGCGGCAAGCGTTTTTTCAGGTATTTTTGTTAAGTAATTTCGTAATCTTCGAAAACCTTTTCGTTCTTTATGATTTGGGAGTATGTACACAAATGGCAGATTGTGAACTGCGGCGGATGCACCGCGCTGAACTGATAGAGATCATCTATGCGCTGAAGCAGAGCGAGGACCAGCTCAAGGCGCAGAACGCCGCGCTTACCGCGCAGCTGCAGGACCGGCAGCTACGGCTGGAAAGCGCCGGTTCCATCGCGCAGGCCGCGCTGGAGCTGAACAACGTGTTCGCCGCCGCGCAGGCCGCCGCCGATGACTATCTGCACTCGGTGCAGGCCAGTCTTGCGGACACCAACGCCACCGCCGCCAATACCCTTTCGCAGGCGCGCAGCGAGGCCAAGCGCATTCTGGAGCAGGCACAGGCAGACGCCGACAGCCTGAAAGCGCAGGCGCAGCAGGAATGCGACGCCATGACCGCCGCCGCCGCGCAAAAACGCACCCAGACCGAGGCCGACTGCAAGGCCATGGTAGAGCGCGCCGAGCAGGAGGTGCAGCAGCGCTGGCAGGCATTTGACCACAAGGCCAACGAGCTGCTGGACCAGTACCGCAGCACAGACGGCCTGCCTTCGGAGGAAACATGAAAAAACGCGATATCCGGTTCGCTTCCATCCCTTCCACCGAGGAAGTGGCCGCAGAACGTGAGCGTCTTGCGTACCAGAGCCGCTACCAGCGGGTGCTGCGCAGTACGATCTATATTCTGGTGGTGGTGGCCGCAGCAGCCGTGCTGCTGGCTACGCTGTTTCTGCCGGTGCTTCAGGTCTCCGGCGACAGCATGTACCCTACATTAAATGATAAAGACATTATCCTGCTGGTAAAATCCAACCACATTGAAAACGGTGAGTTATGCGGGTTTTACTGGCAGAACAAGCTGCTGCTCAAGCGCATCATCGGGCAGCCCGGTGATGTGATCGATATGGACGTGAACGGCGTAGTCTCGGTAAACGGCGTGGCGCTGGACGAACCCTATGTGGACGCGCTGACCGTGGGCGAATGCGACATCCGGTTCCCCTATCAGGTGCCGGAAAACCGCTACTTCGTGCTGGGCGACCACCGTGCCACCTCTATCGACAGCCGCAGCAGCGTGATAGGCTGCGTTGAAAAAAGCCAGATCGTGGGCAGGGTTTTCCTGCGGATATGGCCCTTGTCCAGCTTCTCGTTGATCCATTGACCCCGGGAGGAGGTATTTCGTTATGAACGACATTCTTAAAACGTACATGGAGCGGTTCCGCGAGAACCGGCACACCCTGCGGCGCTACACCGCATTTGTGCTGGCACTTGCCATGATCACCACCCTGTTCGTCAACTGGCAGCTGCATGGCGTGGGCATCTCGATGACCGCGCAGTACCAGTGCGGCGAGGAGGAGCACACCCACACCGCGGATTGCTACACCAAGGTGCTCACCTGCGGTTACGAGGAAGGCGAGCTTGAAAATGCGGACGAGGTGGCCGCCGCTGCTGCCACCAGCCAGCCCACCGTTGAGGCTGAGCCCGCGCCGCTGGCACTGGAGCCGCAGATCGAGTTTGTGCCCCACGAGCACACCGAGGACTGCTACACCGAGGTGCAGACCCTGACCTGCATGGAGGAAGAGCACGTCCACGGTGACGACTGCTTCGACCCCGAGGACGGCACCCTGATCTGCGAGAAATTTGAGCATACCCACGATGAAAACTGCTATACCACCGAGTACGAGCTGACCTGTGGACTGGAAGAGGGCGAGCTTGTGGAGCAAGTGGTGGAGCCCACCCAGAGCGCCGAGCTGGCGGCTATGGCTGTGGCCGAGCCTGTGGCACTGGAGCCGACGGTGGACACCGTGGAGCCCATCTACCACCACCACACTGACGCCTGCTACGAGGAAGTGCTTACCTGCCCCCTGCCGGAGCATCACCACACTGTAGCCTGCCTGAGCGACACCTCCGCCGACGTTGAGACCCCCGAGGAGTGGCAGGCCGCCAACGCCGAGGCCGTGATGACCGGCAACTGGGACGAGGACCTGCTCAGCGTGGCAAAGACCCAGCTGGGCTACGAGCAGAGCGAGAAAAACTTCGAGATCGACCCCGCGGACGGCGTGACCCTGCGCTACTACTCCCGCTACGGCCAGTCTTACGGCAACCCCTACGGCGAGTGGGACGTGATGTTCCTCTCCTACTGCCTGAAGTACGCCGGTATCCCCCAGAGCGCCATCCCGCAGGAGGCCAGCGTGCTTTCCCTGCGCAGCTCCATGAGCGACATGGACTGGCTGCTGGACGGCGAGGACGGCAGCGCCGCCAATGTGGGCGACATCGTTATTTATAATAAGTACGTCACCCGCACCGTGGCTGTGGACAGCAGCGCCGATGGTGCAGCGGACGATCTGGACGACCAGTTCAGCATGGACGCTGAGGGCGAGAACGGCGCAGAGCTTGAAACTTCCGGCGCTTCTGCGTTGGATGCAGCCCCTGCTGCCGAGGACACCCCTGCCGCCGACAGCGTGATCACCCCCGATCTCCCCGACACCGCCAACCCGGAGCAGCCCGCCGCAAAGCCGGTGGACAGCACCGGCACCTCTGCATCCGGCACGGACACCCTTATCCCCAGCGTGGTGTCCCCCGCTGCCGAGCCGCAGACCACCACCGTGACCGATGCTGAACCGGTGGAGACCGTGGGCATCGTGAGCGAGACGGACGAGAACACCCTGACCGTCATCTCCGGCGACGTGGACGGCAAGGTGGCTGAGGTCACCCTTTCCAACGCCGAGGTGCTGGGCGTGGTGGATGTTGCCGCCGCCCAGTACGCCGACACCTACGGCGGCCAGCTGCCTACCATCTCCGCCAGCCGTCCGAACCGCGCGCCCACACTGATGACGACGGAAGAACCGACCTATTATGACTACTTTGAGGAAACGCCCGCGGGCACGAATAAGGGCGGCATTACAGGTATCACCGTAAAGAAGGGTAGCCAAATCCTTGAGCCGGGAACTTCTTCTATTGAGTTGATGGATGGCGATAAGCTTAGTCTGAACTACACCTTTAATATCCCTGAAAATGCCCTTAAGGATCATTCTACGCCAAAAACCCTGACCTATCACCTTCCTAACGGCATTAAATTGACCGAAAATAAAGACTTCAAGCTAATCAACCAAAGCGATGGCAATAAAGAAGTTGGTACCGGTGTAGTCGATACGAATGGTGTTGTCCATCTTACTTTCTATGACGATTTTGATGCTTCAAAGCCCTTTACCGGACACTTTGATTTCGATGTAGAAGCTTCCACAGTCGGCTTTGAGGAAAGCTCTGAGATTCACTTCCCGACCGGGCTGGATCTTCTTGTCAAGCTGCCGCGCGATCTTGCTATTGAAAAGAAGGGCGCTACCCCCGTTGTGGATAATGACGGCACTACCTATATTGATTACACCGTCATCGTTTCCTCTAAGGATGGCTGGTCTCAGCCCATTGAGATTCTGGACGAACTCCAAAACAACGACACGATTGCGGGCGAATATGTAACCGGCAGCTTTAAGCTGTTCAAGATCGATAAAGACAACACCAAGACTGAGATCGAGGATTACCAAAATCATGTTACTGCCAACAGCTTCCATATCGAAAATCTGGCCAAGCTTAACTCCGGCGAAAGTTATCGGCTGACCTATCGCGTCAAGATAATCAAAAACACTGCCGCAGGTGCTGGTTCCGTTGAATTCAAGAATAAAGCACGCTCCAACAAAACGGATGATTGGAAGTGGTGGACGACTAGTTTTGAAGACCGCATCTGGAAAAACGGTTCTTACAATCCCGACACCAACACAATAACATGGACTGTGGGCGTTAAGAACCCTTACGCGCAGAACCTGAAGGGTTCTACGGTCGTAGACACGATCACTACCGAGGGTGCTCTGATTAACGGCAGCATCAAGCTGGAACAAGTCCGCGACAAAGACGGCAACTGGATCACCGCGAGTATTGGCGAGCCATTTGCGCCCAACGCCGATAAAAAAGGCTTTACCTACACCTTTAATGAGGATGCCTGCGGCATGGAGTATAAATTCACCTATGAAACGACTGTGCCGACAGATTCAACGACTGGCAAGCCTGTGATGGTGCATAATGATTCCACCTTCAAGGTAGACGGTAAGGATTACACAGTCGGAAAGGATGTTACGCCGTCCGACCGCAGCTGGGGCTTTAGTAAAAGCCCCACCGGCAACTTTACCTCTACCGGTGAAAAAAATCAGTACACCGCAGGATGGAGGCTTTATTCCGATGTGCCTAATTCTTGGACGACGTATGATTTTGTTGACCATATCAAAGTTTCTGAGAATGTTAAGCACTACGGTATCGCTTTGGAGCTGGAGAGTGAGATCCGTAAGAATCTGACTTTTACAACCGCAGACAACAAAACGCTTACTGCTGCAGATGCTGCAGCAGCCGGTATTAAAGTCACAATCGACTACTATACCGATTCCTTCGATAACGCAAGCGATGCTGACAACCACACCAAAACTTCTGCTACGAATAGCACCGACAAGGTGCACACCTTTATCATCCATCTGGAGAAAGGCAAGTACACCGGTTCCCCTGTCAAGAGCATGAACATCAGCAGCTATTATACGCACGTAGACACCACGGCTGTTCCGGCAGGTGCAAAGATCAACATCTATAATAATACCGCCAGTTATTTCTATAACAAGAATGCAGATGAAACCGGTCTTACTAAGGGTGTATCCACATCCAACTACTCTGATCATTACTACAATAAAGCCCCCAATCCCTACAAGCCTACTGCAAACGAGAACTATAAGTCCGGCATGGAAGTATACTACGAGCTTGTTCTGGATGTCTCCAGCTTGAAGAAGTTTTCCAAGGACAAGGACGGAAACTACACCATTACGGTAACCGATACTCTCCCCAACGGACTTACTTTTAAGGAAGGCAGTGCCACAGGTCTCTTTGGCTGGACTGATTGGTGCCAGCAGAATTCACAAGAAACCGGATTTAGTTTTGCCTATACGGCCAACTTTGCAGTCACCCGCGAGGGTCAGACCATTACTTTTAAGTTTAATAATCTCGATAAGGTTCAATATGAACTTGCCAAAGTGGAAGGCAAGCGATTGACGCACCTCCTTGTCCGCTACGCGGCAACTGTTACGGACCCCAAGTGGGAGAGCCCGAAAACCGTAACCGGAACCTACACCAATACGGCAAAGTGGGACGGCAAGGACGCCGATGCAACCATTACCTTAAACCGTGACCTTGAATACCTGACCAAGAGTGCAACGTATGAAGCGCTTGAAAATGAAAAAGGCGCCAAAACCGGTCAGCTTGCGGTGCATTACAGTCTGGATATCAATCCCGCTTGCGCCGACCTGCTGAAGGACGGCGACACGGTGACCCTGACCGATACGATGGCTGTGCAGGACAAGAATGTTACGGCGCATCTGGATATGGACAGCGTAAAGCTGTACGATTATCCCTATGTAAAGGATGTTAGCCAGCCACTGCCTACTACAAGCTATGGTATGGTCTACGAGCGTACAACAGACAGCAGCGGTAAGGACACCCACACCATGAAGTTCACGCTGGACGATTCTCGCGGTTATGTATTAAAGTACGATTACGTGCTGGATTCCAACGATAACGTGACGCTTTCGAATGTTGCAGAGCTTACAGGAAATCACCGCAAGCAAGCGGATACGCTCGTCACAAAGCTGGATGCCAGTGGTTCCGTTTCTCGCAGTCAGTTCACACTGTATAAGGTTGACAGTCTGAATCCGTTGACGCGTTTGCAGGGTGCGGAGTTTACGCTCTCCTCCTACAACGGAACTGAATTCATCGCCCATGACGGACAGTCCAAGCATACAACGGATGTGAATGGCGAGATCGTTCTCTACCTTGGTGATAACGAGAAAGACGGTGACACCCGCGGGCACTTCCGCATCGAGCCCGATACGCTCTACAGACTCGTTGAGACCAAAGCACCTGCTGGCTACAAAATCGGCACGGATGATCCTGTGTATTTCATCTTTGCAGACGCAGACAGTAATGAAACTGCTGCTCATGCATGGGAAAAAACTAATAAACCTAATGGTTGGGATCAAAGCAAGGTTGTGATTGTAACCGGCGGTCAGCAAAAGAACTACACCGTGCAGAATACGCGTACCTGGCTGACCATCCAGAAGTTCTGGCAGGATAAGGACGGTAAGGCGATCCCTGATGCCGACACTCCGAATACTGATGTCACAGTGTATCTGTATCGTTATCCTAACGGTAGCAACAAGCAAAGCCGCGACACAACCTTCAAAAAAACCATTACCCTTAAGAAAAAGGACAACTGGATCTATGTTTTCGATGGCACGGACGGCAAGTTGGATGCTGGTTACCACTACTATATCGAGGAAGCTTCTACCGGCGACAAGTACGATGTGACCTACAGCGAAAGCAACACGAACGGTGTGGAAAACGGCGGTCTGCTTACGCTGACCAACAAGGAGATCGTTGGCTACGAGCTCCCCTCTACCGGCGGCACCGGTACACTCCCGTATACAGCCGTGGGCGGCACAATGATGCTGTCTGCGCTGGCATATAGCTTTATCCACCGCAAGCGCAGACGCGAAGGGAGGACAGATGACTAAACTGCACTTCCCTGCCGGACGCCCGGGGCTGAGCCCCCGCCCGCCCAGCGCAAAGTTTACGCGATAGACCAAACAAAACTACACCCCCACCCCCCTGTGCAAAACGCAGGGGGCGGCAAGGGGCAAAAAAAAGAAAGGGGCTTTTTCCATGAAAAAAGCAATGAAGAAACTCATAGCTGCGCTGCTGGCAGTTGCTATGGTTTGCGCCATGGCGATTCCGGCGTGGGCGGCTGGTGGTACTACTGCCGGTACTGGTAGCATTACCATTGACAAAGCTGTTAGCGGTGAAACTTATACCATTTATAAGATGTTCGACCTGAACAGCTATGATCCCACCGCTGGCACCTACTCCTACACTGTAGTCTCCGCTTGGGAAGATTTCTTCAAGGACGGCGCAGCTGGTAACAGCTACATTACGCTTGAGAATGGCCACCCCACTTGGGTAAAAGGTGCACAAGCTGCTGATTTTGCCAAGGCAGCACTTGCTTATGCAACCGAAAAAAACATTACCGCTACGAAAAAAGAGACTGCTACCAGCAATACTGTTAGCTTTACCGGTCTCGACCTTGGCTACTATCTGGTAGATACTTCTCTGGGTGCTCTCTGCGGTCTGGATACCACCAAACCCGATGCTACCATCAACGAGAAGAACGAAGTGCCCGACATTGATAAAAAGGTAGCGGACTCCGAGGGCAACTGGGTTACCGAAAACACCGCTAAGATCGGCGATACTGTCAACTATAAGGTCACCATTACCGTGCAGACTGCAAACAACCGCTACGTCCTGCACGATACCATGAGCGAGGGCTTGACCTTTAACAAAGATTCCGTCAAGGTTACCGTTGGCACTGAAGAAGTTGCTACTACCAACTATGATGTGGTTACTACTGGCATTGGCACCGAGACCTTTAATGTCAAGTTTAAGGACGAATACATTGCTACTCTGGCCGCAGGCACTAAGATCGAAGTTACCTACAGCGCAGTTGTGAACGCGAAGGCTAAGGTCGATTCTGACAAGAATACGAACGAAGCACATCTGGTTTACGGCAACAAGCACGAAACTGAGAAGCACGAAACCAAGACTTATCTGTACGAGTTCGACCTGATCAAGTTCAGCGGTTCTACTAAAAAACTGCTGGGCGGCGCTCAGTTCAAGCTGTACGATGCAGAAACTGGCGGCAACGAGATCAAGCTTGTAAAGAATGAAGATGACACTTACCGCGTGGCAACCGCAACTGAAACCCCTGTTGCCTATATTGAAACGGTTGCAGGTAAGACTGTTAAGATCTCCGGTCTGGACAAAAAGGTCTACTATCTGGAAGAGACTGTTCCCCCTGCCGGTTACAACGGCCTGACCCAGCGTGTTAAGGTTGATCTGAGCACCGGTTCTAAGAAGGTAACAGCCGGGTATTTCAACGATGGCACATATGACGAGTCACTCGCCAGTTCCATCGGCGGTGTCGCAGTTGTGAACAACGCCGGCACTACCCTGCCCGGCACCGGCGGCATCGGCACCACCATCTTCTATGTGATCGGCGGCGGCCTGATGGTTGCAGCAGCCATCCTGCTCATTACCAAAAAGCGCATGGAGAACCGCTAAGCTCTCCTTTTCCCCTGCACAGAGCGGGGCTGTAAAGCCCCCTGCTCTGATCCTGAAACTATAACGTTAGGGAGTAGCCCATGAAAAAGAACAAAAGCACTATTATATTGATCCTCGTCTTTTTCGTGGGTCTATCCGTGATGTTATACCCCACCATCAGCGATTACGTCAACCAGCGCAACCAGTCCCGCGCGGTGGCAAACTACGCGCAGGACGTGGACAACATGACCGATGCGGATTACAGCGCCTACTTTGACGCCGCCGATGCCTTTAACGCACAGGTGGCCGCCAACGAAAACGCCCTCTTCCGCCCGGATCAGCTTTCCGGCTACAACGAAACGCTGGATATTACCGGCACCGGCATTATGGGTTACATCACCATTTCCAAAATCGGCGTGGAGCTGCCCATCTACCACGGCACCAGCGACAGCGTGCTGCAGATCGCCGCAGGCCACTTGGAGGGCACCAGCCTGCCGGTGGGCGG
>ERZ791740.1879-NODE-1879-length-10231-cov-3.883844_pt1 | contig 10231 bp, 6 predicted proteins | sample MGYA00510041_ERZ791740 | MGnify/ENA primary metagenome ERZ791740 (study PRJEB30046, sample SAMN00791959) | human gut metagenome | study: EMG produced TPA metagenomics assembly of the A metagenome-wide association study of gut microbiota in type 2...
CTTTACCATTGAATGTTGTTTTTGATGGACGAGGAGCAGTAGTTGCTGTTGTAGCAGTTGTTGCTGTTGTAGCAGTTGTAGCTGTTGTTGCAGTTGTAGCTGTTGTTGCAGTAGTTGCTGTTGTAGCAGTTGTTGCTGTTGTAGCAGTTGTTGCTGTTGTAGCAGTTGTTGAACTTGTAGTTGTTGGTCCTTCCTCTGCAATAACTTCATCTCTTAGAGAAGTATCTGGATCTTTAATTACACCGTAGTCGATTAGGTAATTCATATCCTTATCATCGAAACATACAATGTAATCATCGATAGAACCTACACCGGCAGCAGTTACCTTAAACTTAACTGAAACAAATAGGTCTTCCGTAGAGAAGTCTAAAGTAGTCATAGAATCCTGCCAGTTAAATGTTACAACACTCTGACCAGGATAATCTTCTGTATCATTCAGGTTTGTGAATGCAGGAGTTGTTGTCTGCTTAACATATAAGTCTGTTGCCTTTAGTAGGTCATTTGAATATAGAACATAACCCTGATAGTCTCCAACTTCATAAGGAGTCTTTGCATATAGGTTATATGTGATTGTTGAACCAACCTTGCACTTAACACCATTGATGATTGCATAGTCACCTGATGGCTTTGTTGTGCTTGATGTAGTTGTTGGTTCTGTAGATGTTGAACCATCCCATGTAAATGGATTCTTAACAACACCCTGGTTTACATAATCAGTACCATCTACTGCACTTAGGATATACATTTCTGCTTCTGCAAAATATGCACAATTAGCCTTAGTTACCTTAAATGTAGCTGTTACAAACTGAGTCTTTGTTCTAAAATCATATGGCTTGTCAAATGATGAACCTGTAAATACAGCCTTACCAGCAGGATCTGTATTTACCATTGTACCAGGCATATTCTTTAGGCTAAACTTTGTTAGTTCAATACCTGTTGTGTCACCAACTGTCTTGTTACCATATTTAAAGTAACCTTGGAAATCTTCACAAAGCTTATCAGCCTGAATCATATATGTAACAGTAACTTCTTCACCAACTTTTACTTCTTTACCATTGAATGTTGTTTTTGATGGACGAGGAGCAGTAGTTGCTGTTGTAGCTGTTGTTGCTGTTGTTGCAGTTGTAGAAGATGTTGTTGCAGTTGTGGATGATGTTGTTGTAGGTTCAGGTGGAACTTCTGATGGAACAACTTCTGTTCTTACAGTAACACCGTCAAGTAGAATTTTACCATCAAGAATCATATAATTGTCATCTATATCATCAAAGCATTCAATATAGCTTTCGATTGTTCCTCTACCTGAAGCAGTAACATCAAATGTTACTGAAACCATCTTATCTTCAGTTGAAAAATCTACAGGATGTCGGAAATCCATCCAGGTATAAGAAACAATGTCTTTTCCAGGATAAGTTTCTGTATCATGTAGATTATACATAGCTGAAGCACCGTTAGATTTACCACTAGCTGACTTCGGTGTTAGAATATCATTAGTATAGAAAACTCTACCCTGATAATCTTCAGCAACTCTTGGAGCTTTTACCCATACATTAAATGTAACAGTTGAACCAACTTTACATTTAACACCGTTGATGATAGCAGTATCAGAAGGTACTACTTCACCTACAGTTGTATTTGTTGTTTCCTGTACACTGCTATTAGGCTTTTTATTACTGTCTAGTAATGTCTTTGAGTTAGCATCATCAAGAACTTCATAGTTATGAGTAATTGAAGATGTACCAGCCTTAATAACTGTAAATTCTGCAGTGATGTAATTTTTCTGTGAAGAAAAATCAAAATCACCGTCAACACTATATGCAGCATAATGAACTTCACCTGCAATATTAGTGTTTGGTAGATAATTAGAAGTTGTGTTTGGCATAGTAAATGAATCTAACTTTAGAACATTAGAATCAAAGTTTACAACACCCTGAACTGATTCAATCTTTGAAGCAGTCTTTAGGTCAATCTTGTAAGTTACCTTTGAACCAACAGAAACTTCTTTGCCATTGATAGTTGCCTTATCTGTTGAAGCTGCACCTACGGTGAAACCTGTAACCATCATAGACATAAGGATTACAACAGATAGCACTACTGAAAGTATTTTTTTCATTGGCGTCTTTTCCTTTCTTTTTATTGTTCTTTTTTCTAAACGGCAACCCCCGAATTTCTTCGGAGGTGCCGATAGCTTATTAATTTAAGAATTTTACTTCTTAACTGTTACCTTTACTGTAGTTGACTTTCTTGAACCGTCAGCAGCAGTAAACTTAATTTTTGAAGAACCCTTCTTAAGAGCAGTTACCTTAACTGTCTTACCAGATCTAATCTTAGAAGCTGAAACTTTAACAACTTTCTTTTTAGAGTTAGAAACTGTGATTGCCTTGTTATATGTATTTGAAGGAGAAACTGTTGCTTTAATGTTTACTGATTTACCCTTCTTCTGTAGTGAAATTGACTTCTTAACATTTACTGTTACCTTTGTAGCCTTCTGAGCCTTAACAGTAACCTTGCATCTAGCAGTCTTTTTAGAATCCTTAGTTGTTACTGTAATATAAGCATAACCAGGCTTCTTAGCTCTTACAACACCCTTTGCATTTACTGTAGCAACTTTACTGTTTGATGTTTTCCATGTTACTGCCTTATTAGAAGCATTTGATGGATAAACAGTTGCCTTTAGAGTTGTTGCCTTGCCATTGTAAAGAACTTTTCTTGTTGCATTTAGCTTAACACTTGTTACATGCTGTCTTACTGTAACCTTACATGTTGCAGTAACAGCACCAACTTTTGCAATGATAACTGCTGAACCGGCTTTCTTAGCAGTTACAACACCGTTGTCAACTGTAGCAACTGCTTCTTTTGATGAAGACCAATCTACATCATTAGTTGCAGAAGCAAGTTCAGGAGTTACTGTAGCTTTTAGAGTAAACTTAGAACCTGTATAAACTGTCTTAGCAGTTACATTCAACTTAATGCTTTCAGCATCAACAGGCTGTACAGTTGTTTTTTCTGAAGACTGAACACCTTCAATAGCTTTGTAGTCTTCTACATACCGTTTGAACCTGAAAGAATTTCCAGCTTATTAGCTACTGTCTGGTCACCGGACTTTTCAACTAAAAATTCTGCTGTAATGAAAGCAGACTTAGTAGTGTAATCATAACCTTCGTTAATGTTAACGCCACTGTAATAAACATTGTTGCTTATTGCAGTGTTAACCATAACACCCTTCTCACCGTCAATCATTACACCGGAAGCATCAGAAATTTCTACCTTTTCTAGACTTAGACCATCTGTATATTCTAGTTGGCCCTGGAAGTCTTCTGCTTTACCGGGAGCTTGTAGGAAGTAAGTATAAACTACTCTCTGTCCAACATAGCAGTCCTTATCATTTACCTTTGCAGTTTCAGCTGCTGAAACTGATGTTGCTGCTACAGTGATAATAGACATTGCCATTAAAACTGTTAGTAGCAAAGATACTGACTTTTTCATAAAAATTCACATCCTAAAATTAAATTTCTCAGTACTATTCAGTACTACTATTATATAATAATCGCCCATAAAAATCTATATTTAAAGCAACAAAAAATGTTAATTTTTTATGTACGATTAGTAGTTTTGCACTACTAACTATTATCGGTTTTGTGTATTATTCCGAAACCACTTCAATACCTAGAACATCAAGACTTTCCTGATCAACCGGAGCAGGGCTTTGACTCATTAATTCTGAGGCATTTTGTACCTTAGGAAACGCAGTAACATCTCTTAGACTTTCAGCACCTGAAAGTAACATTGCGATTCTGTCAAGACCGATACCCATACCACCGTGTGGGGGAGCACCATACTTATATGCTTCAACTAAGAAACCAAACTTAGCTTCAATTTCTTCATCAGTAAGCTTAAGTGCCTTAAACATTTTTTGCTGAAGTTCATAATCAGTAATTCTGATTGAGCCTGATGAAAGTTCTGTACCGTTAAGTGTAAGGTCATAAGCCTTAGCAACAACCTTACCCTTGTCAGTATCAAGATACTGTAAACATTCTTCCTTAGGCATTGTAAATGGATGGTGCATTGCTACCCATTCGCCACTTTCTTCATCAAATTCAAAGAATGGGAAATCCACAATCCAAACAAATTTAAATACATTTGGAATAATATCCAGTTTCTTAGCAACTTTTAATCTTAATGCACCTAAAGTTGGAAGTACAACAGAATTCTTATCTGCAACAAATAGTACAACATCGCCTTTTTCTGCACCACAAGTGCTGATAATACTATTAAATTCTTCATCTGTTAAGAATTTCTTGAAGCCACAAGATGGTTCATCTTCTACCCAACGGATAAATGCAAGACCCTTAGCACCGATGCCCTTAACATATTCAGTTAATTTATCTACTTCTTTTCTTGTTAATACAGATGCAGAGTTCTTTGCTACGATACAACGAACACTACCACCGTTCTTAACTGCACCGGAGAATACTCCGAAGCCACAATCCTTAACAACATCGGAAACATCACAAATTTCCATACCGAAACGAACATCAGGCTTATCAGAACCATAACGATTCATAGCATCGGCATATGTCATTTTTTCAAATGGAGTTTCCAAATTTTTACCAAGAATATCCTTAAATAATCTCTTAAACAAACCTTCATTGATTTCCATAATCTCTTCCATAGAAGCAAATGAAAGTTCCATATCAATCTGTGTAAATTCCGGTTGTCTGTCAGCTCTTAAATCTTCATCTCTAAAGCATCTGGCAAGTTGAATATATCTGTCAAAACCGGAAAGCATTAGTAACTGCTTATAAATCTGTGGTGACTGAGGTAGGGCATAGAAGCTACCCTTATGTACTCTTGATGGAACAAGGTAATCTCTTGCACCTTCAGGAGTTGACTTAATTAACATTGGTGTTTCAATTTCAATGAAGCCGTTTTCATAGAAATAGTCACGAGCAACCTTTGCAATCTTAGAACGCATAATAATGTTATCCTGTAAAGGTTTTCTTCTTAAATCAAGGTAACGATACTTTAGTCTAACATCTTCACTTGTTTTACAGTCATCCACAATTTCAAAAGGTGGTGTCTGAGCCTTTGAAAGAACTCTTAAGTCCTCAACAAGAACTTCAATATCACCTGTTTTAATGTCAGGGTTCTTAGAACTTCTTTCCTGAACTACACCTTTTGCACAAAGAACATATTCTGCTCTTGCAGAAAAGGCTTTGTCAAAAATTTCTTTTTCTGTACTTTCATTAAAAGCTAACTGAACAACACCTGTTCTGTCACGCAAGTCAATGAAAATCAACTGTCCTAAATCTCTCTGCTTTGCAACCCAGCCACAAACAACAACTGTTTCACCTACATTGCATTCTCTTAAATCGCCACAATAATGGGTACGGCGAAGTTCTCCCATATATTCTGCCATAATTTTCTCCTACTTCTTACATTTCTGCTATTTTCTTTGTTTCAGCATCAATAAGTACATCCTGAAAATTTGAAACAAAGTCATCTAATGAAACAGTAGTTTTTTCTCCTGTTTCCATATTTTTAACTTCTGCTTTATTTTCTTCAATTTCGTTGTCACCAATAACAACTGAGAACTTAGCACCGATTTTGTCAGCAAACTTCATCTGTGGGCGAAGACCTCTGCCAACAATATCACTCTGAGCAAACAGTCCGGACTTTCTGACTTCTTCTACAATTGAGAAAGCCTTTAGCTGAGCTTTTTCTCCCATTGATGCAACATATAAGTCACAAGTTTCAGGCTTAGGAATTTCAACACCACTGTTTTCCATTAATAACAATAGTCTTTCAATACCCATTGCACAACCCAGTGAAGGAGTGTGCTGACCACCTAATTCTTCAATTAAGCCGTCATATCGTCCACCACCACAAACTGTACCTTGTGCACCGATATTATCTGAAACAAATTCAAAAACTGTCTTTGTATAATAATCAAGACCTCTTACGATTGATGGATTAACTTCATACTTAACACCTGCAACATCAAGATAAGACTTAACGCTTTCAAAGTGTTCTTTACATTCGTCACAAAGAAAATCAATCACCTTTGGTGCATCCTTAGCAATACCACTACAAATAGGACTTTTACAGTCAATGATACGCATAGGGTTTCTGTCTAATCTGCCAAGACAAGTTTCACACAATTGGTCTTTATAATTAGAAAAATATTCTTTTAACTTTTTGTGGTACTCTGCTCTACACTTTGGACAACCGATTGAGTTGATTTCAAGTCTGATATTTGATAAACCCAATCTTTCGAAAAGTCCGTTTGCTAGGCAGATAACCTCAGCATCGGCTGCAGGATTTTGTGTACCGAAAACTTCCATACCAAACTGGTGGAATTCTCTTTGACGACCTGCCTGAGGCTTTTCATATCTATAACAAGTAATTAGATAATATTGCTTTGATGGTAAACCGTCGTTTTGAACACCATGTTCAAGAAATGCTCTGGCTGCACCGGCAGTACCTTCAGGACGAAGTGTAATACTTGCGTCACCCTTAGTTGAAAATGTGTACATTTCTTTTTGAACAACATCAGTTGTTTCACCAACACCTCTTGAGAATAGAGAAGTCTGCTCAAAAACAGGTGTACGAACTTCTTTGTAACCAAAAGACTCAGCCTGTTGACGCATAACATCTTCTACAAATTGCCACTTGTAGACATCCTTAGGCATAATGTCCTCTGTACCTTTAATCTTTCTAATAATATCTCCCATTTCTCTTTCCTTTCAATAGGCATAATTATCCTATACTATATATAAGGTAAATTATTTAACAATATTTCTCCAATCAAGGTCGCCTCTTTCAAGACCATGAATAAGAACTTCTGCTGTAGCAATATTTGTTGCTACAGGGATGTTGTGCATATCACAAAGTCTTAGAAGGTTCATATCATTTGGTTCTGATGGCTTTGGATTTAGTGGGTCTCTGAAAAATAGTAGCATATCAATTTCATTACAAGCTATTCTTGCAGCAATCTGCTGGTCACCACCTTGGCTACCACCAAGGAACTTCTGTACCTCTAGACCTGTTGCTTCTTCAACAAGTTTACCTGTTGTACCTGTAGCACAAATAATATTTCTGCTAAGAATACCACAATAAGCAATACAAAACTGAACCATTAGTTCTTTCTTTTCATCATGAGCAATAAGTGCAATATTCATCGTAAAACCTCCATATATCCTTAAAATACCTTTTCTTATCTATTCTATATATCAAATAAATTTAAAACTTCTTTGGAAAGGCAAGTTGCAAATTTTTACCTGTTAGTCTATCGGCAATTCTATCAAAAACTTCCTTAGAAATAGAATTGTTTAAGTTTGGCTTACCTGTCTGACTAAAGCTAACAAGTCTATAGTCATCCGGTACAACACCAATAAGTTGTGTTTCACTTTTATCAACAACTTCATCTAAATCTTGATAAACACCAAGTTCCTTAAAGTTTTTAACATTCAGTCTATTGATAACAAGTCTGATATTATCAACATTATGTTTTAGCAATGCTTGTCTAACCTTTACTGCACCTCTAACACTTGTAGGTTCAGGGTTAGTAACAATAATTGCTCTGTCAGCAGGTGTAATTGCTGTTATAAATCCACTACCGATACCGGCAGGGGAGTCAATCAAAATATAGTCGTAACTATTCTTAATAGTATCAGTAAACTGTTTCATAACCTGTGGTGAAATCTCATCATCAGTATCAATCGGTGCCGGTAACAGATACAAACCCTCAACCGGTTCATACTTATAGATAGCATCCTCAGTAAAACAGTTTCCGGCAATAACATCACTGGTGTCATAGACAAGGTTCTTGTCAAGACCAAGCATAAGGTCAAGACCTCTCATTCCACAGTCACAATCTATTAATAATACTTTTTTTCCTTTATTACACAAAGCCACTGCAAGGTTAACGGTAACAGTTGTTTTACCTGTACCACCCTTACCGGAAGCTAAAACAATAATCTGACTCATAGTACACCTCTAGTACATTCTATCACAAAATCGCAAGATAAACAAATTTTATAGTGTAGAATAAATTAATTAAAATTTAGGCATATTGAATAAAATATACACTAATGTTCATAATCAATATTAATTTTATATGTAAAATATTAATTATTACATAAATATTATACACTAAAATCTTAAAAAATCACTTATATTTTGTCAAATCACTAAAAATTTTCTTACAAAATAACAAATAAATCATTATAATCAATAATTTTGCCAAAATCACTCTTCACTTGGAGTATAGTCTTTGTTATAGAAATATTTATTAAGAAGTGCTTTTGCAACATCTGTTGAATATTTTTTCATTGAACCATGTTCAACTACTACTGCAATTGCAACCTCAGGTTTTTCATATGGAGCATAGCACATAAATACCGTATGGTCTGTACCACTGTTTTCTGCAGTACCTGTTTTACCGGCAACAGTTACACCGTAATTACTGAACACATCATATGCAGTACCGTCACTTTCGTTACATACACTCCACATACCTTTTTGTACTGCTTTTAAGTTTTCCTCATTTACCTTTAAGGTTGACTTAACTTCTACATTATCAGCAGTATTTTCTTTAATAGTCTTTTTTCTGTCATATGAAGTAACTTTCTTCATTAAGTGAGTTTGTAGTCTTGTACCGTTATTAGCAATTGTAGCAACATAAGTTGCAAGTTGTGCCGGTGTAAATGCATTATCACTTTGACCGATAGCAGCTTGTACAGTATTACCGGCAGTCCAACTTTTGCTATCTCTACCGGCAAGAATACCTGTGCTTTCATTAATTTCCACACCTGTAGGGAGACCTAAACCAAATTTCTCTGCATAACTGTAAATAGTGTTTATACCTAATCTTCTGCCTACTTCTGCAAAGTAATAGTTACAAGAAACTGCAAGTGCTTTATTTAGTGAAGTATCACCATGATAACCCATACATTTAACAATATCGGTAGGGTAGTAGTCATAATCTTGGGTACAGGTTATTACAGAGTCCTTAGTAATTTTACCTTCCTCTAGACCTGCTAAAGCAACACAAGGTTTAAAAACAGAACCCGGTGCAAATGCACCGTCAAATGTTCTGCTGTAAAGTGGAGTTGTTTCATCATTAGAAAGTGAAGTGTAGTAGTCATAATCACTATACTTTGAAATATCATAAGTAGGGAAAGAGGCTGCTGCCAAAACTGAAAAGTCCTTTACATTTAGCATTACAACACCACCTGCTACACAGTCATTTGCAACTAAACTGTGACACTGATTAATATTATATTCCAAAGACTCCAAAGCTACCTTTTGAAGACCACTGTCAATAGTTAACCAAACAGTATTTCCGGGTTTTGCATTTTCAGTTTCTACAGTACCGATAACATTTCCTTTAGAATTTTTTTCCACATAAGCCTTACCAACTTCACCACGAAGTTCACTTTCAAAGGCTTTTTCTATGCCAAACTTACCGATAAGGTCATTAAGTTCATAACCCTTATTTTCGTTATATTCTTCTTCGTTTATTTTACCGACTGTACCTACAATATGAGGTGCTAAAGTACCGTTTTTATATACTCTTTCAACTTCTGTATCAACTTCAACACCGGACATACTTTGGGTATTTTCTGACACAATTTGCATCATATCATTTGAAATATTTTCAGCTAAAACATAGTCGTTAGTAGTTGAGAAATTACTTTTTTCCATATTAAATCTAACTGAAATTACATTTCTTTTTTCTTCTTCATTTTCAATATTTTTACAATCATATCTATCTGCTAACTTTTCCACAAAGTCATCGACTGAATCATCTTTATCAATATCCAAATAACCTAAAAATTCTTTACTTTTTAGGTATGACAAATTTTCCTTACTGTTATCATCACTTCTAAAATTATAACTGTTATTTTTGTATGAAATAGGTAGGTTATCAATCCACTTTTCATTTCTTGTCTTTAACAAATTAAGCACCTTGATAATAGTATCATTCAGCTTATTATCATCAATATAACCTTTTTTCAGTACCACATTATATATAGTTTTGTTTGTGGCAAGTGGTTTACCGTCACTTGTCAGAATTTCTCCTCTTGTTCTGTTAGAAGTTAACGAATATGTGGAATTGTTCTTTGCAATTTCTTTATACTTTTCACCATCTACAACTTGCCAAAAGAAAAGTCTTACCATAAAACCCACAAAAATAACTATTGCAATTACAAGTACAAGGATACCTCTA
>ERZ791740.1888-NODE-1888-length-10194-cov-2.904724_pt1 | contig 10194 bp, 10 predicted proteins | sample MGYA00510041_ERZ791740 | MGnify/ENA primary metagenome ERZ791740 (study PRJEB30046, sample SAMN00791959) | human gut metagenome | study: EMG produced TPA metagenomics assembly of the A metagenome-wide association study of gut microbiota in type 2...
CAATGCCTACACTAAATCTAAAGAAACCGTTGTGGAATTCTTCCGGATATAGATACTGTCTTTCATCATTTTCACCTAGGAATACTATTAGGCTTTCATCGTGACCTAAAGAAACTGCTGATGTAATAACATTTAAATGGCTTACAACTCTATTATATGTATCATGGTCTGCTTTTAGACCAAAGGACAATACACCACCATAACCGTTAGTCATTTGTTCTTTAGCTATTTGATGGTTAGGGTGATTTTCAAGTCCAGGATAAGCAACAAAGCTAACACCTTTAACTGTTTGTAGGTACTTAGCTACCTTTAGTGCATTGTCGTTATGCTGTTTCATTCTAAGTGGTAATGTTACAGAGCCTCTCATAATTAGCCATGCGTTAAATGGACTGATTGTTGCACCTAGGTTAATCTGTGACTGTGCTCTGATAACATCAAGATACTTCTTCTTACCGATAATAGCACCACCCATTGCATCACCATGACCGTTAATATACTTTGTTAAACTTTCTACTGTAAAGTCAGCACCCAGTTCAACAGGTCGCTGATTGTATGGTGAGGCAAAAGTATTGTCAACAGAAAGCAATGCACCGTTGTCATGTGCTACCTTAGCAATAGCCTTAATATCTGAAATTGTAAGTGTTGGGTTACCGGGTGTTTCAATATGAATTAGCTTTGTATTAGGTTTAATAGCTTTCTTAACATTTTCTACATTTGAAGTATCAACAATAGTTGTTTCTACACCAAATTTATTATTTAAAAGTTCATTTAGTAATCTATAAACTGCAATATAGGTAACACTTGAGAAAATCACATGGTCACCACTTTTTAGCAATGCAAAGAATAAACCTGATAAAGCAGCTACACCACTGGCAAGTACAACTGCCTCTTCTCCACCTTCAAGGGATGCAAGTTTTTCTTGTAAATACTGTTGGTTAGAGCCACCGTTTCTTGTATAAAGATTTTTACCTGCACTACTCCAGTTTAAATCACTAGGGTCATAAGGTAATTCATAACTATTTGCCATTGTAATTGGTCTTTTGATAGCACCGGTTTCTTTGTCAATACCGTTGCCTTTATGTACTGCTCTTGTCTGAAAACCTAAGTTATTATTAATGTCTTTACTCATAATTATCTTCCTTTCATATATAACCTATCTGTTTAGTATGTTTATAATATACATTGTTATTATCCCGTTGTCAAGACCTAATTTTGATTTTTTTATTTTGGATTAATTATTTATAGGCATAAAAATGGTCATACATTTCTGTATGACCATTAGTTTAGTTAACACTATTAAATTTACAAATTACAATTTTGCTGATTTACCCATAATATAACTATCTAAATCTGTTACAGTACAAGTAGGGTTATAGGAAGTTTTTGTTGACTTAGGTTTCAGCTTTATTTCCCTACTATAATCGGTAACACCTTTACCTGAGTTAGGTACTTTTGAAGAATAAATTCTGTCTGCTGTAAAGGCTAGAACTAGCACCACACAAATTGTAATTGATATTTTTAGTGGAATTTTGCGAAGTAGATTATCAAGTAATGGTGCAACTATATAAACAACAATAATACCACCAATACCAAACACAAGCAGACCTTCAGCACAAACTCTACCGTTGATATTTAGGAAATATCCACTATAATCCCACCATAGTTTGCCGTACTGATATTCTAAGAATACAGATGTAAAATATTCTACTATACCACAAAGTACAACTGCTGAGATAAACTCAATAATAGGGTTCTTCCTAAGTTTATTAAGTAAAACAAGAATCATTACACATCCACTACCGTAAATAGGCAACCAAGGACCATGCATTACACCACGGTTTACAAATTCACCTTTTTCGATAAAGTGGAAAATTACTTCCCAGAACCATCCCATAAAACAGAAGATAAAGAACATCATTATTAATGAAGTTACTGAGTATCTTCTCATATAGTGTAGATGTTCAAATTTTGGTTTTCTTACCTTTTCACCTAAAGGATAAAGTCTTGTTGGGTATGTATATCCGTTAATAACATAAGGAACAGTAGATGACAATGTTTCGGCATTTATACTTTCGTTTACTTCACCAATTCTGCCAAGTTCTGAACAAGCAATAACCACTGATGTTTCATCAACAATACCGATTGTTCTATCAATGGTATCTCTCATTTGGTGTATTACTCCTTGAAAGAGTCTATTTGACATATTATTTTCCTCCCTGATTATATGGTGATAATGACTAACGCTTTCGTTACAAGTCATATAATTATATTGTTCATCATATACATTTTACACAAAAACTCAGAAAATTGCAACATTTATTTTCAATTTTCAGGGAGAATTTTCACTAAAATCACAAATCACCCTATTTTGTGGGTATATTCGTGATACATTTTTACCAATTTGTCCGTTTTAGTAATTTTTCTGTAATGATTTCTGTGTTATGCTTAACAAAGAAAATTTTTATTATAACAACAAACCCCCTCAAATGAGGGGGTTATAAATATCAATTTATCAGTTAGTGATAGTCTTTTCTGTTTCAGGATCAAATACATGAATCTTTTCAGTTTCAAATGCAATCTTGATCTTGTCACCAGGCTGAGCCTTTGAAGTTGGTTCAACTCTAGCGATAATTGGAATACCTTCAATGTTAACATATAGGTAAACTTCTGCACCCATAAGTTCTGTAACATCAACATTAGCTTCAAGAACACTTTCTGTTAGTCTTTCTAGGTGTTCAGCTTCGTCATGTACATGTTCAGGACGGATACCGATTCTAACAGCCTTACCAACATAAGCGTCCAGCTTGCCACCTTCGTTCTTGTTTGCAGGTAGTGGAATGCTATAACCTGCAAATTCAGCACAAATCTGGTTGCCCTTCTTAGCAAGAGTTGCATCAATAAAGTTCATTTGAGGTGAACCGATGAAGCCTGCAACGAATTCGTTGCAAGGTAAATCATATAGATGCTGAGGTGTATCAACCTGCTGAATGAAACCGTCTTTCATAACAACGATTCTAGTACCCATTGTCATAGCTTCTGTCTGGTCATGAGTAACATAGATAAATGTTGTACCTAGTCTCTGATATAGCTTAGAAATTTCTGTACGCATCTGTGCACGAAGCTTTGCGTCCAAGTTAGATAGTGGTTCGTCAAGTAGGAATACCTTAGGGTCACGAACGATAGCACGACCAAGAGCAACTCTCTGTCTCTGACCACCTGATAGAGCCTTAGGCTTTCTGTCTAGGTACTGTTCAATACCAAGAATTCTTGCAGCTTCCTGAACTCTTTCCTTGATTTCTTCCTTTGGTGTCTTTCTTAGCTTTAGACCAAATGCCATATTATCATAAACTGTCATATGTGGATATAGAGCATAGTTCTGGAATACCATTGCAATATCTCTATCCTTTGGTGCTACGTCATTTGCTAGCATATCGCCGATGTAAAGTTCACCCTTACTGATGTCTTCTAGACCGGCAATCATTCTTAGTGTTGTTGACTTACCACAACCTGAAGGACCAACCAAAATAATAAATTCTTTGTCTTCGATTTCTAGGTTAAAATCTGTAACAGCAGTTACACCACCGTCATAGATTTTATAAACGTGTCTTAAAGATACATTTGCCATACTAACTATAACCTCCCTGTATAAATAAGCAAGGATTTTACCATTCCTCACCAATAGTTTCGTATATCATAATGTAGTATATCATTTTTTTGTTGATTTGGCTACTATATTTTTAACTAAATATTAACGCAAGATTTTAGGCAAAAAGCCACACATATAAAAAATGTTCATATTTTTTGTTTATAACTTACAAAAATATATTACGCTTCTCATCCTCTTGCATAAATCTACATTCACCTGGGGCTAAATCTTTGGGCAATTTTAGCATACCGATTTGCTCTCTGTGTAGTTCTTTTACTGTTAATCCCTGTGTTAAAAACATCTTTTTTACCTGATGATACTTGCCTTCTCGTATAATTACCCTTGCAATATGGGAATTTTCCTTGTTTGGAAGTAATTTTGCCGATAGACAAAGTGTTCCGTCATAGAAAGAAATACCCTTCCTGAAGTTCTCTACCATTTCATCTGTAACTTCACCGTCAAGGGTTGCTTTGTACACCTTTTCAACATGCTTTTTAGGGGACAGCATTCTATGGGCAAAGTCACCATCATCAGTAATAATCAACATACCTGTAGTATCTTTATCAAGTCTTCCTGCCGGAAAAAGATTTTTCCTTTTCATTTCCTTTGGCACAAGGTCAACAACAGTTTCTGCATTTTTATCATTACTGGCAGAGATATAACCCTTAGGCTTGTTCATTATAATATACACATATTCTTGATAAGAAATATCTTTGCCATCTACAGTAACCTTATTTACATTAGGGTCAAGTTTAGTTTCAGGCTTTTTTATAATTTCACCATCAATTTTTACTAGTCCTTTTCTAACTAATTTTTGTGCTTCTTTTCTTGTGCAAATATTTTGTGACACAAGGAATTTATCAATTCTCATTTTACTCCTTTAGCAAAGATACAAAGTCACTTCCATAAAGTTCCTTAGACTTGTGACAGCCTACCACCTTACCTTTATAAGTGAGTATAGAAACAAAGTAGTTGTCCTTTCCTTTATAAACATAACGCTTAGTGGTTTTCCCCTTAAAGTTATTTAGGTCAAGCCCCATAGTCTTTTGTATCTTATTATATTTTTCATATGTAGAGTTGAAGTTTTCCGGTATTCTCACATTATCAATAGTAACAGGTTGTCCGGTAACATTAAAGTAAGACAAGAAAGTTTTTTTATCATTACTTGTTGAAAAGCTGAGAGAATACTCACCTATTTCTTTACAATATGCACTTTTAGGTGTGTTGTCACAAGACACAAACACTACTGCCAAAATCAGTATCAGCCCAAAAGCACACATAAATAAAAATTTCTTTTTGTTATTAATCTTTGTTTTTACTGTTAGTACAAACATTTTATCAGTCCTTCCGTATTCCATATAAAATACATATGCAAGGACTTGCTATAAAATGTTATAGTAAATAATTTTTTAAATCTTCCGTAGTTTCTGCAAATACAGTAGCACCTTCATTTTCCATTGACTCTTTGTCACCATAGCCATAAAGTACACCAACAAAGTCAACATTACAAAGCCTAGCACCTTTTGCATCAAAATAAGTATCCCCTACCATAGCGATTTTACTGTTAAAATCTTTTCCCAATCTATCTACTGCATAAGGGATAATATCCTTTTTATCTTTCCTACTACCATCGGCTAAAGAGCCACATACTGCATCAAAGCATTCTGTTAAACCTAAGTTCTCAACAATTTCTTCTGCAAATTTTTCATACTTAGAGGTGGCAACTGCAACCTTAACACCGGTTGATTTAATTTCCAATAAAGTTTCTTTTATGCCCTTATATGGCTTATTCATCAGCTTACCCTCAGTATCATAATAATGACGATAAACCTCAACTGCATCTTCGGCAGGTTTTCCACTAAGATGACATAAATTTGTGAAAGTATCAAGTAGTGGTGGACCTATATACAACTTATAATTGCTTGTATCAAATGTATCACAACCGATTTGTTCTATAGTTTTTTCAAGACTATAACGAATACCTGTCGCACTTTCAGAAATTGTACCGTCTAAGTCAAACAAAATAATATCATACTTACTCAAACTTTTCATCTGCCTTTTTCTGGAACTTTTCACTTTTTACAGATACTCTGTTGTGAGTACCGTTTGCAATCATACCGGCATTATCATAAGCAGTAACCTCAAACTTAAATGATCTGCCGTCATTGCTGATTAGCTTACTTTCCACTTTAATCTTTGCACCGATTGGTGAAGGACTGATGTGCTGAATTTCTACCATTGTGCCAACAGTAGTTAAACCCTCATCAAGAAAAGTATCGGCAAGTTTTGTTGATGCCTCCTCCATAAGTGCAACAACAATTGGTGTAGCTAATACTCTTAGGCTACCTGAACCAACATTTACTGCCAACATATCCTCTGTTACAACTTTTTCTATTACAAAATTATCCATAATTAAACCTCCAATTAATGATTATCATTGTATAATTAGAATTTCTATGGTATAATAATACATCATCTGATAAATTAATTCAATACAATATAAAAGGAGAAAAACAATGAAATTAGGAATTGTAGGCTTACCTAATGTAGGTAAAAGTACACTTTTCAATGCTATCACTAACGCAGGAGCACAGAGCGCAAACTATCCGTTCTGTACTATTGAACCAAATGTTGGTGTTGTAGCAGTACCTGATAAGCGTATTGACAAACTGGCAGAAATGTATAATCCGGATAAAATCACACCGGCAACAATTGAATTTGTTGATATTGCCGGTCTGGTAAAGGGTGCATCAAAGGGTGAAGGTCTTGGCAACAAGTTCCTTTCCAATATTCGTGAATGTGACGCTATTGTTCATGTTGTAAGATGCTTTGAAAACGATGACATTATCCATGTTGAGGGTTCAGTTGACCCGGCAAGAGATATTGAAACAATTGACATTGAGCTTATCCTTTCTGATGTAGAAATGGTAACAAGAAAGATTGATAGACTTAAAAAGGCACTTAAAGGTGACAAAAGCCTACAACCACAGATTGACTTCTTTGAGGAAGTTCTTGACACACTAAACAAAGGCAAAAGTGCAAGAACTGTTGAAACAACAGAAGAACAGGAAGAATGGCTAAAGGAAGTTGCCTTACTTACAACAAAGCCAATTATCTATGCTGCAAATATGAGTGAAGATGACTTTACTAACGGTATTCAGGACAACAAAATGCTACAGACAGTTAGAGATATTGCAAGTGAAGAACACGCAGCAGTACTACCAATCTGTGCACAGATTGAAATGGATATTGTTGATATGGACAAGGAAGAAAAGGAACTGTTCCTTTCTGATCTAGGTCTTGAAGAAAGTGGTCTTGACAGACTTATCAAGGAATGTTACTCACTACTTGGACTAATCTCTTACCTAACTGCCGGTAAACCTGAAGTTAGAGCATGGACAATCACTAAAGGTACAAAAGCTCCTCAAGCTGCAGGTAAAATCCACACAGACTTTGAAAGAGGTTTCATCAGAGCAGAGGTTGTTTCTTATGATGACCTTATCGCAAATGGTGGTATGACTGCTTGTAAAGAAAAAGGTCTTGTTCGTTCAGAAGGTAAGGACTATGTTATGAAAGACGGAGATGTAGTTCTATTTAGATTTAATGTTTAAATTTTTAATTTTTTAATTTTCTGTTTTAATTTCAATTTATTGCATTAAACTAAAAATTACATTTTATTAAACTTAAACTAGAATTTAATACTCAACATAAGGCTGAAACTTATTAAAGTTTCAGCCTTTCTTTTTATCTAAATATTATTTTATTTGAAAGTTTTCAGAAATGTGAACTTAATCTTCCATTAAGATAGTTTTTTCAGGCTCAATGCCTTCTTCTTCACAATATGAAAGGTAGTCATCAACTGCATTATGAAATTCAGTTTCAATATCAGTTGCACTTTCACTTTCAAAGCTAATCAATGAATGTATACCCATTATTTTCCCATAAATCACTTTATCTTCAGCACTATATTCAATCTTTCCATAGTAGCCTTTATAGTAAAGAATATTACTAACCATCAACATCACCTTTCCCTATTAATCATTTGTATCTATATCAAAGGTAACATCAAGTAGGTATTTTGACTTACCTTTATTAATTGAATGTAAGATATAATCTTTTATTTGATTGCCTTGGCTCATCATATCTTCCGGCAAAACAAGGTCAAACACAAGAAGTGTACCACTACTGCAATTTGCAATTCTAAAATCATGGATTGAGAGCCTACTGTCCTTTGACTTTAAGCACTCCACAATTTTCAGTTGCAACTTTTCTGCTTTTAAATCATCGGTAACAATAGGGTCATAGTGTACAACCATATGAATACCGAATTTCTTTAGGCACTGTCTTTCTATTCTGTCTATTGTATCGTGGCAATTCATAGGGTCTTCATCCTTATCAACTTCAACATGGATAGTTGCATATCTTTTTGCAGGACCATAATCGTGAATCATCAAGTCGTGACAGCCTAACACCTTGTCATATGAATTAACGAAATCAATAATTTCTTTCCTAAATTCAGGAGTAGCCTCTTCACCTAGTAGTGGTGAGATTGTTTGTCTAATAAGTCCTATTCCATTATACAAAATAAACAGTGACACCAAAGCACCCATAATTCCATCTATCTGCCACTTTGTCAGTAATTCCACAACCATTGCAATAAGTACACAAGTAGTTGTTAACACATCATTTCTACTGTCGGCACTTGTTGCAAGTAATGTTGTGGAATGGATTTGTTTACCCTTTTTCTTATAAAATAATGTCATCCACAGTTTCACAAGAATTGAAACTACAAGCACTAGAATTGTAACAAGAGAAAATTTTACAGGAGTTGGTGAAATTATTTTTTCTACAGAACTTTTTGCAAGTTCAAAGCCAATAACAAAAATCATTACTGCTACAGTTAAACTTGCTAAATATTCAAACCTTGCATGACCAAATGGGTGTTTCTTATCAGCCGGTTTTTCTGCTAACTTAAAGCCCAGTAAAGTGACAATTGAACTTGCTGCATCAGAAAGGTTGTTGACACTATCTGCAATAATTGACATTGAAGAAACAAGTGTACCTACAACAAACTTACCACCGGCTAAAGCAAAGTTACAGATTATTCCCACTATACCGGCTAACTTGCCTACCTTTGCTCTGTTTCTTTCCTCAGTACTTTCCATAAAATCATCTCATTTCAATATATAATAAAAAAGTGGGGCAGTAAAAACTGTCCCACAGAAAATTCTGTTGCCCTCTGGCCCGGTTGTATAAACAACTTGCTAGTTTATAATACATTATATGCTTAAATAGTAAAGTGATTATAACATTAATTATATAAAATTTCAAGAAAAATAATACTATTTAAAGCCAATATAATCTTTAAAACCTAACATATAAATTGCCATAACAATAGATAATTCTTTTGAATCACAATCGAATTTTTCTGACATTTTATTCAATTCTTCCAATACTGTATCATTTGGTACTATTTCTTTTCCTAATTCATTAACAGATTTTTTAATAATATCAGGCAACACCATACACAATTGATAAAATGCATTCTTCTCACCTGTTACTAAAGAATAGAACTGATCAAGACTTACTCTACGAATTAACTTATGACCAACTTTATTCTTATCAACTGTTGTTTCCCACTTTATATTTTGTGATCTTTGTGCGATAGCTTCTACAAGGAAACAAGCACAATCATCATCTTTTAATAATTGGTTCTGCATTTTGATAAAAGTTTTTCCAGCAGAAGCAGAATTCATAGTATTATGTTTATTTTTCATTTCAACATATACTCTACTTACTGTTCCTACATTTTGAATATTGATGTTATCTTTATCTTCAAAAATAACATCCCAACCACCTTCTTTACCGTTCTGTGGCACTCTACATTTATCAATATACTTAAATATGCATTGATGAAAATATCAATTCCTCCGTCAAGTACTGCATCCACATTTCCGGTCTCCTCGTTTGTACGATGATCCTTGACCATAGTATATGGCTGCATGACATAAGAACGGATCTGATTTCCCCATCCGATATCTGTCACCTCACCGCGGATACCGGAGAGTTTTTCCTCTGCCTCCTGCTGCTTGAGAAGATACAGCTTGGCTTTCAGCATCTGCATGGCTTTATCTTTATTCATGTGCTGAGAACGTTCATTCTGACACTGTACCACGATTCCGGTAGGATAATGTGTGATACGGATGGCAGATGATGTCTTATTGATATGCTGACCGCCGGCACCACTGCTTCGGTAAGTATCGATACGGATATCGTCATCATTGATCTCTACATCCAGATCCTTCTTGATATCCGGCATAACATCACAGGATACAAAAGATGTCTGTCGCTTACCTGCTGCATTGAAAGGAGAAATACGCACCAGACGGTGAACTCCCTTCTCTGATTTCAGATAACCATAAGCATTTGTTCCGTTTACCTGGAATGTAACAGATTTAATGCCTGCTTCATCACCATCCAGATAATCCAGCACTTCCAGACTGAAACCTTTCTTATCTACCCAGCGGCTGTACATACGATAAAGCATG
>ERZ791740.1889-NODE-1889-length-10190-cov-2.820424_pt1 | contig 10190 bp, 8 predicted proteins | sample MGYA00510041_ERZ791740 | MGnify/ENA primary metagenome ERZ791740 (study PRJEB30046, sample SAMN00791959) | human gut metagenome | study: EMG produced TPA metagenomics assembly of the A metagenome-wide association study of gut microbiota in type 2...
CGATGGCGTGTGAGGAATCCGAGAAGAACACCAGATCACCGGGCTGCAAGTCGGATTTGGCGACGGCGTAGCCGCAGTTCTTATACTGGGCGGTCGCCGAATGGGGCAGCGAGTAGCCGAGCTTTGCATAGAGATACATCGTAAAGCCCGAGCAGTCGAAACCGCTGGGGGACGCGCCGCCGGAGCGGTAGCGCGTGCCGAGGAAGGGCATCGCCATGGAGACGACCTTCGCGCCCACTGTGCCGTCGAGGTCGGCAGGATCGCGCAGATATTCACCGAGCAGCCAGCCGGTCGTGGAGTCGAACGTGACCTGATACCAGCCGTTCGATTCACCGACGACGGTGACCTGCTTGCCGCTGACCACCTGCGTGATCTTGTCGTAATTCGTGCCGGGACCCGTGCGCACGTTGATCGTGCCGCCCGTGACGACCATGGAGACGGTCTCAGTCTCGCTCACGTCTTCCTTGGCGTCAGCCTTGTCTTCAAGCTCTGCCTGCATCTCATCGAGCTTGGCGAGCTCTTCTTCGTTCGCGCTCTCGGTCTGAACGGATTCCGTCAGCACCGTCACGCGGTCAACGAGGTTGCGGATCGAACCGTCGTAAGCGGCCTGCGCCGAAGAGAGCGGCGCGAGCAGGCTGACGGAGAGAATGCCCGAAAGCAGGAACGATAAGCATCGTGAATGGTTTCTCATAGCTGAGTCATCCTTTCGTGAATAAAATCAGGGGGCTGCACGGCGGCTATTTACATCTTGCCGCTCAGCGCGCGCTCAAGCCAGATGGAGGCAAATTCCATCGCCTCGCCAAGGCTTCCTTTTTCCGTCGAGCGGACCACACGGTCGCGCGAACGGAGGCTTGCGTCCGTCATCTGCAGCTGAATGGAAACGCGCTTGGCAAGCGTGATATCCTTGAGCGGCGTGGTATCCAACACCTGCATCATCACGATATATTTATCCGCCATCGAGCCGTAGTAGATGAGATTATCCACACGGCGCAGCGGGTGTCCGCGGTAAACGAGACCTTCCGTAGCTTCTGCCATCTGACTCACTCCTGTCCTTGTAACCAATTTGTAACTTTGTAACCGTTTTGTAACTTTTTGCAGTATAGCATTTTTTGCCCCCCTTGTCAATAAAAGTGGGGCGAAAAAATGCAACAAACCCTCGGAGGCCGCGTTCACGGTCTCCGAGGGTCGTTATTCTGACGTTTTTCGCTTACTTGCCGAGGTAGCTGCGCACAAGCGTTTGCAGCAGCTCGTCGCGATCCAGCTTGCGGATCAGCGTGCGGGCGTTGTTATGGTTCGTGATATAGGTGGGGTCCTCCGACAGGATGTAGCCCACGATCTGGTTGATGGGATTATAGCCCTTATCCTCCAGCGCGGCATAAACGGTGGTCAGAATATGACGGATCTCAGCGTCCTTTTCCTGCGCAACATTAAACTTTCGGGTAAATTCTTCCATTGGGAGAGCCCCTCCTTTCCATGCAGACAGTATAGCAACGCAATTTCAAAAAGTAAAGAGAGCGCTGTCAACTGTAACCAAATCGTAATGTTTCCTTAAGGAATTCTCAGCGGAGCACCGCGTTGTGGTCGGCCTTGAGCGCTGCGAGGATGGACTGGACGTCCTCATCTGCCTCTTCGCCGGTCAGGCTGCGGTCATCCGCGCGCAGAACGAGGTTGAACGCCACGCTCTTCTTGCCGATAGCCACGCCGGGGCCGCGGTAAATATCGAACAGCGACACATCCTTGAGAAGGCCCTTCGCGCCGCGGCGAATGCTCTCTTCGAGCGCGCCGACCGTGACGGCCTCGTCGCACACGACGGCGATGTCGCGCGTGACGGCGGGGAACTTCGGAAGCGGCTGGTAGACAGGGATGTCGCCGCGCTTTTCATACATCGCATCGAAGCTCAGCTCTGCGGTGTAGACCTCGGTGTCCATGCCGTAGTTCGCCGCGACGAGCGGATGGATCTGGCCGAACACACCGAGGTATGTCTCGCCCGCATACACTTTCGCGCAGCGGCCGGGGTGATAAGAATCATTGTCGGTGCAGGCGACGTACTTGACATCCGTGATACGCAGCTCGTGCAGCAGCGTCTCGATGCCGCCCTTGAAGGAGAAGAAGTCCACGCCGTCGCCGTAAACGCCGAGGGAGAGGTACTTCGGCTCGTCAGCAAGGCCATCCTCGCGCGGCAAGTAAATTTTGCCGAGCTCATAGAGGCGGGCGGACTTGTTGCGGTAGCTGTGGTTGCGGGCAATGATCTCGAGCATGCTCGGCAGGATCGTCGTGCGCATGATGGAGGTGTCCTCGCCCAGCGGGTTCAAAATCTTCAGGGAGTTGCGCAGCGAGGAATCCTTCGGCATGCGGATCTTATCGTAATAGGTCGGGCTGATGAAGGAATAGGTGATGATCTCATCGTAGCCCAGCGCGCGCACAGCGCCGCCGATGGCGCGGTCGAAGCGCTGCTGCTCGCTAAAGCCGCCGCGCGTGGTCTCGCCGCGCATGAGCGTGCAGGGAATCTTATTGTAACCGTAGAAGCGCGCGACCTCTTCGGCAATGTCGCTGTAATGCTCGACGTCGCCGCGCCAGGACGGCACGTAGATATCGTCGCCATTCAGGATAAAGCCGAGGGAGACAAGAATTTCGCGCATCAGGTCTTCGCTGAGTTCCGTGCCGAGCAGGGCGTTGATCTTGTCGGGTTCGAGCTTGACGACCGTGGGGGCCTTTTCCTTGGCGACCACGTCCATCACGCCGTCGACGACCTCGCCGCAGCCGAGCAGCTCCACGAGCTCGCAGGCGCGCTCGACGGCCTTGATGGTGTTCATCATGTCGAGGCCCTTTTCATAGCGGGAGGAGGCGTCGGTGCGCATGCCGAGGGCGCTGGCCGTGCGGCGCACGGAAACGCCGTTGAAGTTAGCGGACTCAAAGAGCACCATCGCTGTGTCGCCGACGATCTCGCTGTTCGCGCCGCCCATGACGCCCGCGACGCAGACGGGCTTGTGCTCGTCGCAGATGCAGAGCATGTTCGGCGTCAGCTTGCGCTCGTTGCCGTCGAGCGTCTGGATGGTCTCGCCCTCGCGCGCGGTGCGCACGATGATGTGGCCGCCTTCGACGCAGCTGAAGTCAAAGGCGTGCATCGGCTGGCCGTATTCGAGCATCACATAGTTCGTGATATCGACGATGTTGTTGATGGGGCGCACGCCGCTGTTGCGCAATCTCTCGCGCATCCAGCGCGGAGACGGAGCGATCTTGACGTTTTTCACCATGCGCGCGGTGTAGCGCGGGCAGAGGTCGCCGTCCTCAATGTCAATGTCGACAAGGTCGGCGATGCTGCCGCCGCAGCCGTGCGGCTCGGGCGTGTGCAGCTTAAGGGGGCGCTTGAATGTCGCGCTCGCCTCGCGGGCAAGGCCGATGACGGAAAGGCAGTCGGGGCGGTTCGGCGTGATCTCAAACTCGACGATGGAATCGTCAAAGCCGAGGATGTGCGCCATGTTGAGGCCCGGCTCGGCGTCCTCTTCCTGTAAGACAAAGATACCGTCGGCGATGCAGTGAGGGAACTCCTTCTGCTCGGCGTGCAGGTCTTCGAGCGTGCAGATCGTGTCGCTCTTCGTGTTGTACGCGACGAGGTCGCCCTCGTGGAGGTTCGAGCAGACAGTCTTCGCCGCACGGGTGACTGTGCCGTCGTTCACGCGGACATTATAGCCGCCGTCAACGCTCTCCACCGCCTCGACGCGGCCGCAGAGCACAGGGCCGTAGACCTTGTCGCCGGGCTTGATGTCAGCGGGGATGGAGGGCTTCGCGGGGTCGATGGGATGATAGTCGTTCAGAAGCGCCGCGGGCGTGATGACGGCATAGGGGAAGTCATGCTCCGCCGTCATGCCAAGCTCCTTGAGCGAGCAGAGCATGCCGTTCGACTCGACGCCGCGCAGTTTGCCCTTTTCGATCTTCACGCCGCCCGGCAGATGCGCGCCGTGCAGCGCTGCGGGGACATAGTCGCCCACGTGGATGTTCCACGCGCCGGTGACGATCTGCACGGGCTCGGCCTGACCGACGTCGATCTGGCAGACCCACATGTGGTCGGAGTTTTCATGGCGCTTCATCTCGAGAATTTTGCCGACGACCACGTTCTTGAGGTTCTCGTCGGGACGCTCGATGGTCTCGACCTTCGAGCCGGAGAGCGTCATCTCGTCGTTGAATTCCTTATCGGTGATATCCTTGAGGTCAACGAATTCGTTGAGCCAATTACGGGATAGGATCATATTTGTATCCTCCTAAGAAGTAACAATCAAATTTCGTTTTTTGTGACGACATGCGCGCCAGAAAAAACACCGCTCAGGGTGCAAACGTGCGAGCAAAGCGAGTGCGGCGCAGCACCCTGCGAAAGAGATCGCAGAAAGCGGCTCGCCGCTTTCGCGAGGAATATTAGAACTGTTCGAGGAAGCGGACATCGTTCTCGAAGATCAAACGCAGGTCGCTGATCTTGAAGTGGCCGAGCGCCAGACGCTCAAGGCCCATGCCGAACGCCCAGCCGGAATAGACCGTGGAGTCGATGCCGCAGCCCTCGAGCACCTTCGGGTGGATCATGCCGGCGCCGAGCACCTCGATCCAGCCCTCGCCCTTGCAGGTGGGGCAGCCTGCGCCGTGGCACTTGTGGCACTGAATGTCCATTTCGCAGCTCGGCTCGGTGAACGGGAAGTGATGGGGGCGGAAGCGCGTGACCGTGTGCTCGCCGTAGAGCTGGCGCACGACCTCGTTGAGCGTGCCCTTGAGGTCCGCCATCGTAATGCCCTTGTCGATGGCCATGCCCTCGATCTGGTGGAACATGGGCGAGTGCGTGGCGTCGACCTCGTCCTTGCGGTACACGCGGCCGGGGGCGAGAATGCGGATGGGCAGCTCGCGCGTCTCCATCGCGTGGATCTGCATCGGAGAGGTCTGCGTGCGCAGAAGGATCGAGCTGTCCTCGGTGAAATAGAACGTGTCGCTCCACTCGCGGGCGGGATGGCCCTCCTCGACGTTGAGCTTCGTGAAGTTGTACTCGGCAAGTTCGACCTCGCGGTCTTCGAGAATTTCAAAGCCCATGCCGACGAAGATGTCCTTGATCTCGTCGAGCACCTGATACATCGGGTGCTTCACGCCGATCTTTTCCTGCTTGCCGGGGATGGTCACGTCCACGGCCTCGGACTTGAGCTTGAGCTCCATGGCCTTGTCGGCGAGCTCTTTCGTCTTTTCCTCGATGTTCGCTTCCAGCTTGGCGCGCACGTCGTTGGCGAGCTGCCCGATCACGGGGCGCTCCTCGGCGCTGAGCTTGCCCATCTGCTTCAAAACGGCGGTCAGCTCCCCCTTTTTGCCAAGGTAACGGACGCGCAGCGCTTCGAGGTCCTCCGCCTTGCCGGCGTCGGCGATCGCTTCGAGCGCCGCCTTGCGGATCGCTTCCAGTTGTTGTTTCATATCATTTCTCCTTTTCAGGTAAAAATTTGCAGAATTTCAAAAATCGGCGGCAGGGGCAAAAAAATAGCCTTTCCTCCCGACACTCTCGGGACGAAAGGCTTTCTTCCGCGGTACCACCCTGATTCGCGGACCTTGTCCGCGCACTCATTGCCCGGTAACGGCGGGGCCCGGCCGCGCATTTCCTCGCGGCTGCTCGGGGGCGAACCAAGCGACATCCCGCAGACCGGCTCCCAGCCGCCGACCGGTCCTCTCTACGCGGAACAAACACGCTATTTTCCCTTTCACAGCATTTGTCTAAGTGGTACTTATATCACAGAAAAAAGGAACTTGCAAGGGGGAATTTGCCCCTTGCCGGCAAAAAAGCGGCAAAAGCGCAAAATATCGCGCATTTTCCTCTGCGCACTCCCCTTTTCCTGCCCAAAACGCGGAAAAACCGCACTTTACAACGTGCAAAAACGTGGTATACTATAATAGTTATTTACAAACCCACCGTGGCTGCTCTCGCAGCCGGATAAGGAGAACGATCATGGACGAAAGAAAGCGTCTTTACAAGTCCCGCAACAACAAGATGATCTGCGGCGTCTGCGCAGGCATCGCAGACTACTTCAACATTGACCCGTCGATCGTGCGCGTGCTCTGGGCGGTCCTCGCTCTGGCCGCCGGTACCGGCGTGCTCGCCTATATTGCCTGCGCGATCATCCTGCCCGAGGGCGACACCGAGGTCTGACCGCTTGACAATCCGCGCAAAAAAGATATACTAAATCCTGTTTGCCGCGCGAAACGGCAGAAAAAGATGTAAAACGCGAAGGGAGCTTCCTTTTATGGCGACTTATCCGATGCATGTCGCGGGTCTTGACCGCGACTTTCCCATCTGCAAGGTAACGGACGATCTTTATATCGGTGCTTTCATCATGTTCGGCGACGCGGAGCTGACCGTGCGCTGCGCGGAAGAGCTCTTGAAGCTCGCCGAGGGCATCGACTACGATTACCTCTTCACCGCTGAGGCAAAGTCCATCCCCCTCATCCACGAGATGGCGCGCCAGAGCGGCGCGAAAAAGTATTTTATCGCGCGCAAGGGCCCCAAGGTCTACATGCCTGCCCCCATTTCCGTGGAGGACAAGTCCATCACCACCGTCGCCCAGCAGAAGCTTTTCCTCGGCTCTGACGACGCGGACCTCATCCGCGGCAAGAAGATTTTGCTCGTCGACGATGTCATCTCCACGGGCGGCTCGCTCAAGGCGATGGAAGCACTCGTCGAAAAGGCGGGCGGCATCGTTACGGGCCGCATGGCTGTTCTCGCCGAGGGCGGCGCAGCCGACCGCAAGGACATCCTGTTCCTTGAAAAGCTGCCCGTCTTCAACGCCGACGGCAGCGTGAAGTAAAAAGATTCAATCACAGAAGCGCAAAGCGCCTTTCAAAGAGCTTTCTTTGAAAGGCGCTTTCTCTGTTATTCGGTGATCTCCTCGCAGACCGTCGGCGATGTAGGCCTTGCTTCAGCCTCCGGCGCTGTTCTTAGTCCGCTCAAACCGCGGCGGCAGAGCACACAGCCCGCCGCGCATACGGCGGCCATGACGGCAAGGAACTGCCACTTCTCCGCAAAACCGCCCAAAAGCCCCAGCGGGTCGTTCATTGCGTTGAACGCGGCGTGCGCGGCGATCGTGGGCAGGATGCTCCCCGTGCGATAGCAAATATAGCCGAAAAGCAGGCCCATGAGAAACGCGTAGCCGATCTGCACCGGCGTTCCGTGGATGAATCCAAAGAGTACCGCTTGCAGTACAATTGCGATCCACACCGGCATGGCCCGTTCCAGCCGCGACTGGATGACGCCGCGGAACACGAGCTCCTCCGCAAGCGGCGCGCCGGCCACCACGGCAAGCGCCGAGATCAGCCCCGTCTCTGTGCTCAGGCGCATGGCTTTTCCATATTCCTCCATCCAGCTTTCCGGCAGCAGGGCAAGCACCAGACTGACCAGCACATAGAGGCCGACCGCGCCGAAGGCGCAGAAGCCCACCGTCCAGCCCGAGCAGTGACGAAGGCCCGCCGCCTCGGATAGCGGCTTTTTCCGCAGCAGGAACCACAGCAGCAGTACCGCGGCGATGATCAGACACGATAGCAGCGTGAGCGCCGACAGGCCGTCAAGAAGTCGCTCCGCCACCGCCTGCGCCCCCTGTGCAAGGTCCGCTCCCCTATTGATTGCCGCATCGGCAGCGATACCGATCCCATAGACAAAGGGCAGCAAAACCTGCACCGCCACAAAAAAGAGCAGATACAAAGCGGATCTCCCCAGCGCAGCCAAAACGCCCTTTGCGGAATAGGAATGCTCGGTTTTCATATCTTCCCCCTCCTTGTCCGATCCTAAAATTGCCGCAGCCTCCATTTTGTGTGCGGGCCACTTCAAGCAAGCCCGGCGCAGTGAATGCCAGCGCGTTTTATTCGTCCTTTAGTTGAAAATATTCATTTATCTCTATACCGTTTGATTAATTATACTGTATTATCAGATGCTTGTAAACAGCATTTTGTGAAAAGCAATCTTTCGGCAACGGCCTGTATTTGTCCGGTCCATCATACAGTTTATGATACAGTGAACTTCTGCGTTCTTCTCACTTTTCGTCAGTTTTACTAAAAATATTTTAGCTTTTTCTGCTGGACAAGTGCAAAAGAACGTAGTATCCTATAAAAAATAAACGAGGAAGATGGATGATTCATCCGATAAACTGGTCAAACACAACAAAATAAGGAGGAAAACGCATGGCATACCGGGAAAGCTACGCAGGAAAGATCAACCGCAAGCTGAACAAGAAGCTCCACGTCGTCGAGGTGGCCTCGGGACGGCAGAAGGCCGACCTCGTGCTCAAGAACGCGACGTATGTGAACGTCTTCTGCAATGAGCTGAGCCATGGCGACATCGCCGTGGCCGAAGGGCTGATCGCAGGCATGGGCGAGCATTACGAGGGTGCGGTCGAGGTCGACATGGGCGGCAAGCTCGTGCTGCCCGGCTTTGTCGACGCGCACATCCACTTAGAGAGCGCGCTCGTTTCCCCCAAGGAATTTGCCAACGCCGTCATTCCGCACGGCACCACGACCGTCATCACCGACCCGCACGAGATCGCCAATGTCATGGGCACCGACGGCATCGAGTATATGCTGCAGGCGACGGAAGATCTGCCCGTTGACGTGCGCTTCATGCTCCCCTCCTGCGTGCCCGCAACGCCGCTCGACGAATCCGGTGCGGTGCTCGATTACCGCGCGATCGACTCGTTCTACGAGCACAACCGCGTCGAGGGTCTGGCCGAAATGATGAACTATGTCGGCGTCGCGAACGCCGACGAGCAGGTGCTCGAAAAGATCGTCGCCGCGCAGGCGCACCACAAAAAAATCGACGGCCACGCCCCCGGCCTTTCGGGCAACGACCTGAACGCCTACATCGCCGCCGGCGTCTATTCCGACCACGAGTGCAGCACCGTGGAGGATGCCATCGCCAAGCTCGAGCGCGGACAGTACATCATGATCCGCGAGGGCACGGCCGCGCGCAATCTCGACGCGCTGCTCCCGCTGCTCACACCGCAGTATTACACCTACTGCATGTTCTGCACGGACGACAAGCACCCGAACGATCTTCTCGAAAAGGGCCACATCGACTACATCGTGCGCCGTGCCATCAAGTCGGGCGTCGACCCGATCATCGCCGTCAAATGCGCGAGCCACCACGCCGCGCGCTACTTCCTGCTCAATAACCGCGGCGCAATCGCACCGGGCTTTCTTGCGGACTTTGTCGTGATCGACAATTTCGACGACTTCAACATCCTTGAGGTCTACAAGAAGGGCAAGCTGATGTTCGACGGCAAGACCGTCACGCCGTTTGAAGCGCCCGAGATCGATCCGCACCTCGTCAAGCGCTCGCACGAGACGTTCCACGTTGCGCACCTTGAGGCCACGGACTTTATCGAGTCCCGCCCGCGCGCGGTGCTCGGCATGGTGCCCGGCGAGATCGTCACGACCGATGCGGGCTACGCCGAAAAGATCAGCATTGAGGACGACATCTTGAAAATTGCCGTCATCGAGCGCCACAAGAACACGCACCACATCGGCATCGGCTACATCAAGGGCTACGGCCTCAAGTCCGGCGCGGTGGCGACATCCATCTCGCACGACAGCCACAACATCATTGTCGTCGGCGTGAATGAGGAGGACATGGCTGCGGCGGTCAACCGCGTCGTCGAGCTCGGCGGCGGCATCGTCGTGATGGACGACGGCAAGGGGCTCGGCGAGCTCCAGCTCCAGATTGCAGGCATCATGAGCGAAGCGCCGCTTATCGAGGTCAACGAGGCGCTCGAAAACGCCAAGGAGCAGGCCTTCAAGCTCGGCGTCTCGCGCGGGGTCGACCCGTTTATGACGCTTTCGTTCATGGCGCTGACCGTCATTCCAACGCTGCGCCTCACCACGCGCGGCGTGTTCGACGTCATCAATCAGCGCTACGTATGATCTTACATTGTGAAAGGCTCCGGCGCAGTGCGCCGGAGCCTTTTTTCGAAAAGTTTTGCTTGCAAATGCTCCCTGCATCGCATATAATAATTGTCGCACCTGCCGGTGTGATGGAATTGGTAGACGTAGCGGACTCAAAAGACTGTACGCCTACTGACACATCGGATTGGCGTGACCCTTGCAATTATTAGGTTTTTGAGGTATTATAAAAGCAGCTTTTTCCCGAGTTCTTCCCTGAAGTTCTCCCCTACGGCAGAACTTCGTAAAATAGG
>ERZ791740.1891-NODE-1891-length-10172-cov-3.072551_pt1 | contig 10172 bp, 10 predicted proteins | sample MGYA00510041_ERZ791740 | MGnify/ENA primary metagenome ERZ791740 (study PRJEB30046, sample SAMN00791959) | human gut metagenome | study: EMG produced TPA metagenomics assembly of the A metagenome-wide association study of gut microbiota in type 2...
TCCGTGTCTCAGTACCAGTGTGGGGGGTTAACCTCTCAGTCCCCCTATGTATCGTTGCCTTGGTGAGCCGTTACCTCACCAACTAGCTAATACAACGCATGTCCATCTATAACCACCGGAGTTTTCAACCCGGAGAGATGCCTCTCCGAATATTATGGGGAATTAGTACCAATTTCTCAGTGTTATGCCCCTGTTATAGGTAGGTTACATACGCGTTACGCACCCGTGCGCCGGTCGCCACCAAAGTATTGCTACCTCGTGATGCCCCTCGACTTGCATGTGTTAGGCCTGCCGCTAGCGTTCATCCTGAGCCAGGATCAAACTCTCCATTGTATAAAATTATAAATGTTTTGTTAGAGTCCTGACTATTCGTTTATCCTTAAAAGGAAAATTGACAGATAAATACTACATTTCTTTTCTCTCAAAATATAACCAGTAATTCAAAGAACCAGTTTGAAAAATCGCATTTACGATGCGAAAGGACTGCAAAGATAGAGTAACTTTTTGAATCCTGCAAATCTTTTTTCAAAAATCTTTTTAAGAACTTCGCGTCTCGGGAAATCGGGCTTACACAGAGCTTTAAGCTCCTTTATTGTAAACTTTCAGCCTTCGTAAGAACAACCGTTTTTCTCAAACGCGGATGCAAAGGTAGCGACTTTTTTCGAACCTGCAAATATTTTCGCATATTTTTTGCATAAAAGTTAAAAATTCTTCAAATCTGAGGTATACACCTATATTTTATTAGAGAAGAATTAGTCGGCCAGCCCTTATGAAGCCCGGGCCGCACATCGCCGCAACCGGGAAGCCGACCTGCGGGGCCGAGGGCTTCCATGGAAAAGACCGCAGCGAGTAAATTCGGGTCGAGTCCTGCAAAACTGAGATTTTTTACTATTTTTGCGTCAGATTATCCGACCGATATGAATTTCAGAAAAATATCACTGCTCGTGCTGATCCTGCTCATCGCGGATCAGGCACTCAAGATCTGGGTCAAGACCCACATGCACCTCGACGAATCAATCGTCGTCTTCCCGGACTGGTTCCAATTGCGCTTCATCGAAAATAACGGCGCGGCCTTCGGGATGCACATCGACACCAAAGGCGGGTTCGACTGGGGGAAACTCCTGCTCGGGATTTTCCGGATCGTGATGGTCGGGGTCATCGGCTGGCTGATGCACCACCTCATCAACAAACGCAAAGACACCCCCAAGGGGGTCATCGTCGGCCTGGCGCTGGTTATGGCCGGTGCCCTGGGCAATATCATCGACAGCGCTTTCTACGGGCTGCTCTTCTCGGAGTCGACGCCCTATACGGTCGCACATTTCGGCGGACACTACGCCGGATTCATGATGGGCAAGGTCGTCGACATGTTCTATTTCCCGCTCTTCCAGTGGAACGGTGTACCGCGGTTCCTGAACTTCCTGGTGGACAGCAACAACTACTTTTTCGGAGCCATCTTCAACCTGGCCGATGCCTATATCTCCATCGCCGTCATCTATCTGCTTCTGTTTCAGTACAAATTCCTGAGCAAGTAGATTTTTTTCGTAAAAATAGTTGGTGAATGAGAAAAAAGTATTACTTTTGCACACCACAATTTCCAAAAGCCCAGGTGGCGGAATAGGTAGACGCGCACGTTTCAGGTGCGTGTGCCGCAAGGCGTGCAGGTTCGATTCCTGTCCTGGGCACTAAGTTGTGGAAAAAGGAGCTGATAATCAGCTCCTTTTTTTTTGTGTAGGATAAAATGTAGGATAAATTGAATTACTCGTCCTCTTCAAAATCCTTAAAAAAGGAGCTTCCGGCAAGTATAGCAGCATTCTCATCCACTCCCAACCGCAGATATCGCATCGTTGTTGTAACCTTTTTATGCCCTAACGCCATCGAGATTGAAGAAAGCGGAACTTTAGAACGCTGAAGATGCGTGGCGAAAGATCGCCGGGCAGTATGGGTAGAGATCAAAGCATACTTCTCAACCCTGATCTCTTTCACCTCTCCCCCTCTATGTTCGCATATTGTCACTTTTTCGTCGATTTCGGCCATTTTCGCCAGTCGCTTGATATAAACGGTCAGAAATTGTCTTTGATAGGTCAAAATCGCTCTCGAGGATTTTTTTTATCACGGGATGAAGTGGAATCGCAATCGGGGTATCTGTCTTACGGGTACGCATCGTAATCATCCCATCGACAATATTAGACTCGCTGAAACGACTAAAGTCAGACACTCTCATGCCCGAAAAAGCCCCGATAAGAAACCGATTCCTCACCAGTTCACATGTGGCCATGCGCTGCCTGACCGCTTTTTCTCCGCATAGCTCCGGCCACTCTTTGAGTACTGCGCTTTTTGAGATTTTTAGTTGATACAACTTCATAAGTTCATCAACCGAAAGGAAAATAGGATCACTGTCTTTCGCTACCGTGATAAAATTTTTATGAGCCGTGCCATTCAAATTATGCAGGTGATCCACATCCCGGGCCTCCCTATAAACCTGTTTGATGACTTTGATGATACTTCCGAAATAATTATCCGAATACCCCTGTCCATATATCCAAGTCCTAAGGTGATTATAAAAATTGATGTTAATATCTTCAAATAGCAAACGACGCCGAATTATCTTTTCATACTGCTTCAGCTTATTCAGGACTGTTCGGTAATGCCGGATCGTTATTATCGACCTTGCATTGGCATAACGTGCAATATAACTCTCAAAATAATCAGAGTAATAGTCAGGGGGGAGGCTCCAGGGTATTTATCGACGGAATAGGTCGCTCTAAGGCTTTGCAATATTCTTCATCTACCAACTCGAAGAAGTCCCGCAAAGACGGAACCATATTGCTTTTCTTAAAACAAACCTCAGCTCGTTGGGCTGCCTGACTCCATTGCTCCAATGTATCATTCGTACAATTCGCTAACCTGTTTTCACGGCACACCCGAACCCTCTGCCGCTGGGGATTCCAGAACTTTACCAGAGTAGACTCTTTTGTTGTGCGTCGATACTGTTTGCCCTTAAATGTTACGGATAAAATAATCGCTGATCTCTCCCGCTGGGGAGTGGCTAAATAGAATTTTATCATTTTGTTCGATATACTATTATGGAGTCCGTGTTTGAAAATTGGATCCCATTACAATATATCAAACACAGAACTACTCTTTAATATGCTTTTTATCAGGATATTCCTCGCCAACGCGGGGGGGGGGGGGTATTTTTTTCTGATGTAGTTCCATAAAATGATCGTTAATGAAATTTTGTTGTTGAAGTAATGTTTCAGCCTGAGTTCTAATTATTGTCATAAGCTCAGCTATCATTGAGTCTTTTGCAGTATTCTCCCCACGAATAGACGAAGAATCCAATTCCTGCTCAACAATAACAGCATCGCCAATCCCAGTTAACAGCCAGTGAAGATTAACATCCGGAACAATACACAATATATTTGCTATCGCATTTGAATTCAAAGGTGTATTCTTTGCTTGCCCAGTAAAACTCCCATAAGACATTCCTATCTTCTCACAAAAATTCTTCTTACCAAACCATTTTATTTCAGCGATATACAATATCCTGCCCTTAATCGCAGGAAATTTATTTTGCATATTGTTGCTTATTAGAAAATATATTTGCATTGTGGTACGTGCGTACCGAACTTGCGTACCACAATAAATTGGATAAAGTTAAGAAATAACATTTGTAAACCAAAGACGTGGCTCGAAAAATCACTTTCACTGAAGTGCCATCTTCTAAAGGGTGGGAACCATTTTTTAAAGGAATGGCGGTAAAAGATCCTGCCATTTTCAAAAATGTAGGGAATGTAGTCACAAATGGCCGACAGGCAATAAAGCGGTATAACAAGAAAATAAAAACAGGAAAACTCGAGCCACGAAAGTTTGAAACCAAAACATATTCAGACGAAAATATATTTACTATCACGAGAATATCGTAAACAGTAATCAGTTCATGGAAGACTCTACACATATCGATTCCACCAAGATCAGTCTCTACATTCAACAACTCGAATTCACTGTGAGTAATCTGGAGGCCACGATTACACGGATGAAAAAGGAATGTTTCGGCCCTAAAAAATTCTATGGAACCGCGATAACCGTTGACGCCTGCGCACGGATGCACAACGTGTGTGTCGAGACTGTCCGTGAGTATGTTCATGCAGGATTCATTCCGACTCATCCGGATAGCACCTCTCGAAAAATCCTCATACTTACAACAGATGCCTTATTGCTCGACTTCAAACAGCTCAAGCAAAAATATAAAGAATTGAAATTATCAATATAAAGCACAAGAGACTTGAGGGGAGTGGTGATAAGACTGCATCACTGATCCCATGGTAGCAGTTGGCACACCATATCCCCTCTCTCTTGTTTATCCACGATCATGGCAGTACAAACGATATATAGCAACAAAGACTCTCGAGTATACAAAAGCGAGAGCTTGATCGTTCCCCCAACCCTCCCGACTGGCGAAGCACCACTCGAATTAAACCAGCCAAACATGATCTTGGATGCCAAATACAATTACCGGCTGATACAACTATCGGCAATCGTAAAAATCACCAACATTTTACAGCCGATCATCAATCAAAATATAGACGAATACGTCACGCTGTGCCGACGCTTCGGAAACAAAGAGGAACATCCAAAAATTGATTACCTTTTGGGGGAAGAGCGGAACCTCTGATTGCACGCCGAAAACGTTTACTGGAAGATCAACGAGCGGACACTCGAGGTTAGGATACCTTTAGATGCTTTTACGAATATCCGAAGCCATTATAGCCGGATCAGAGCAGCCATCAGCGATCTGATCAGGATACCGGTTAAATTTCCCACATGGTCGGAATTAGCCAAAGAAACACTGACTGACGGATGCCGGCCTTTATGTCAAGGAGTATTTATAACAATGACAAGTCTCAGAAAAACAGAAGCTATATCCACATTTTCTTCGATGAAGACATAGCCAGATTACTGGTCAATCCCTGTTACGGATACTCACGCCTATTACAAGCTACCGTCGACAACTGCCGTTCTATTTATACCGCGAGGATCTACATGCAGATCTGCCGACACGCAGATGGGAAGAAATGGGCTATTCCCTACCCTGATCTCCGATTGCTTCTGAATGTCGACTCACCCAAGAAGAAAGGGAGTACAGAATCCAAGCAGCGTATCCGCGCCAACTCAGTCCCGAGGTACCATGAGTTCCGTCGGCGCGTCCTCGACGTCGCACGCGATGAGCTGCTCCTTATGGTGCAAAATAATACGACAAACTATTATTTCACCTATGCCGAAGAGTTCCCAAGCAATCGCCATTCCACGCCAAGCCATATTATTTTTAACATATACGAGACACATCCGTCGAAAAAAGATCTCGACGCTTACGAGAACCATCTTTCCCAAATTATGTATATTGGTACGGGTATAAGACCGTGAACACACGGGAAGCATTTACTCCGGCGCTCGACTACCCTGCACCCATCGAGTCCGCACAGCTCCTCAAGATTCAGCTATACCCCACCTTTCGGGCATATGAAATAATCGGTGCCGATGATCCCGGCTGCGGACAGTGGGCGCCCATCGAGCGGACGATTAACAGCCCGAGTATTTCCGGACATGAGTTCGCCCCCATAAACACAACACATGCCGATGCACAAGGTATTTCATGCACCTTGACGAGCGTGAGCAATATGACTAGGCTCGATACCAAAAATCCCCTGCTCGCTCCTTACACCGAAGGTGACACAATGCTCCTGTTGCCGTTTACCGAAAGCGCGGCAATAGCTGCGAAAATGATGGATAGGACATTTATTAAGTATAAGTTCTACGCTAAAACTCAGCCTAACAAAGTGAAGATCAGTTCATTTTATAATAAACCAAATTTACAAATCGAATCAACATTCTCAAAATCAATAATAACCTTAACTAAACGACACCCCGACCGATCAGCCGAAGATTTGTAGGTAACCGAAAGTGCAAAAAAGAGTAAATATGTTGTTTGCAAGTATTTAATTCTATTTTTCTGCATGTGTCCGGAGCAATAAAAAAGCGAAATCGGGCAGATTTAACGGTAAGTTGTGTTACTTATCCGTTACCTACCCGAAATACTTTGCATTGCATTAAGGCGTTTGTTTTCAGACCCTTGCATCGAATTTCCGCATAATAAATAACTTGACATTACGTTTAACGAATTCAAAAAGTTAAGTTATTATGCAACGCAGCACTTTCAAAGTCCTTTTCTGCCTCAAAAGGCAGTCCGAAAATCCGATCAGGTTCCCGTCATGGGTCGTATCACCATCAACGGCACGATGTCGCAGTTCAGCTACAAACTCACCGTTCGTTCCACCCTCTGGGATGCCAAGGCTAAAAAAGCTTCCGGTAGGAGTCTCGAAGCCCAGCGTCTCAATGAAAAGTTGGAAAACATCAAAACCAATATCGGTAAGTTGTATCAACGTCTCTGCGACCGTGATTTGTATGTTACGGCCGAAAAGGTTCGCAACGCCTTTCTGGGTATGGGCGATGACTGCCGTCTTTTGTTGCAAACCCTCAACGAATACCTTGCAGGCTTCCTCAAATGTGTGGGCAAAGACCGCGCCTATTCCACCTATGAGGATTACTGCCTGCGGCGCAGGCGTCTTGCAGCTTTGCACGAATACGAATACCATGTCAAGAACATTCCGTTCAAAGAGTTGAAGCGGGAGTTTATCGAAAAGTTCGTGGTCTACCTCTCCTCAATACAAGGGATACGCTCCGGGACGATCCTCCCACAGCATGTCGGGTTGACTCGCGCCCGCAATTTTCAGTGTATCCATATAAATTATTTGTCGTTTGGTTTGTCGTCATAGGTAAAGGGAACCAGCCGGGTGATCACAAAAGCCGGAATGGTGGCGAGCATCACCGCGAGGAAGAAGATCCGGTAGCTCATCAGATCGCTCAAAAAGCCTGAAGCCATGCCCGTGAGCATCACCGAGAGGTTCATGATACCCGAAGCGAAAGCGTAGTGCGCCATCTGGTGACGCCCCGGAGCGACCTGCTGCATCATAAACAGCGTGAGGCCCACGAATCCGAATCCGTAGCCGAAGTACTCCACGACGATGCCACCGCCCACGAGCCACAGGCTCGAAGGCTGGAACCATGCAAGCAAGGCGTAGACCCCGAACGGCAGGTTGAAGATACAGCACAGCGTGAAAAGAGTCCGCCGCAGACCACGTCGGGCGATGTAGTAGCCCGCCAAAAGCGAGCCCAGCAGAAACGCCCCCGCGCCGAAAGTCCCGTAGTAAAGGCCGATCTGCTGGTTCGTAAGACCCAAGCCCCCGGATGCGGTATCCGCCTTGAGGAACAGAGGAACGATCTTCATCACGAAGCCCTCGCCCAATCTGTACAGGATGATGAAGGCGATATAATACCAGATGTGTCTCTTCGTGAAAAAAGCGCCGATGACCTCACGCAGGCCGATAAGGTCATCCTGCAGCGAGCGGCCTTCTGAAGCCGAGCCGCCTGAAGGAAGCGCACGGAGATGGTAAAGGCCCAAAGCGACGAGCGCGGCGCACAGGAGCAACAGAACGACCGTCCACGAACGAACAGAGGCGTCGTAAGAAGACGCGCCGACGGCCGAGAAGCCGTCGCAGAGCCACCCCGCAAGCCACACCAGACCGCCTGGGGCAACCAGTTTCGCAAAATTGTAGAACGCACCCTGCCAGCCGATGTATTTAGCCTGGGACGCCGGCGGAAGCTCCGACATTTAGACCCCGTCGGCCGTGATGTCGTGCGTAGCACCGCTGAAGGCAACAACGGCAAAGACAACAACACTGACCGCGAAGAACAGCGGAAGCTGAAGCGAAAGGGCCGCTGCGCCGAACAGAACACCGCTCAGCATCTGGCTCCCGACGCCCCAGAACTTCTTCGTCCGGTACAACTCCAGGAACAGCTCCACAGGAACTTGATCGTCCAAGGCCACATGATCAGAGACGTCCAGAACGCTATCTGAGCATCCGAGATCCCCAGCTCCTTGTACAGAACTGCCGAGACCATGTGCAGAACGACAAACGGCGAACCCATCGCAAAGTACAATGACGAACCCCATTTCAAAGGAGAATGTTTAAGATGGCTAAGAGATTGCATAATACACAAATAGAAGAATGCTTAAAGCATTATAAACATATGGATTTGCTCCGACATAAACAACTTTTTTATATGTTTATACTAAATATTATTTATTCTGATATAATGCGATAATCGCGAAATACAGCCTTGCCTTTTAACAAAGAGACTTGTTCGAAATTTTTTTGTATCTCGTGCTAGGTTATTTGAAATGCGGTATTTGAACGCAATAGGCTGAAAATAGACTGTTGTCTTCTCTACTGTATAAAGAATGTAACGACTCGATAAATCGGGTCGTTACGCTCTTTCAATCCCATAGCAGAATGGGATTCAGCTGCCACACACGAACCGTCGTTCCCGACGGACAGGCAACGCTTATTTTATCCGCTCGAAATTAGGGCAGACTCATCTCCACCCAGTTCATACCCTCGTCGCCAATCTGCTGGCCGTTTGAAGAGCGGACATTGATTTCGCCCACCATGTCGTTGCCCGACGGCGACGAGTCTTTGACGATTGCACCGGCACCGTCGTTGAGCTTCCAGTAACCTACCAAACCCTCCGAATCCACCGGAACGGAGTAGAAGTGGTTCTCGGCATTGATCTCCTCCTTGGTCAAGGTGCGGTTCCATACGCGCACCTCGGCCATGTAACCGGGGAAGAAACGGTCGGCATTATAAGCGTAACCGATCCAGAAGGCACGGTTCCAGTCGCTCTCACTGCCTCCGTATGCCACACCCAGATTGAAACCGGAGTAATTGGAGATACCGGCCTGATACAAAAGTTCTCCGTCAACATAGAAATAAGCGAAGGTATCGTCCCACGTTACTGCGACATGGTACCAGCGATCCAGTTCGGAAAGTTCCAGCTTGGCATCCGTACGGTTTCCGCCGCTCATGGCCAGCTGAATCTGGTTCCAGGGCACACCGACGTCGCCCAGACGGAGGAGGAATTTCCCCTCGATACCCATAATAGTAGACAACGAACCGGCTACGCGCGTATCCTGAATATTGACCAGCGCCTCCATGGCTCCGTTCTTCAGACCGTTGAGCGCATTGGCATTCTTCAGATACGGGAAGTAGCAGCGCGCGCGACGCATGTCGGCCACGCACTCAATCAGTCCCTTGGACTTCTGCGAAATCTTGATGTTGACCGTCAGCGGCTCTGCATTGTCGGGAGCGTTCTTCTCGGTGAGCACGACCTCGCAGCTGCGGGCAGATCCGTCAACCAGAGCCTCCACTGTGAAGTGCAGGCCGCTATCGTCGGCATTATTATAGGTAAACCAGCCGTCGGCACCCTCACCCACCGTCACGTCGAACTCGACATTGGCCGTTACCGGAATATCGAGCGTCTGAGCCTCCACATCCAGGAAATAGGCCAGCTTCTCGGGCTCAATCTTCGACTGGGGAAGCTGGGTTACCTTCAGCACGGCTGCGCCGTTCTTCACGCCCTTGATCGTCACGGTAGCCTCGCGCGGAGTCTCGCCGTCGTTCTTAGCCATGGAGAAATAGGCCGTAACGTCGGTATCGGCGCCGCCCTCAGTGGGACGGGCGATCGTATAGGTCAGCCAGCCTTCGGCCTCCGATACGATTTCGGCCGTCAGATCGCGGTAGTTAACATTCGTCGACAGTTCTACGGCCAGACGTTCCTCAGCCGTATAGGCCAGACGCATCTCCGCCTTCGAGGTGATCTCGATGGTCTCGGGCACCTCGCCCTTCTCGACGATCTGGAATTCGACCTGTTTGCTGCCCATCTTGAAGACGTAGTCGGCGCTCCGCTCCTGCTCAGTTTCGTTGGGATCCACCTCGAAGACCACTTCAGCGCCGTCTTCGCCCGAGGTTGAGGAAGGATGGACAAAATCGGCCGTGCCTTCGAGCGTCCACGCGCCCGAACTGGTAACCAGCACCGTCACCTTGCCGCCTTCGCGGGGTATGATGTTCGATTCCTCGGCATAGAAGAGTTCGAGCTGCTCCTCGGTCTCGGAGGCCTTTTTCTTAAGCGTAATCTTGAAAGGAGCGGTCTTCTTGCCGCACGCGAACGTATAAGTGAAGACCTGGTCTTCCTCCTTGTCGTTGGCCTTCACCGTG
>ERZ791740.1908-NODE-1908-length-10078-cov-54.590741_pt1 | contig 10078 bp, 8 predicted proteins | sample MGYA00510041_ERZ791740 | MGnify/ENA primary metagenome ERZ791740 (study PRJEB30046, sample SAMN00791959) | human gut metagenome | study: EMG produced TPA metagenomics assembly of the A metagenome-wide association study of gut microbiota in type 2...
CCATCAAAACATTACTTTTTATGTATGTCTTTTTGGGGTTCTCTTAGTAAGAGAATCCCAAAAAGACATATACTGCTGACAATAAGATATTTACGAATAATCAGAGATGGATAATTTGCAAACAAATATCATAAGAATCCTTATCAGAGACTGATTCCTGAATAAAAGATTTCCGTATTTGAATTATTATAGCTACATTTGCAGCGGAATGGGGTTCTCTTACTAAGAGAACTCCATTTTTTTTATTCTAACAGATTCATTTTCAAGATAGATCCAAGAAAGACCAAAAAGGAACACATAAATTCCTTTTCCGCACTCATTAAAAGAACAAATGATAAAACGCAAAAGCGGCCACTTACGATAAAAATCGAAAGTGACCGCTAAAAAGAGATTTATTTCTCTAATATAAGGATCTAACAGTACGGAGTTACTTCACCACAAATCCTCTCTTATCCAGATAAGCTTTGAATTTATGCAAATATTCTTCATCCGGACCATCAAAGAAGGATACACCGGATGCCCCGTTATTGTACGCTTCATCCAGCGCCTCTTCAAAATTGTCCTTAATATCACCAAACATAAGTCCGGCATATATCTTGGCACGCCCATTCACCGTTTCAACGCTTTCCTTTACCGAACGCCCGATCCATTCAGGACCTTCATAATAGAATTTATTATAAATCATCGGATAATAAGCATCCAGCGTCCATTCTCCCCAATCTTGGCGCACCATCTTGCGAGCCATGGACGGTCCCGGGAACACTGCGGCAGAAATAGCTTTATGATCGGCTTTCACCGCTTTGGTAATGGCATCCACCACACGAGTGATGGCATCCAGACGGAAATTGATCCAACTCTGGTTTTCCATCGGATACTTTAATTCCAACGGATCCTGTCCTGTTTTAGCTTTAAACAATTCACGGCAGACATCACAATAACAATAGTCATATTCCGGCAACTCTTCTTTCTGCTCTATACCATAGTTTTTCCATAGGCTGACAGGCAAGATTACATCCGGCATACGGACATAATCCAGATGAACACCATCCACATAAGGCTTATGGGCTTCCTTTACATAGTCTTCTGCCAGATACTCTGCCACACCTTGGTGATTAGGGCACAAGAAGCGATAATAATCCACGTAGGCCGGTTTGTCGTGACAAGACTCGCCTTTACGGTTCACGGCATACCAGTCGGGATGCTTGTCCAGCAGTTCCCTGCGGTTCATCGTCCATTTCCAATAATGTGCCTCCAGTCCGGCTTCTTTGCAAAGACGATAAATATTTTCATTGTATCCCTCGAACATGACACCCGAAATACCACATTCTTTCAACAACGCAAACCATTTTTTCCATTCGGCATCCGAACGGTTATTCAGACGCATCCACAACCAGTTTTTAACTTCACGGGCAGGTATCTTTTCTGTCCGGAAACGTCCTTCATTATTTATCACATAACGGACTCCTTCAGCAGGATTGGTTATAGCTATCTGATAGGTGTTCTGAGTCGCTTCCACCGCAATCCGGGCATCAGCCGGAAGATCTTTCAACTCTTTATCAGTCAAAAAGAATTGTTCTGTGGCACGCAAGTAGTTATGTTGTTTACTATAATTATCCTGCTGTGCGTAGAACATGGCCCACAGCAATTTATAAATAGCCTGATTGTATGGATAAACCAACTCATCTTGCGAGGTTCCCACTTTCTTGTCTACGAAATAAAGATATCCCCAACGGTCGGGCATGTGCATATCGATTCTTCCGGTAGGAGTCCATACCCAGTTTTCCTCAGGTCCTTTCTCCTTCAGCCACTGTACACGCGAGAAGTTGATGCGCCAGGTGTTGCCGGCCTTCAACGGATTGTTAAAGTTCATGGTCAGCGCCTGATGAGGAATGGCCATTTCCACACTCCAATACTTATCTTTATCTTTTGATTTATTCAGTGTACCTTCACAATGGATGGCGGTCTTCAATCCGGGGCAGTCCCATTGCACCATGAAATTTCCACCCGAACGATAAGGTTTGTCCAGCATCAGGTCGAAAATCACGCCACGCGCATTGGTTTCTATTTCAAAATAATTGTGTCCGTCGCTATCCGGATCGATAAACACTTCAAAGTCATTGTCATAATAGATGATGGTATCACGCTGGGTAAGACGTGCCTTGATATCCTCTTCTTGAAGAACAGCTCCTACATATAAATATTCATCATCCCACAGCATCTTGGCTATAGTTTCATATTTGGGAGTCGGGAATCCTTCGCCGCTTATATCTACAAACGGGGCGGTAGGCGTCGCCTTCTTCCAGGAACTTTCATTCAGTTTACCATCTATTTTCAACTTTCCATCCGGACGATAACATACATAAGTACGCGGTTCGGTCAGAAAACGTTCATATTGTTCAAAAAGGCTTTGTGCCATTGCCGGAAAAGTAACCAGCAGAAGCAACAGGGTATAAATAAGTTTCTTCATCTATTTTTCTGATTCAGATTAGTTATTATCTTGCACTTGTCCCACTCCACGATAGAGTTTGATCGGTCCATCCAGCAACACGGCCAGCACGGTAATCTGCTCATCCTGTACCTGTTGGGGTACATCAATATAAAGATTGCCCGGTACTGAGTTCCAATAATTTTTATTGTAGACCTTGTAATTCAACATAGCTCCGTTACCAACCACCCATATACGGTTCACTTTGTTCATCAGCCCTTTTACTTCCACCGGACCGTTAGGTTTGTAAGGGAGGTATAAATACAGAATATCCCCCGCCTTATTCAGCGTGGTATATCCCTGGAAATGCTCGGTAGGAATCCCTGCGCGAGTTTCATAAATAGCTTCTTTATGCTTCTTGGTCCATCGGCCGAACTCCTTCAACACAGCGATCTGTTCTTCAGGAATGGAACCGTCCTCTTTCGGACCGATATCCAATAAAAGATTACCGCCCATGCTCAGGCAGTCTACAAATGTACGAAGCAAGATATAGGGTGATTTATAGTTGCTGTCTGTATGCTGATATCCCCATGAATCATTCATGGTCATACAAAGCTCCCAATATTTATCCTCGGGACGCACCACCGGCACTCCCTGTTCGGGAGTAGCATAGTCGCCATATCCCTGTATGCGCGAATTGATAATCACATTCTTATTATCCGAACGGAGCAGATCTACAATACCTTTGGAATTCCATGCTTCCGCACTTTGCTCCCAATCCCCGTCGAACCAATACAGATCCGGCTTCCAGGTTTTGTTCAGCTCCGCCAATTGTCCGAAATTGAACTTGTTGAATCTGGCCCAACGTTCAGGATCATTTTTATAACGTACTTCCGTACGGGTTTTGTTTGGGTAATCAGGATGAGACCAGTCCAATAAAGAATAATAGAAGCCAAGTTTCAATCCTTGTTTTCTTACTTCCTTTACAAAGGGAGCTATGAGATCACGTTTTGCCGGAGTGCTTTTCACGACGCTGATATCTCCTACTTTGGTATCCCATAACGCAACTCCGTCATGATGTTTGGTAGTTATCACTGTATATTTGGCTCCACTTTCTTTTATCAGATCCACCCAAGCCTTCGGATCATACTTGGAGGCTGTGAAACCTTTTTCCTGCTCCATGTATTCATCATAGGGCAGGTAGTTGTTAAAGAAGGACCAGCTTTCGGACACTCCTCTGACGGAATAAATTCCCCAATGGATAAAGATACCCAACTTGGCTTGTGAAAACCATTCCATTCTCTTGTCTTTCTGCTCGACTGTTTCATTCTGTAGCGTATCTTGTGCCCGTAAAGGAGAAGCTGCAATCAGCAGACTCAGGAACGCTAACGATAATCGGTTCTTTTTCATATATAATAGGTTTGATTAGTTAGGATAGCATGTCAGTATTATTAAAATTTACAGCTATATAATGGACAAAGATAATGTATTTTTATATTTTATTCTATCTTTGCACCCCTAAAACAGAACAAATATGAGCGCAAAGAAAAAGAAACAATCCAATAGTCCCCTGAGAGTCATCATTATTTTAGTATTACTGGGACTTTTGGCATATAAACATCAATTGTTTGACGGGAAACTGCTTGAAAATATCCCCACTATCGAAAGCAATGAAGAAAAGCCAGAAATACTGACCTCGCCCCAACATGGCGGTGCATTGGAAATTCCGATGATACAATCAAGTACAGGCGGCCAGATTCTGAAACGTAAAGGATATACCCTGTCTTATAATGCCGATTACAAAACTCCACAATGGGTGGCGTGGGAACTTACTAAAAAAGAAACAAAAGGAAAAGAAGGGCGAACAAATAAATTCTTGCCCGACCCGGACGTACGTGGAGCCAAAGCATATACGGGAGATTATACAAAATCAGGATACGACCGGGGACACATGGCCCCTGCCGCCGATATGAAATGGAACAAACAAGCCATGGAAGAATCTTTTTATATGAGCAACATTTGTCCGCAAAATCCGAATCTGAACCGCGGCGACTGGAATGACCTGGAGGAAAAGTCACGCCAATGGGCAAAAAAATATGGAGCCGTGTATATTGCCTGCGGACCTATATATGATACTAAACGCCCCAAACGAATTGGCAACAATAAAGTGGCAGTCCCCCATGCTTTCTATAAAGTCATATTGATAAATGATAAGAAAAATCCGCAAGCCATAGGATTTATTTTCCCCAACAGCGCCGGACATAAGCCACTGAAGAAATATATGGTAACAGTAGACAGCGTAGAGAAAAGAACGGATATCGATTTCTTCCCTGCCCTGCCGGATGAAATAGAAAACAGAATCGAAGCTGAGTTGGTACAAGAATTACCGTAGTCTATCACACATACGCAGGCATGAAACGATACATACGTATGTATACCCCCACACATACGTATGTGTGGGGGCACACGAACGTACGGGTTTTATTTCACTTCCAGCACTACGATAGACTTGGCAGGAAGAGTCACTTTCAAGCTTCCTTTATTGACCTTTGCTCCGGTAAATTCTTTCGGGGCAACCACATTCGGTTTCTCGAAACTATTGTAATCACCTATATTGTTAGCAGTCAGAATACGGCCGGTAACACTCTTGGCATTTACCTCACCCAAGTTCAACTCTATTTCCTGCGATTCCTGCAAATCCACATTAGACAAGGAAATATGAATCAAACCGTTTGCATCCCGTGAAGCGGTAGCACTTACCATCGGGACAATACGGTCGTCGCGTACAATCTTGCGTTCACAGTTCAGTTCCAAAGGAAGATAAGTAGCATCCTGATGCACTTTATACATTTCAAAGACATGGTAAGTCGGTGTCAGAACCATCTTGTCGTCCTTTGTCAAAATCATAGACTGAAGCACATTGGCAATCTGGGCAATGTTTGTCATCTTGATGCGATCCGTATATTTATGGAAAACATCCAGTGTCAAAGAGGCCACGAAAGCATCGCGCAACGTGTTTTGCTGATACAGATGTCCACGGACAGTTCCCGGCTCTTCATCCCACCAGGTTCCCCACTCGTCCACCATCAAACCGATTTGCTTCTTCGGATCATATTTATCCATAATTGCCATATGCTTCTTCAGCACCGGTTCTATTTCCAGACATTTGCCCATAGTCCAATAATAATCATCATCAGTGAACTGTGTAGCCGATCCTTTGCTTCCACTCCATCCCATCACTGTATAATAATGTAAAGACACACCGGCCATACGGTGACCTACATTCTTCATCAGTACTTCTGTCCAGTTATAGTCATAATCACTGGCACCACTTGCAATCTTGAACAAGTGATTGCCATCATAGTCACGACAATAAGTGGAATAACGGCGGTACAAGTCCGCATAATATTCAGGACGCATACTGCCTCCGCATCCCCAACTTTCATTACCTACCCCAAAGAATTTCACTTTCCATGGTTTTTCACGACCGTTCTCCTTACGCAGTTTCGCCATCGGGCTACCTTGTTCGGAAGTCATGTATTCCACCCATTTCGCCATTTCTTCCACACTCCCACTTCCTACATTACCGCTGATATAAGGCTCACAACCTATCAGCTCACACAAGTTCAGAAATTCATGTGTTCCGAAACTATTATCTTCCACTGTACCTCCCCAATTGTTATTGACCATTCGGGGGCGGTTCTCTTTCGGACCGATACCATCCATCCAATGATATTCATCGGCAAAACATCCGCCCGGCCAACGAAGCACCGGCACTTTCAAGTCTTTCAATGCCTGAAGCACATCATTACGATAGCCTTGGGTATTGGGAATTTTAGAATCCTCACCTACCCACAAGCCTCCATAGATACAGGTTCCCAAATGCTCTGCAAATTGCCCGTAAATATGTTTACTGATGATTTCTTTCCCTTGCTCGGGATGTACATTGATAGTCGCTTTCTGTTGGGCAAATACCGGCATTGCAGCGAACAATGCCAAGCCCATAAGTGCATTTTTCATGATTAAAAATAAAATAATTAATTATACTATATTTGCGTTCTCGTTTTTCGTTTGGTCAAATTTACACATTTTACATCAACCGGATAGTGGACAAAATTGTATTTTTAGGGGTACAAAATCGTCAAAAGTAGAAAAGAAACGGATATTTGCCTATATTTGCATACAAAAAAGCCCGATAGACTAAAATGAATAAAAAGAAGCGTACTATTGTATGGATTGTTATCCTTATCATTATCCTGACAGGAGCAGGCGGTGCAGGAAGTATATATTACTATTTCTTTGCCAAACAATTCCAACTTACAAAAACCACCTATATTTATATAGACAGAGATGATAACCTGGATTCTGTATACCATAAAATAATCCGGAACGGACATCCTAAAAGTATGTTCGGTTTTCAATATCTGGCAGAAAAAGAGAAGTATGGCGACAATATACGGACAGGACGTTACGCTCTCAATCCATCGGACAATATGCGCTACCTCTTCCGACGTCTTTCCATGGGATACCAGACTCCCATTAATCTGACTGTACCCAGTGTACGCACCGTGGACAGATTAGTGCGGGCCGTTTCGCGCCAGCTCATGATTGATTCTCTGGATATTGCCAAATTAATTTCCGACAGTGCTTACTGTGCACAAATGGGATATACCCAAGAGACACTACCCTCCCTTTTTATTCCTAACACTTACGAGGTTTATTGGAATATGAGTGCTGACGCTTTCATGAAACGAATGCAAAAAGAACATGCTGCCTTTTGGAATAATGACAGGCTGAAAAGGGCTCAACATATCGGACTTACTCCTGAAGAAGTGTCCACCCTGGCCTCTATCGTGGAAGAAGAAACGGCCAATGGTCCCGAAAAGCCCATGGTCGCAGGACTTTATATTAACAGATTGAATAAAGGGATGTTGTTGCAAGCAGACCCGACGGTAAAATTTGGTTTACAGGAATTCGGACTGAAACGCATTCTTTTCAAACATCTGGAAGTGGATTCTCCTTATAATACCTACAAACATGCAGGTTTACCTCCGGGACCTATCCGAATCCCATCCATCCAAGGATTGGAAAGCGTACTGAACTATACACAGCATCATTATATTTATATGTGTGCAAAAGAAGATTTCTCAGGCACTCATAATTTCGCGGTCACAGCAGCCCAGCATCAAGCTAATGCAAGACGCTATCAACAAGCGTTAAACCGGCGAAAAATAAAATAAAAGGAGCGGACTATAGGTCCGCCCTCCCAATGGATTATTTAATGTGTATCTATAGAATCTTTCAGCAACCTTCCTTTGTATTGTCCTTTTTTCCCGGTCATCTTTCCATATTCCACTGCATGTACCGGACAAACATGGTAACAAGCCAGACATTGAGTACAGTTACCTCCCCAAACGGGACGATCCGTCACTGTTATATTGCCCACAGGACAAACCTTCTCACACTTCTTACAACCAATGCAAGCTTCCGTTGCATGAAAAGGCTTGGGAGACATCAGAAAAGCATTGAAAAGAGGGCGCAGCAAATAGGATTTAGTAAATGGAAGCGCACCTTCATGACAATTATATTGTTTCATTTGAGCCCTTGATGTAATTTCTTCGTTGATAAAACGCACACGGGCAACAGCATTCTGTACTTTCTGGGTTTCTATATCTTTATCATCTACATCAAAACCGGGCAAAGAAACATACGTATTCGGCATAGTAACCGAATAGCCGGCAACACATTGCCAACCTTTCCGGGTAACGGCAGAAGAAAAAATTTGTGCAGTCCGGCCTGTATCATCTCCGCAAGTACAGACAAAGAAAAGGTATCCCGGCTTATCCAACTTTAGCTGATGAATAAAACGAAGTACTATCTTGGGAGGGCCCCATGCATATACAGGAAAAACAAAACCTACTTTTTCCCCTTCTTTCAGCTTATACGCTTTGTTCCTGTCTATTTCCATAGCTATGGACAACAATTCCTCATTCTGTCCTTCCGCCAGCTGCCTTGCCACCCAAGCCGAATTACCTGTACCTGAAAAATAAAATATCATATCCGTACTATTTTTATAAAAAGAAGCGATGCTAATCTTTTGAATTAGCATCGCCTTATAATGAAGCCGCACCAGTGATGCGATGAAACTCCGAATGACAGGTTTTGAGTGCTCTCCTCCTTTGTAATCCACCGGCATAAATGCTACCCGAAGGCGTGGCCCGCCATTGGAAGATGAAGCTATGTCTCGGTTTTCAGATTAGTTTGATGAGTTTCCCAATCCAACTAATGCGGCTCGCTTTTCATCTCTTTCCGTATGACAAATATACGTCCTTTTTATGATATAAACAAGAGTATAGCAGAATTTGTTTGTTAAAAATAATAAGCAAGAAAATAACTCTCTGTAATTCTGCTTATTGTTGTTTCCATTTCTTAAGGAAACATCACAAGGCATCCGCAATAAAAAAGAGCAACCTCGTAGAGATTGCTCTTTCATAAATCTTTATATCGCCGTTTACAGAAGAATTAAGCTGCTTTTGCTTTAGCAACAATTGCTTTGAATGCTTCCGGATGGTTCATAGCTAAATCAGCTAACACCTTACGGTTGATTTCGATACCTGCTTTGTGCAATGCACCCATCAATTTAGAATAAGACATTCCTTCCAGACGAGCGGCAGCGTTGATACGCTGAATCCACAAAGCGCGGAAATTACGTTTCTTGTTCTTACGGTCACGGTATGCGTAGGTCAAACCTTTTTCCCAAGTGTTTTTTGCTACTGTCCATACATTCTTTCTTGCACCAAAGTAACCTTTGGTAAGACCTAAAATTTTCTTTCTTCTTGCTCTAGAAGCAACATGATTTACTGATCTTGGCATAGTTTTAATTCTTTTTGAATGTTAGCGCCACTGTTTCACACGGTGAACTTAAAGCTAAAGACATTCGGTTAATACTTTAAATAATACGTTTACGCTTTCGTTGTTTTTAGATTACTTCATGCAAAGCAATTCCTTAACCTGATCCAAGTTAGCATTAGCTACTAGACCTGAGTGTACAAGGTTTCTTTTCTGCTTTTTAGTCTTCTTAGTCAAAATATGACTGTGAAAAGCGTGCTTTCTTTTGATTTTACCTGTTCCGGTAAGAACGAATCTTTTTTTAGAACCGGAGTTAGTCTTGATCTTTGGCATCTTGTTTTTAATTTTAAATTATTATTCAAATGGTGGTAACGCACTATACCGGCGCGTTACGCACTCTTTTTTATTCTTTTGTTTCTACTGCCTTTTTCGGATTTTCCTTTTTAGCAGTATCCGTTTCTGCCTTCTTCGGAGAGCCCGCTTTCTTCGGAGCCAAAGAAATAGTCATTCTCTTACCTTCCAACAAGGGCATCTGCTCTACTTTTGCATATTCTTCCAAGTCATTCGCAAAACGAAGCAACAATACTTCGCCTTGTTCTTTGAAAAGAATGGAACGACCTTTAAAGAACACATATGCTTTCACCTTGTCTCCGTCCTGCAAGAATCCGATGGCATGTTTCAACTTGAAGTTGTAGTCATGATCATCTGTTTGAGGTCCGAAACGGATTTCCTTTACGTTTACCTTTACCTGTTTAGCCTTTTGTTCCTTTTGACGTTTCTTTAATTGATAAAGAAATTTAGAAT
>ERZ791740.1914-NODE-1914-length-10051-cov-4.684974_pt1 | contig 10051 bp, 10 predicted proteins | sample MGYA00510041_ERZ791740 | MGnify/ENA primary metagenome ERZ791740 (study PRJEB30046, sample SAMN00791959) | human gut metagenome | study: EMG produced TPA metagenomics assembly of the A metagenome-wide association study of gut microbiota in type 2...
GCAACGATCACTTTTCCCCGTAAGGCAGCTGGTAGAGCACAACCTTAGGAGGCGGACGCTCTATCCAACTGAGCTACTGGCGCATATTTAATTTTAAGGGCGACCGCCCCTCTGGCGGGGAACGCTCTTGGTTCTCTTAGGAGGCGATCGCTCTATACAGCTGAGCTACTGGGGTATATACGCTCATTTTACTATGCACAGGGCGGATTGTCAACGTGAAATACACTTTTTTGACCCGGAGCGCAGAAATCCATTGACAGCCGGGACGCAATGTGGTAAAATGTGTCCTGCGTCTGAGTTGAATATGCTTTTGCACGCACGGAGAGATGGCTGAGTGGTTGAAAGCACCGGTCTTGAAAACCGGCGATGTGAAAGCATCCGTGGGTTCGAATCCCACTCTCTCCGCCAATTTTCATATCGTTTGCGGAAGTACCCAAGTGGCCGAAGGGGCTCCCCTGCTAAGGGAGTAGGCGTCTAAACCACGCGCGAGGGTTCAAATCCCTCCTTCCGCGCCATCAAGAGGGTACGAAAAAGATGTATCCCGCAAAAAGCCCGATTTTATCGGGCTTTTTTGCTGCCCAAAAGCCGTTTTTCGGAGCTTCAAAATCGTAGATGAAAAATCGGCGTTTTCCCTTTGAGGATAGATACGAACCCAAGTAACAACAGAATACAGGACAAGGACGGCAGATAGTTTATGATACTACCTGCCGATTTTTGTTGCCCTCGGAGCCAATCGTTTTGCCAAGAAACGGTTGGCTCTTTTTTATTTCACAGAAAAGGAGCAAGACAATGATCTTTTCAGATTCACCCCAGCAAAGAGCATTAGAACGGATGATGACAGCCGTCCCAAGATTCCTCCCCCAAGGAGGCGGCACAATGGTGCGTCACTATTTTGCGTACACAGCAGAAATGTGCGACTGCAGGTACTGCCTGTATTACTGCAGAAAATGCACAGCCGATAGCTGTCCCTGCATTGAGGAACGAATCCTTGCCGGAGCCGCAGGCCGATCCGAGGTCATGTCCGAAACCATGAAGGTCATCCACAACGCCGCCTTTCGCAGACGGCTCAATCAATTCATCAGAGAAAGCGAGGAACTACCTATGAACTTCAGAAACGAAAAACACCGCTTGGCTTTCGACGAGGCCGTCCGCAAACTCAACAAGAAGAACTTCGCACTGATGGCAGCAATCTATCTGCTGACTGCTGAACACAGGCTGTGGATGCAAATCAAACGCTTCGTCGAGAGAAATGAGATCAAGTTCGACAGCTTCAAGCCAAGGGACAGCAGCGAGAACGGGTATGCCCTCATCTGCTGCGCCAAGGATCTCTACCTCGGGACAAAGCACATCACGATCAGCGACCTTGCCGATACAGAGCTGGTCGCACCCAGGATGTTCGCACTCATTTGCAACGCAATGGCAATTCGAAGATTCGGTTTGGGCGCCATTTAGTATAAGTATAAGGAAAGGAATGCACAGAAATGATCAAAATCAGAATCAGAAACGCCGGTCATGAAATCGACGTTCAGTTTCCCATCAGCGAAAACAAACTGTACGCAAAGCTTGCTGAGATCCACGCCATTGAGGGCAAGGATGCCCCGCAGTCAGCATTCGTGACAGAGGTCTACTGGCCGGAGGAACTCTCCATGCTGAAAGACCGCTTCGCCAATCTGGACGAGCTGAACTACCTCGCCAGGAGGATGGAGAGCTTCGACTACCACGAATACGATCAGTTTCTTATCGGCATCACCAAGCTGGAAAACCCCACCGAGAAGGATCTCATCAATCTGACCTTCAACCTCGACCACTTCACGCTGTGCAAGGATGTCAGCAGCTATGGAAAGATCGGCAGAGAGTATGTGATGAATACGGAAGGCGCCGTTCCCGCCCATGACGAGGATGATCCGAAATACGCTGCCATCGGCAAGGATCTCATAGACCGAGGGCTGGCGCAGATCACCGCAAAAGGTTTGCTCATCTACAATCCCTTCGACGAGCTGACCGAGGTATACGACGGTCAGGCCTTCCCCGAATACTTCTATGAGAATACCCTTGCCAGCGCAGAGGTCAGCTACAATGGCCGTACCGAGCTACTCCTGCTCCCCGGCGAAGAAATTGCAATCCAGAAGGCACTTGCCCGGCTCGGCGCTCCTTCCGACAGCGACTGCGAGATCAGGTTCTGTCTCAGTCAGGGAGAGGATGACGCCTGGGAGGAACGCATCGAAGGCATCATACGCTCTGAAGGACTGTATGAGGCGAACAAAATGCTTCGCTTTCTGGACACCGGCGATATGGATTGGGGCAAGCTTACTGCCGCCGTCGAGCTCACCGATGTAAAGAGCGCCGCCAACATTGCCGCCGTCGCAGAGCATCTTGGCGAGTTTGCCTATATTCCCGACGCAAAGAGCGAATCCGACGTCGGTCACTTCCTTGTGGACAATGTAGACGAGTATGCGATGAACATTGAGATGGAGGAATACTTCGACTTCTCCGGCTTTGGTGAGTATTTCGCCGAGGAACACGACGGACAGTTTGTGAACGGCGGCTTCGTGTATTTCGACAGCGACAGAACCTTGAATGAATTTCTCGAAGAATTCGAGTCTGAGGATGAAGGTATGAATATGGGAGGAATGTGAGCATGAAAATCAACGCAATCATAGAGAACAAGGACGGCGGCACACTTGTGCTGGACTTCCCCCGAAGTATCTACGACGTATATGAAAAGCTTCAGTCGGTGGGCATCAGGAAGTCTCCGCATCAGATTGCCCTTTGCGATGAAGAAGGGATGCGGCGTGAAATCGATTTCTGCAAAAATCTCAATATCAAAACCCGCGCTGTGAAAGACAGCAACATCAAAAAAGTATTAGGAGGATAATGCATATGAAAAAGAAATCTCTTCGGATCATTCTTTCCCTCGCGCTGTGCGTGATGGTCATGACCACGTTCAGCGTGACTGCGTTTGCGGCCGGCGATGTTTCCGGTGCCATCGAGAGCACCTGGAACGCCGCGAAGTCGCAGGTGCAGACCGTCGTCAACAACGTGGTTATCCCCGTGATCGACATGATCCTTGCCATCCTGTTCTTTGTCAAGGTCGGCACCTCGTATTTCGAGTACAGAAAACACGGTCAGTTTGAGTTCGCTGCGCCCTGCATTCTGTTCGCCTGCCTCATCTTCACTCTGACCGCGCCTCTGTATATCTGGACGATCCTGTAAGTCAGAGCGATGACCTTCTACGAACAGGAACTCAAAAAGCTGTTCGGCGGCAGCAACGTCATCCGTGACGCGAAGTACAGCGGCAAAACGCTCCTCGGTAGAATTGATGATGAACTGCGGGTAAAACTGCAGTTCGTCTATACCGGGACGAGAGATCACTACAATGCACTGCGGCTGAAAATCATTAACCGCACGGATGGTGAAGTTGACGCCGAAACCTTCAAATTCAGCGATATTCTCGGTGGCAATCCTGCGTATCAGAACAACCCGTTTGCGAGGGAAATCCACATTTGGGAGAACAACGGGAAAGCCGATTGGTACGGCTACCATCCTTCTCCCGCAGCCTATCAGAAGATCGCCGATACCGTGAACGATTATATTTCCATGTACCAGGAGGAAGACATGGGAATGACCTTATAACCCCTCTGGAAAGGACGGTGAAAACCTATGTTTGACTGGCTTGGAGATATATTCTCCGGCATCGGCAATGCCATTGGAGATACCATTGAGTATCTCGGCACACAGATTGCCAACACCATCTTTGACGCCATCCTCCAATGGTTCTATGAGATCATCTACGGCGCCGTTGCTGACTTCTTTACCATGATGGGCAACATGGGCGCTGAAATCTTTGACTTGTCCTGGGTGCAGGCCACAATCAGGCTTTTCACGCTGTTTGGATGGTCGCTGTTTGTGGCCGGTACGGTTGTAGCCATCTTCGATGTTGCGATAGAGTATCAGAACGGCAGAGCCAACATCAAGACCACAAGCATCAATATCCTTAAGGGCTTCTTTGCCTGCAGTTTGATTGGCGTGGTTCCTGTGGAACTGTACAAATTCTGCATCAGTCTGCAAAACACCTTTGCACATGATTTGACAAGCATGGTAGCTGGCGGTCAAAGCCTGGATCTTGCAGGGCAAAGCACATCCGTCTTGGAAGGAAGCTTTGCCGTGTCAACCCAAGTGACTTTCGGACTTCTCAACCTTCTGTGTCTGATTGCCTTTGCCTACTGCGTGATCAAAATCTTCTTCCAGAATATCAAGCGCGGCGGCATTCTGCTCGTGCAAATGGCAGTTGGTAGTCTGTATATGTTCAGCGTCCCCCGTGGATACACCGACGGCTTCAATCAGTGGTGCAAGCAGGTTGCGGCAATCTGTCTGACTGCGTTCATGCAGACAACGCTGCTGTTCCTCGGTTTGCTCACTTTCCCGGATCACATGCTCCTTGGCCTCGGCATCATGCTTGCCGCCAATGAGGTGCCTCGGATTGCCCAGCAGTTCGGCCTCGACAGCTCCGTCAAGGTCAACATGATGAGCGTCGTTCATGCGACTACTACTGCCGTCAATTTGACGCGCAGCGTAGCCAGAGCGACCGGAAAGTAAGATGAAAAGCAAATTTTCTGTGAAGTTGTGAGTAACCTCTTGATTTTATTTCGGTATGCCGATATAATATAGAGGAAGGAGGCGAACACGATGATCATAGAAGATTTGCTTGCCAAGCGGGATATGACGAAATATCGGCTTGCGGTACAAGCTGGAATCCCCCATGCTACGCTGAACGACATCTGTAGCGGAAAAACCAAGCTCGAAAAGTGTTCCGCCGAAACTGTGTATAAGCTGGCAAAGGCACTTGGCGTATCTATGGAGCTGTTGACCGAGGGCGGCATCCACCAGGCAGAACGTGAACAAGCCTTTGAATACGGACTGCCCGACTATCTCCAGCATGATTTGGATGCCTATAAGGACGGTCTGAAATCTCACAGCGGACTCATGGATTGCTTGTGGGGCGAGCTTTACGGCAGCATCAACATGGCGGAGATTAGCGACGGAATCATTACCTCCGAACACGCAAACTATCTGAGAAAGAAATATCTATATGGAGCGAGAATATGATTGATTTTACGAATTGCAGGGTGATCCCCGGCAGAGCATACAACGGAGCAAACGGAAGCAAGATCGCCGTTGAATATAACGGCGAAGCATATATGCTGAAGTTCCCGCCTTCTGCCGAGGGAAAGCCGACCGACCTGTCCTATACAAATAGCTGTATCAGCGAACACATTGCCAGCAGCATCTTCAATATGCTGGGCATCCGAGCGCAGGAAACCATGCTCGGTCTCTTCACCGTCAAGGGAAAGGAAAAGCTCGTCTGCGCCTGTAAGGATTTTACCGCAGGCGGCAAGAGGCTGTTTGACTTCTGTTCCATAAAGAACACGGTTCTTGACTCCGATAGCAACGGAAGCGGAACGGAGCTTTCCGACGTTATGGACACCATCGACAAGCAGCAGTATGTCTCCCCAATAGTTCTACGTGAGCACTTTTGGAACATGTTCATTGCGGACGCTCTGCTTGGGAACTTTGACCGGCACAACGGCAATTGGGGTTTTCTCTATGATGATGCCAAAGGTGAAGCGGAAATCGCCCCCGTCTTTGACTGCGGGAGCTGCTTGCTGCCGCAAGCCGATGACAAGGTGATGAAAAAGGTGCTTGCCAATGAAGCTGAGCTTCACGCCAGGGTTTTTCAATTCCCCACCTCTGCGATCAAGCTTAAGGGGCGAAAGATCAACTACTACGACTTTTTGAGCCGTGCCGAGAATGAGGACGCCAATGAAGCTTTAAAGCGGATTGCACCAAGAATCAATATGGGAGAGATTGAAAGCTTCATTGATCAAGTACCCGGTATTTCCGATCTGCAAAAGGAATTCTACAAGGAATATGTGAACGCAAGGTATGATCTGATTATTCGCCCCACATTGGAGCTTGTTGCAGCAGAGGAACAGGAAGAAGCCGGGCCGACACTGACAATGTAAAAACCTATATATCCACTTCGGGCATCGCACAAGCAGCGATGCCCTATTTTTTGCCCAAAGGAGCGTGAGAATTTGAAGGAAAACAACGAACTGACACGGGATGATATCGCCATCGACCATGACATGGAAGTCGACTGCGACGAATATCTGCCCTGGTGGCTGTGCCGTTGTAGATTTTTTCTTTGAGCCGGTCCTTCTGCGCCTGGGAAACATTGTCCTTATATACCCGATAGAGATAATGGTTTGTGCCGTCATGGTGGGTGTCATCGCACCGAAAATCTCCGCTCTTGTCCACATACCATGTGGTGTAGTCGTAATCAGAGTAAAGGCAGTCACGGATATTGCCGCTGGGAATTTCTTTGTATCCCGTGCGCCTGCCATTCCAAAGCCCCAGATCGGCAACAACCAGAATGGGCTGGGAAAGTTGAATGTCCAGATTGAGCCGTTCGTCCTCAAGGTAATGCCCGTTTTCCTCATACATCATGGCGACGCGCTCGTCATCGGAAAGCGTCGGATATTCTTCCTCCATCCAATCTTTCCACGCCTCATAGTCAAGGTCGGCATTAGACCAGATACGATAATCGTCCTTACTCATCGTGCATCACCTCTGTCCTTCGGCATCACAGGCTTTCCGTCTGCGTCATAATTTCTCGGGTCAGCGGCGGGCACCTGAAAGCCGAACATAGAGCCGGCCTTCATCGCTTCTTCCTGCGCTCGGCTGACGCCGAGCTTTGCATTATACTCATTCGCGATGCTCCGGGCTTCGTCCTTGTCGGTGACGGGAATATCCGTCTTGAAGTAGCCCTTTTCGCCGCGCTTGATGATAATGATTTCGTCGCTGCCGGAAAGGACGCTGTAGCACTGCTCGGGCAGGTTGTCCCGAATCGGCTCGCAGGTATGGCCGCCGTATTCCATGCGCTCGGCAAACTCGCAAATGTGATAGAGGTTGCTCCCGATCTCCACATGGTAATCGTCGACATACCGGCAGGTGCGAATCTGGTCTTCATTCCACGAATAGTGGATTTTCACCTTGCCGCCATCCGGCATGCGAAACAGCTCCTTGTAATGGCTGTCAATAAACCGGATTCCTTTCTCTGCGTCCTTCAGGTGCTGATCGAGCCAGTCCCGGCGATAGCAATAACAGTACAGGTTGTATTCGCCCCTGTCCGGGTTCAGGCGCAGAAGGTAGGCGTATTTTTCGGTGTCCACACGGACGCCATAGTAGCCCGGCTCCTCCTGCATCCGGCTTTGGGGTGTGCAATAGCAGTACTTGGCAAGCGCCCTGCGGTTATGAAGAATGTCGCCTTCCTCACGCAGAGAGTTGATGACTTCGTCAAACTCCGCCTTGAACTCATCGGTTTTCAGCTCCTCCCGGAAATCAAACCAACTGCTGAAAAAGCCGTTGCCGTCTGTGTCCATATCTGCCCGGAGGTGGCCGATCAGTCCGGTTTGCATGGAAATTTGCGTGCTCTGACGGAAGGTATATTTGTCCTCCGCCTCGATCATTGCTCTTTTTTCATACTCGATCATCTTGCGTCACCTCTTTCTTTAGCTGGCTTCTTTTCCTGCGCGTGCATCTCTTTTGCTTTCTCCAAGCCCTTCTGCGCCCATTCGGGAAGCTTCTTTTCATCCATGACACCGAGAAAATCCGTGCGATAAAAGGAGGTCTTTCTCCCGTCGTACAGAGAAATGCAACAGCAGGTACGGCCTCGCGCATTTGCCTGCGCGCCAAAGCCGCCGGTACACAGCATAAGCTGGTGATTGGCATGGCGGAACTCAGGCCGGAGAATGCTGCCCTTGATGACAACCACCTTGTTCTCAATGGAATCTTTGTAGGAAACCGGCGCGCAGCTTTCTGCCATGAGTTCCTCATTTATGCCGACCTCCTGACAGGCTCTCTCGTTTTCCTGAATAATCTCCTCGGCTGCGTCTGCTACGCGCTGTCCGAACACCTTTGCAATCTCTGCAAAATCGTCGCTGACCAGCACCCCGGAATAGCGCTCGAAAATAGCGTTGGTCTCTACAAAGCAGCACATATACCGTTCATCCTTGTCGGCGTTGGGATTCTCGCCCAGAGCAATATCCTTGTGCCCGATATGCATGGAATACTTTACGGAGTAATCTCCGATTTTTCTTGTCTCTTCCATAGCGTCTCCTTTTATAAGCGGGGCGGCATCTGTAAAAAGATGCCGCCCCTTGCCGTTTTACTTCCTGTTCTTCAGGCGAAGAACGATCAGCCCTGCGATAATAAACACCACAAGACCGATGCCGATAATGACCTTAGCGCTCATGCTTGCCTACCTCCTTCTTTTTGCGGAAGGTAAAGAAGGCCACTGCACCTGCGCCGATTGCAGAGATACCGGCAAGTGCCGCCCAAAGAGGCATATTGGTGGTATCTCCGGTTTTGGGAATATCCGTAACAGGCTTGAGCTTGTTATGGAACTTGGCAACGACCGTCTTTCCTTCGTGAACGGTTACAGTGACATTTGCGGGAAGCTCATACTTTTCGTTGGCTTTGTTGGACACCTCGGAGATCACATAATCGCCGATGCGCAGGCCATCAATGTGGATCTGCCCCTTTTCGTCGGTCACAAAGTCCTTGCTGAAGGCATTGCCGGTGATATCCGTGCCCTCCACGCGGAAGGTAAAGCCCTTCAGCACGCCGTCATCCGAAGTCTTTTCAATGCGGATACCTCCGGTCTGTGCCTGGTTGACAAAGCCCTTTCCGGCCTCATTTTCCACGACGACGGTTTTACCATCTTCCTTAATGGAGAAACTGTAGGTCTTCTCATCAAGGAAGAAGCCCTTGGGGGCCTCAGTTTCCTTCAGCGTGTAATCGCCGTAGGGCAGATCATCCAGCTTGTAGACGCCGTCGGACAGCTCCTCCATCTGGCCCACAAGCTTTCCGCCACGGTATACCTCAAAGACTGCGCCGCTCAGGTGATGATCGGGATAGTCTTTATCCACCTTGGTCAGCTGAACGCTGCCGCGAATGAGCTTGTTGGTGATCTCGATCTCGATCACAGCGCCGTTCTTATCCACCTTCACAGCATAAGGCGTGTCATCCATCACATAGCCCTCCGGTGCAGCGATTTCACGAACCACATACTCGCCATAAGGGATGTCCGCAAAGATGAAGCTGCCGTCCTCTGCGGAAACAGTGGTCAGAATAGGCTCTGTGCCGTCAGTAAGGAAGAGACCGATGGTAGCTCCGGCCAGTGCCTTGCCGTCCTCGTCCTTCTTCATGCCGTGGATTTCTCCGTAAATCATCTCGTTGGTAACGCTCTTTCCGTCATTGACGGCAAGCTCCACAACGGGAATTGCCTGACCGGCATAGGCGAAGGTCACAGGGTACTTCTCATCAGAGAGAATGTAGTGGCTGTCGGTGCTGATTTCCTTGACATAGTAGCTTCCGAAAGGAACATCGCTCTTGAGCACTGCCTTTCCGTTTTCGTCAAGGGACAGAATCTCGATCAGTCCGTCTGCCGGAATGACAGAGCCGTCTGCTGCGGTAAGCTCCTCGGCGGCATAGAAGCCGAAGGTCACGGCGGAAAGCTCGTTATTCATGCCGATACCGAACTGCTTATTCTGCTCCAGCACCTTGGAAAGAGAAATCCGCGCCTTCTGTCTGTCATTGCAGAAGCTGGCAGCCGTTTCGGTGATCTCAATTTCCTGGCCGGCGTAGACAAGTTCTGCAGTATGGGCGTCCTTGTTTACGACCATGCCATCGGGGGCTTTCATCTCGGTGATTTCGTATTTTCCCAGATACAGCGGCTTGCTCTCCGCCATGCCGTCTGCGCCGGTAGTCACCGTATCCACCACCTCGCCGGCGCTGCAGCGCAGCGTACCATCCGGGGTGTAGATGTCCTCCGTTGCCTTGATCTCATAGGTTGCTCCCGCAAGTCCCTGCACCGTATAGACCGGCTGATAGACCCCGTCCGCCGCCGTAACAGAGGCAAACACCTCGCCGGTTTTGGAAATCTTGATGATGCCCTTCTGTGCGTAATTGCCCAGATTCACTGCAACGA
>ERZ791740.1927-NODE-1927-length-10002-cov-3.956369_pt1 | contig 10002 bp, 16 predicted proteins | sample MGYA00510041_ERZ791740 | MGnify/ENA primary metagenome ERZ791740 (study PRJEB30046, sample SAMN00791959) | human gut metagenome | study: EMG produced TPA metagenomics assembly of the A metagenome-wide association study of gut microbiota in type 2...
TGAAACGACAAATAGATGCGTTATGCACGAAACGCCTATTAGTGATCATAATCGCTGGTATATGCACAATTATTATGGCGAAATATCGCTCCAAAAAGGTACATCGTCTCCCAAGCGCTGCCTTTTGTCGAATGCGGTCGCTGGGTGTCGAACGAAAATGTTGGTTTTCGACAAATTGCCCTTGCATTTGCTGTCTGTTTGTGGTATTTTTGATAGCGTCAAAGCGGTTCGTGGTGTGTATATGGGGAATTGCGTGCCGTTAAAATTATGTTAAAGGGGAAAGTGAATATGGAGAACAAGATCACTGTATGCGTTGCGGATGCGGACCAGGCGTATCGGACAGAGCTGTGCGATTTCTTGAAGAAGCAGGGGGATATCTGTCTGATCGGCGACACCGCCGACGGCCGTGAGGCGCTGGCGATGGTGGAGGCACAGCACCCCGCCGTGCTGGTGCTGGACACGGTACTGCCCGGGCTGGACGGCACAGGTATCCTGCGGCGGCTGAAGGGCAAGTCCGAGACGCGGTGCATTGTGGTGACGGAATTCCGCACCGCCGAGGCGGCCGGGGACATCCGGGATGCCGGCGCCTATGCATTCCTGCCCAAGCCGGCGGACGACACCTCAGTGCTGGAGCATATCCGCCACGCGGCAGGCCCGCGCTGCGACCTGCCGCTGCAGCAGCTGGAGATGATGGTCACGGCCATCATCCATGAGATCGGCGTGCCGGCGCACATCAAGGGCTACCAGTACCTGCGGGAGGGTATTATCCTGACGGTGCGGAATATGGAGGTCATCAACGCGGTGACGAAGGTGCTGTATCCGGAGATCGCAAAGCGGTTCGGGACGACGCCCAGCCGGGTGGAGCGCGCCATTCGCCACGCGATCGAGGTAGCGTGGGACCGCGGCGACCTGGAAACGCTACAGAAATACTTTGGCTATACGGTGAACTCCGCGAAGGGCAAGCCCACAAACTCCGAATTCATCGCCATGATCGCCGACCGCCTCCAATTACAGGCTCAGGAAATGTGAAAGTGTATAAAAGGGAAGGACGCCTTTAGACGGGTGTTCGTAAAACAGGTTTAGACCGAAATTGCGAAATGAGCATCTGTCAGGCGGGATTGGCAACGGAATAACGGGTATCTGGTGAGAGCCGGATACCCGTTATTTTTTTGCCGTTACGAAAAGCAATAGATTTATTCACAGCTTTCAGGTATAATTGCCTTAAATCAATCCTATCCCATCCATTCCGAGATTTTTTCAAAAAATCTCAAAAAAGTTTAGAAGCATTGGAACAATTCAGCCGTTCTCATGCCATATATAGTAGAGGGCTGAATACAGAAGTGATTGGAGGTGACGCTGATGGACAAACAGACAGGCCCGAACGGTTTTCTTGTAGTGCTGCCCGGTGAGATCATCGAGATACCGCAGGACAGCGACAAATCATGGCTGACGCTGTTTTACAGTTTGCCGCGAGAGCTTGCGGAGAAGTGGAAACCAGCCTGCGAGCTGCCGCGCTGTCCCTATGAGGTTTTGCGGACGGACAGGTATGACCACATTGTATGCGATGATATGTTCAAGCTGCTTGTGTGGGACTGCTATGCATGGAGCGCATGGCAGTTTTTCCAAGTGAAAGATCGCAAGGGAAATTACCGCGAGATCCCCGGCAACTGGAATCAATACGCAGGCTACTTCCCCTTGTGGCGGCTGTCGTACAGCATCATCCCCTACATCCGCATGAAGTTTGAGCAGAACGGTCTTGGTTTCCAGCGCCTTTACAATATTCCGCAAGGCGTGGAAGTGCCGTGGCTGACCTATCAGCAGTTCAGCAATCTGATCGGCAATGTCACCGACATGGTGATTGCGGAGCAGAACTGGCAGCCGATGATCGACGCGATCTGGGAAAACCGCACCGTGGAGGACTACGAAACCACCGGCAGCATCGTCAAGACGGACTTCATGCGGAAGTGGCATCACAACCGTTCCGGCAAGCCGATTTCTCTTGACGAGATGATGGAGAATGAGGACGGCGATATTTTCGAGGTAGCCGATCCTCGCGGCGAATTTGAGCAGAAGGTCATTTCTGAAATGCAGGTTGCATCCTTTTCCGAGCAGAATATCACAGAGAAAGACCGAGAGATATTGAAGCTGCGGATGGAGGGCTACACCGAGCAGGAGATTGCGGACAAGGTCGGCTACAAGACCGCCAGCGCAGTCCATAAGCGGATCGCCAAAATCGCGGGAGCCTATGAGGACTATGTGACAGCGGAGTATCAGAAGTATTTGGACAAGTAAACAGACGCAGAAGCGGCAGCAGTTACCGAAATGGTAGCTGCTGCTTTTTAATGTGGGAAAGGAGATTTTATGAGCAAAGAACCGTTTGAAGCCATGCCCGATGTGATGGACGCAAAACAGCTTGCCGAAGCGTTGCAGATTTCCAAAGCGGGGGCATACAACCTTTTGAGCAGCCCGGACTTCCCGACCTTGCGGATCGGAGGGCGCAAATTGGTGATGAAAAATGAGCTGATGGAGTGGCTGAAAAGCCGCACAAACAAAACATCGTGAAAATGCAGTCAAGAGCTGGAAAAGTGGCAAATCAGCCGATAGGACAATGCGAAACGTACTGCGCATCGTTTGGGGTGCTTCCATCGAAAAATCGCAGCACTTTGCCAATTCAAGAGCTGAGAAAAAATCGTGAAAATCAGGAGGTTTTATGAGAACAGGGCTTACCAAGAAGCAAAAGACAACGGTGATCTATTTTGACGAGCATAGCCGCATGATCGAGGTGCAGACCCACAACACCGATCTCAAAAAGCGGCTGACGGCATTTGCGGCAAAGTACCCGCAATGCTGCCGCCAAACCGACGATGACGAGCAAGGCGGGCTAACCTTTGAGATTGAAAAAGGCAGATTGAGCTTCCGTCTGACTGCCCCATACAGCGAGGAACGCCGCAGGGCGGCGAGCGAACAGGCAAAACAGAACGGTATTCATAAAAAGGTCGCTGATTTACCATGAAGAAGGCGTTGATGTAAGTCGCTTTATATGCTATGCTTATTAGTGAGAAGTCGTTGGCAAACCGTGAGTTGTGGGGGTGAAAACAAATGAAGTATTTAGTTCTATTAGCAGGCTGTGGCCTCGGTGATGGTTCATGTATAGAAGAGGTAATTCTGACGTATGCAGCACTTGATAAATATGGGTGTGATTACACTCCTGTCGCAGAAAATGTTTCCATGCAGTCTGTGAACCACCTGACAGAGCAGATAGCAGAAAAGCGGAATATCCTTATAGAAGCAGCCCGCATCGGTAGGGGACGCATTAAAGATATTCATGAGGTTGATTTTGCAGAATACGATGCATTGATCATACCCGGTGGAATCGGTTTATTGAACAATTATAGAGATTCCCATGTGATAAAAACGTGCGTCACACATTTTATCAGCGAAAAGAAACCTGTCGCTGCCATGTGTGCGGGAATCGACTTTCTCCGCCGCTTCTATGGAAGTAATCTATTGGCACGTGAGATGGAAGAACTAACTGCTGAAAAATTCTGCTTTGATGCTGAAAATAATGTTTATTACACGCCTGCTTTCAGAAAAACCAACAATAGCTATACGGCGCTATTGGGCGTCGATTCTATGATTTGTGCGTTGAAACAGGGTAATTCAACCCCACCGCAAAGCTGGCATTGATCCTCTGCATTGCGCTGGACAAGTAATTTGAAGAACTGTTTTATTTTTAAGGAGGAAGCGAATGGAGCATATCGCTCTTTTGATTTTAGGCATATTCATCGCCATCATTGGAATCGTGAACATAATGGGGAATATCAGCACAATACATTCCTACAACCGAAGAAAGGTCAGGGAAGAGGATGTACCGAAGTATGGGAGAGCCGTCGGCACAGGTACACTGATCATCGGTGTATCTTTGATAGCGGCATTTGTCACAACTTTCTGGAGTGAAACGGCAATGTCTTTCATTGTTATTCCGGCGCTCGTCATCGGCTTGGGCTTTATCTTGTATGCACAGTTCAAGTACAATAAGGGAATCTTCTAACTCATTCTTCGAAAAACCTATTGACTGTCACCTTGGGGGATAGCTTATCCTGTTTGTGGAGGTGAGTACAATGCTCATAAATGAAGTATGCAAAGAATGTAACCTGACCAAAAAAGCAGTTGAGTATTACACAGAGCAGGGACTAATCCAACCAAGGATAACAGAAAACGGGTATCGGCAGTTCTCCGAGACAGATGCTTTGAAGCTCAAGCGGATTGCAGTTTTGCGCGGACTGGGCTTTTCCGTTCCAGAGATTCGCACAATTCTTGAGAATGACAGCCGTACAGCAATTTACGATGTCCTCAACAGGAAAGAGCTTGAAATCGTCGAGCTGCAAACAAAACAGGCATTGATAAAACAACTTGCGGAAAGCGGCGATTGGGAGCAAATTGAAGGACAAGTGGAGGCGCTTCAAAACAAGCAATCCATATTGAACCGTATCCTTAATAAGTTTCCGGGCTTCTATGGAAAGTTCGTATGCTTGCACTTCGCTCCGTTTTTGAGCGAAGCAATCACAACGGATGAGCAGAGGGAAGCGTTTGAAACGATCATCCGATACTTGGACGGCATTTCAATAGCCGTTCCCAGCGATGTGCAGCAGTATCTTGATGAGATTAGAGAAAATGCTGATGCTGCTGTGACGCAAAGCGCATCTGCTGCACTTGCGGCAGCTATGGCAGACCCGGAAAAGTATATTCACGACAACAAGGAAATGCTCAAACAATATCGAACAGTTGCGGAATCGGAGGAATATAAGGCATCTCCCGCCTACCGACTGCAAGAATATCTAAAGCAATTCCAAAGGGAGAGCGGCTATAACGATGTATTCATCCCCGCAATGCAGAGGCTTAGCCCCGCTTACCGCGAGTATCACAAATCCCTGCAAGCAACGAATGAGGTTTTCTTGCGGTATTTCCAGCAGGAGTGATTTTGTAAAAAAGTTCATAGAACAATTCCCGCCCAGCAAAGCGCAATCGACGAAAATCGGTTGCGCCTTTCTTTTACCCAAAATCAGGAAAGGAGCGACTGCCCATGCCAAGAAAAAAACTGCCGCAGACCGTCGAGGAATGTAATGCCGAACTGGAACGCACACAGAAGCTATTACAGCAGTACGAAAACCGAAACAAGATGCTCAACCGCAAGCTGTCCGTCGAGAAACGCAAGGAGCGCAATCACCGTATTTTCCTGTTTGGCGGCTTTATGGAAAGTATCGTGCCGGAGCTGAAAACCATGACGGAGGACGAGGGAAAGGACTTTCTGTATCACATCGCAAAGAGTACAGAAGCACAGGAGTATTTGAAAAAACGAGCCGAGGGGGTGGAAGCCGGATAATACCCTTGGTAACAAGGGCGCACTTATACACCTCGTCGAGGCAAGCTCCATATCATTCGTTTCGCCGCAAGCGGCAAAACTCAGTCTACACCGTCACAGGCAGCTATGACGGCGTGGAAACGCTGGACAGAAAGATGGAGCGCATCATGGGCGAAAAATTTGTAGAAAAGATGGAGGATTCTGAATGACAAATACGCAGTCTCTTGGTACAATAGAAGCAACCAATCCTGTACTGGCAGTTGCCCCTTTGAAGGAGGAAACAGAAATGTTATGGGCAACTGATAAAATCACCGCGCTTTACTGCCGCTTATCCGTGGAAGATTTGAAAAAGGACAAGAAGGGCGGCAAAGAGGACGAATCCAACAGCATCCAGAATCAAAAAATGATCCTGCTCCAGTACGCTAAAGAAAATCGCTTCCCGAGTCCGACCTTTTTCGTGGACGCGGCTGTAATAATAGGACTAAAAACATTAAGGCTCAAAAAGAGTCAGAAACACGCTGCTTTTTGAGCTTTTTCACGCAAAAACCGCAAGTAAAACAAAGCGCGTCTGTTTACCCAAAGTGGCGCTTGGGTCGGCAGATGCGCTTTTTTCATGTCCTGACGCAGTAACATTGCATGGACAATCGGTATTACATAGCACATCCACTTGCTCCCTGACGGAGCCGGAGGGTGTGCTTTTTTGTTGCCCGGTATGGGCGGGAATGGAGGCGAGAGCAATGAACGGACATACAGAGGACAAACCGAAAGACTGCCGGTACTGCTATTTCTGGAAGCAGACAGAGGGCTGCACCTTTCGTGGCAAAACCGGCTGCTATTATGTTTCCGCGCAGAAGCCGCCTGCCGCCGTCAGTGAGTGCGACGGCTGTCCGTATGGGCGGGCGTCTCCCTGCATCGGCTGGTGTACGAAAGAGCTGCTGCGCTCTATGGGCCTTTGGAAAGGGCGTGAAGATACATGACACTGGACTATTACTACGGGGATCAGGCGGAACAGTTCTCTTTCTACCGCATCCCCAAAGTGCTGTTCACGGACAGCCGGTTCAAGGACATTTCGGCAGAGGCCAAAATCCTCTACGGCCTGCTCCTTGACCGCATGAGCTTGTCTGCCAAGAACGGCTGGCTGGATCAGGAAGGGCGCGTGTACATCGTCTATACCGTCGAAGACATCATGGACGCACTTTCCTGCGCTTCGCAGAAGGCCATGAAGCTGCTGAACGAATTGGATGAGAAATGTGGGCTTATCGAGCGCAAACGGCAGGGTCTCGGCAAGCCTAATCTCATTTACGTCAAGAATTTTGTTTCCGCACCGGAATCAAAATTCAAGAATGGTGAAAATCAAAATTCTGGACTTTTGAAAATCGAAACTCAAGAATTTCCAAAATCAAAAGGTAGTAATACTGAGAAGAACAATACTGATTTTAACGATACTGAGTCTTTTCCCTTCCCTTCGTTCAGAGACGGTCAAAAGCGGGAATCGAAAGGAAACGATGCGGAGCGGAGAGCGCAGTACAGAGAGCTTATCATGGAGAATATCAGCTATGACGTTCTGCTGGTGGACTTGCCGTATGACAAGGAGATCGTCGAGGAAATTCTGGAGCTTATCGTGGATACAGTTTGTACCACAAAGCAGACCGTGCGCATCTCCGGGGATGATAAACCAGCAGAGGTGGTCAGGAGCCGGTTCCTGAAGCTGGACAGCGAGCATATCCGTTTTGTCGTGAGCTGCATGAAAGAGAACACCACAAAGATCAAAAACATCCGTCAATATCTGCTGGCAACGCTGTACAACGCTTCGCTTACCATGACCAGCTACTATGCAGCCCTGGTTCAGCACGATATGGCGGAAGGACGTATTTAGACGCCGCTGGCTGTATGGCCTGCGGCGTTTCGCATGTTACGGAGGTGAACGCTATGCCAAAGAAGACAGAACCAAAGGACACACAGAGCACCCAGCCGGAGCAGGTGCAGCAGGTACGCATTTCGGATATCCACCCCTTCAAGAATCATCCGTTCAAGGTGGTGGACGATGTGCTCATGCAGGAGACGGTAGACAGCATCATGCAGTTCGGCGTGCTCAATCCCACCATCATCCGGCCAGATCCCGGAGGCGGCTATGAAATGGTCGCCGGACACCGGCGCTTGCACGCAAGCGGCCTTGCCGGGAAGGATACGATCCCGGCCATTGTCCGCAATCTGACTGACGACGAGGCGGTGATCTTGCTGGTGGATACCAATTTGCAGCGCGAGAACATTTCTCCCATGGAACGCGCACAGGCGTACAAGATGAAAATGGAGGCGCTGAAACATCAGGGACAGCGGACAGATTTAACTTTAGTCCAAGTTGGGCCAAAGTTAAATTCCGCTGAAAAAATCGCGCAGGACAGCGGCGAAAGCGTTTCGCAGGTAAAGCGGCTCATTCGCCTGACGGAGCTTGTTCCAGAGATTCAGCAGAAAGTTGATGCCAAGGAAATTGCCCTGAATCCTGCTGTGGAGCTGTCGTACCTCAAGCCGGAGGAACAGCGGCAGTTTCTGGATGCAATGGAGTATTCCCAGAACACCCCCTCGCTTTCGCAGGCGCAGCGGCTGAAAAAGCTCAGCCGTGAGGGCAAATGCACGCAGGACGCCATGTACAAGGTCATGTCCGAAGAAAAGAAAGACGAGCTGGATCGCGTCACGCTGAAAAGCGATACGCTTCGCAAATACTTTCCCAAGAATTACACGCCGCAGCAAATGGAACAGGTCATTATCAAGCTACTGGATCAGTGGCAGAAAAAAAGGCAGCGTCAGAACGAGCGGTGAAAGACATTCAGAAAAAAGTCGGACATCCTGCGCGGAGGAAGGAGTGAAGACAATGCGCAGCTTTATGAGTCCGGGGAAACGCATCCGCAGCTTTCGTCTGAAACGTGGGATGACGCAAAGAGCGTTGGGGAGGGCTGTGGGCTTTCCGGCAAAAACCGCCGACATCCGCATTGCACAGTATGAATCAGGCGCAAGAACACCCAAGCACGATTTGCTCTGTGCATTTGCCCAGACATTGGAGGTTCCGGTGTCGGCGCTGGAAGTTCCGTATATCAAGAGCCGTGATGAGTTAAAGCAGTTGCTGCAAGCGCTGGAGGACGAATACGGACTGACGGTAACGATCACGGAAACCCGCGACTGATTCAAATATCGGAATAAGCAAACGACAGCGCCAGAATGAGCGCTGAGAAAGGAATGTATCATGGAAAACTTCACGGTAAACATCACAGGAGACGTCAACATCATCCTCCCGCACGGAAAAATTCCCCGCAGGGTCAGACTTAAAAAAGATGGCTACGCGCCGGTCTCCAGCTTTCAGCTTACCCCAAACGATGAGGAATACGATGAAAGCAATGTTTCGGTTCTACTGGCTGTGCCCGGCCAGAAGGCCAAATCCATGCGTCTGCTGGACGCGCTCATTGCAACCGGCTTCCTCTGCACGCATGTGCGGCAGGTGCCGACCTTCGACCTGTACATGGCTTATGAGCAGAAAGCAGTCGTGACCGTCAGCGCCGAAACGTACCTGACCGGCCCCGCCATTGTGTTCTACTGCCTCGATGATGAGCTGTGGGATATCTCTTCGGGGGATGCCGGTCTGGTTCGGCGGCTTTTTGAAGAGCGCACCGTGCAGCTCCGGCACGGAGACGAAACAATCCCGGCCATCGCGCTGTAAGCTGTGTGTCGGTGCATACTGTAATCATCATGGAAGGAGGCGTTCATAATTGCAGGAAGAGGTTGAAAACAGGACAGTGACCCTTGTAATCAGCGCAACGAAGCTCACCGGACGGGTGCTCAAGGCGGCGGTTGCGAAGTTCCTGGCACATCAGAAAGCAAAAATTGCAGAGAAAAAACGGGCTGGCCCCGTAAAGCCCACCGGCAAGCAGACGGTCAAGCAGCTTGTCGGTCAGAATCAGGGCGTTGCCAATATCGAGATCAGCGATAAAAACATCAAGGATTTTGACCGTGTGGCGCGGAAATACGGCGTGGACTACGCCGTAAAAAAGGACAAGACCCTCTCGCCGCCCAAGTACATGGTGTTCTTCAAGGCGCGGGACGCGGATGCACTCACAGCAGCCTTTGAGGAATATACCCGCAATACGGCAAGGAAGCGGCAGAAGCCCTCCCTCATCCAGCATCTGCATGATATTCAGGCGGCAAAGGACATCATCAAGCCGGCGGTCAAACACAAGGATAAGGGGCTGGAGCTATGAAAAAGCCTGTAAACATCAAGAAAATCATTCTCCCCAATCTCCCGTATCTTCTGTTCGTCCTGCTGGGAACCAAGTGTGGGCAGGCTGCGCGGCTTGCTCCGGGGATGGATTTCTCTCAAAAAGCCCTGCATATTCTGGACGGCTTCCGGCTGGCCTTTAAGAGCCTACTTCCGAGCTTCCACCCTGCCGATCTGCTGGTCGGCCTCCTGATCGCCGCCGCGCTCCGGCTGGCGGTCTACGTCAAAGGCAAGAACGCCAAGAAATTCCGCAAGAATATGGAGTACGGCAGTGCCCGATGGAGTGCATAATTTTAAGTGTAAAAGACACATACATGGACACACAGGAGGTTATGCACATGACTGATTATAGCAAAATTACAGCCCTTTACTCCCG
>ERZ791740.1935-NODE-1935-length-9973-cov-2.025005_pt1 | contig 9973 bp, 19 predicted proteins | sample MGYA00510041_ERZ791740 | MGnify/ENA primary metagenome ERZ791740 (study PRJEB30046, sample SAMN00791959) | human gut metagenome | study: EMG produced TPA metagenomics assembly of the A metagenome-wide association study of gut microbiota in type 2...
GCAAAGTTGAGCCTATCTCTGCCGTTTTCGTCTTGTCTACAGTTCTGATAATTAAAGGCACTATCACCCTTCAATGTAACAACCTCGTCAAGTCCGATTTCATCGGCAGTCCAACTGCTGTAATCCTCTCTGTGAACATAATATACCGTTATATTACCGTTTTCGGAGAAAGCATTTTTTACGGTCGCATCAGCGGAGATAACGTGCATTGTTCCGTTGTCGTCCGTATAATTCTGCGATTCGTTCATATCAAAATCCATTGCAATCTGCGGTATACTTTCAACCATATTTACCGTGAACTCGTATATCGGCGATACATTGCCGTTTTCCAATTTAACTTGATAACAGAAAGTGTTACTTCCCTTTTCAAATTGCAAACCGCCCGTTGCCGTTACTCCGTCAAGAGTTTCTTTTGCAGGGTTTGCATTAAATTTATCTCGTATTCTCTTGTTAGGTCAGTAGTCTTTTCAAACGGTAAATCTTCTCCGCCATTGCACGCACTTCCTTGGCGCGGGTCACGGTCGTCTCGATCTTACCGTTCTCCAGCAGGAAGGTAACCATGGCACGGAGCATCGCTTTTCTATGGTCAGTGGTTCTACCCAGTTTTCTGGCACCTGGCATTTATATCACTCCTTACCTTTTATTCGTCGTCGCTGTGCAGGTTAAAGCCCAGAGCCTCCAATTTGCTCATGACTTCCTCCAGCGACTTTTTGCCGAGATTGCGAACCTTCATCATCTCTTCGGGCGATTTGTTGATCAGATCGCCTACCGAATTGACGCCGGCACGCTTCAGACAATTGAAAGCGCGAACAGAAAGGTCAAGCTCTTCAATGGTCATCTCAAGAACCTTATCCTTACCGGATTCTTCCTTCTTTTCCATAATCTCGGTGGCATTCACTTCGTCACTCAGTTCCACAAAGTGATTGAGTTGTCTATTGAGGATCTTGGCAGCCAAGCTGACGGCCTCTTTGGCAGAAATGGTACCATCGGTCCAGATCTCCAGGGTCAGCTTGTCATAGTCGGTAATCTGTTCTACTCGGGTGTTTTCCACCGAGTAATTCACTTTCAAAACCGGTGTATAGATACTATCGGTAAAGATGGTACCCACCGGGGCCGCACCGTTGTTCAGCTGCTTGTTGCGGTCCGCGCTTACATAGCCCTGGCCCTTTTGCAGAACCATCTCCATGTTCAGCTTGGCGCCTTCTGCCAGCGTTGCAATGTGCATTGTCGGGTCCAGGATCTCCACTTCGCTGCTGCCGGTAATGCAGCCTGCGGTCACTTCGCACTCGCCTTCGGCGGCAATGTGTACCGTTACAGGCTCCTCACCATGCAGCTTGGCAATGAGTCCCTTGATGTTCAGAATGATCTCAACGACATCTTCCTTTACACCGGGAATGGTGGAAAATTCGTGCTGGACACCGTCGATCTTAATGGAAGAAACGGCCACGCCGGGAAGCGAGGAGAGCAGAACCCTACGCAGACTGTTGCCCAGGGTAATGCCAAAGCCACGGTCCAGCGGCTCGGCAATAAACTTGCCATAGCTGCCATCGGGACGAAGCTCTGCTGTTTCGATCTTAGGCTCGATAATTTTGACCATTCATTTCCCTCCTTAAATCAGCTTTTAGCGTACTGTACCTTCCCAAACTGACATTCGTCGGGTCAAGCATTATTTGCTGTAGAACTCAACGATCTGCTGCTCTTCGATGTCCATATCCACATCCTCGCGGGCGGGCAGGCGGACAACCTTAGCGGTCAGCTGGTTCTTGTCAGCATCCAGCCACTGGGGAACAGGACGGGAAGCGTTAGCCTCGGTAACAAGCTTGATCTTATCGGAGTTACGGCTGCCTTCAGCAACGGAAACCACATCGCCGGCCTTTACCAGAATGGAGGGGATGTTGGCCTTCTTGCCATTCAGGGTATAGTGACCATGACGGACCAGCTGACGAGCCTCCTTGCGGGAAGCGGCAAAGCCCAGACGATAAATTACATTATCCAGTCTGCGCTCCAGGATGCTCAGCAGGTTTTCACCGGTCTTGCCGGGCATACGCTCTGCCATGTCAAAATACTTCAGCATCTGGTTTTCCATTACGCCATAGTAGCGGCGGGCGGTCTGCTTGGCACGCAGCTGGGTGCCATACTCAGAAACCTTCTTGCGGGACTTGCCGTGCTGGCCGGGAACCGACTGTCTGCGGCCTACAGCGCACTTGTCGGAGTAGCATCTGTCGCCCTTTAGGAACAGCTTTTTGCCCTCACGACGGCAAAGTCTGCATACAGGACCTGTATATCTTGCCATCTTTTTTTCCTCCTATTATACGCGTCTTCTCTTGGGCGGACGGCAGCCATTGTGGGGAATGGGGGTGACGTCCTTGATCATGGTGACCTCCAGACCAGCAGCCTGCAGCGCACGAATGGCAGCTTCACGGCCTTGGCCGGGGCCCTTTACATAAACTTCTACGCTCTTCAGGCCATGCTCCATAGCAGCCTTGGCAGCCACCTCAGCGGCGGTCTGGGCAGCAAAGGGAGTGGACTTACGGGAGCCACGGAAACCGAGGCCGCCGGCAGAAGCCCAGGACAGTGCGTTGCCCTGCGTATCGGTCAGAGTGACGATGGTATTATTGAAGCTGGACTGGATATGGGCGGCGCCGCGCTCGATGTTCTTCTTCTCACGGCGACGACGGATCACAGCCTTTTTCGCTACCTGTTTAGCCATATTCGATTTCCCTCCTTACTTCTTCTTATTCGCAATGGTCTTGGCGGGGCCTTTACGGGTGCGCGCGTTGGTCTTGGTGCGCTGGCCGCGTACAGGCAGGCCCTTTCTGTGGCGGACGCCGCGGTAGCAGCCGATCTCCACCAGACGCTTGATGTTCAGCGCCACATCGCGGCGCTTGTCGCCTTCCACGATCAGGTGATGGTCGATATACTCACGGATCTTAGCCTCGTCCTCCTCGGTCATATCCTTTACACGGGTATCAGGATTGACGCCGGTGGCGGCGAGAATGTCGTTGGCAGTCTTACGGCCGATGCCGTAGATATAGGTGAGTGCGATTTCCACCCGCTTTTCTCTGGGCAGGTCTACACCAGCAATTCTTGCCATTCTTTAGTACACCTCCGTTTCGTTACTCTTAGCCCTGACGCTGCTTATGCTTGGGATTATCGCAGATGACCATGATGCGGCCTTTCCGCTTAATAATCTTGCACTTTTCGCACATCGGCTTTACAGAAGGTCTTACTTTCATGATATTTACCTCCTTTTGTTCTGCACGGCGGGATGCCGTGCCCTTGCTATTTACTTACTTGGTGCGCCAGGTAATGCGCCCCTTGGTGAGATCGTAGGGGGATATTTCCACCGTTACCTTATCACCGGGCAGGATGCGGATGTAATTCATACGCAGCTTGCCGGAAATGTGCGCCAGGATAATGTGCCCGCTGGGCAGCTTAACCTGGAACTGGGCATTGGGCAGCGCTTCTACTACCTCGCCCTCGATCTCAATAACATCTTGCTTGGACATATTGGCGTTTACCTCCCTCATTCTGGATCTGTGTCGTTATCCCTATGTGCCGCCGTTGCCAGTGCGCATCGCAGCCGCCGGTCCGTGGCATATCGCTCCGGGCCCAGCCGCAGGGCTGTAAGATGCACATGGCGCAGGTTTTTTCGTTTTGGGGTATCCAGCCGCCGTTTCCGGCCATCGGCCAGCAGGCAGTCCTTTTCGCTGCATTCCAGCACCGCAAAGAGCCTTCCGGCATCCCGTCCGGCGGTGGCCAGCACCACGCTTCCTTTCTCCGGCATCCCGTGTCCTCCCGCTTACAGCTTGGTCAGTATGACCGGGCCGTTATCGGTAATGGCGATGGTGTGCTCGAAGTGGGCCGAGGGGCTGCCGCTTTCGGTGACAACGGTCCAGTTGTTATCCAGCGTATAAACCCCTTCACCCTTCAGGTTTATCATAGGTTCTATGGCTATCGTCATACCGGGCATCAGCCGCACGCCGCGCCCCGGGTGGCCGTAGTTCGGCACTTCGGGGTCCTCGTGCATTTTGCGCCCTACACCGTGGCCCACATATTCGCGCACCACGCCGTAGCCATAACTTTCGGCATAGGTCTGCACCGCCGAGCCGATATCGCCCAGCCGGTTGCCCCGCAGTGCCGCCGCGATCCCGCGGTTCAGGCACTCCTGGGTGACCTCCAGCAGTTGTTTGGTTTCGGGGGCGATCTCCCCCACACCGACGGTATATGCGGAATCTCCGTGATATCCGCCGATGCAGGCGCCGACATCGATACTGACGATGTCGCCCTCCTTAATGATGTGCTTCTTATCCGGGATGCCGTGGATCAGCTCCTCATTGACGCTGATGCACGCCGCCGCCGGAAAGCCGTACAGTCCCAAAAAGGAAGGGGTCGCCCCGCGGGAAGTAATCGTTTCGTGTACCACACGGTTGATCTCCCAGGTGGTGGTGCCGGGCTTGCAGGCCCGCACCCCTGCCCACAGGGCCTCCGCCGTGATCTTACCGGCCTGTTTCATCAGGGCCAGCTCCTTGGAGTTTTTCAGTACGATCACAGCCTCATCCCTCCAGTATCTTCAGGATCTCCGCCGTCGCGTTTTCAATGCTTTTCGTTCCGTCGATCTCCGAAAGAACGCCGCGGCCGCGGTAGAAATCCACCACAGGGTCCGTCAGTTCATGGTAAACCTTCAAGCGGGCCCGAACGGTCTCGGGCCGGTCGTCACTGCGTGCCTCCAGGTGGCCGCCGCACTTGTCGCACACGCCCTCCACGGCGGGGGGGTTGTTCTTCAGGTGGTAGCTGGCGCCGCACTTGTCGCACATCACGCGTCCCTGTACCCGGTCTACCAGTACCTCGTCCGGTACATCGATCAGCAAGGCTTTATTCACCTTGATGCCCATATCCACCAGCGCCTCGGCCTGGGCCAGGTTCCGGGGGAACCCATCCAGGATGAATCCGTTGGCACAGTCGGGGGAGGAGACCCGGTCGCGAATGATCTCGGTTACGATCTCATCCGGCACAAATTTCCCCTGGTCCATCAGGTCTTTCACCTGCTCTCCCAGCTCGGAGCCGCTGCGGATCACTTCCCGCAGCGCATCTCCGGTGGAGATCTTTTTGATCCCGTAGCGTCGGCCCAGGATATCCGCTTGGGTGCCCTTGCCGGCTCCGGGAGGGCCAAACATAATCAATTTCATCATGATTCTGTTTCCTCTTGTCGGGGCTTATTCCAGGAAGCCCTTATAGTGGCGCATCATCATCTGGGATTCCAGACTGCGGGCCGTATCCAGTGCTACACCTACCACGATGATGATAGAAGTACCGCCCATGGAGATGTTCATGTTCGCCACAGCGCCCAGAATAATGGGCAGAATGGCGATGACCGCCAGCATCAGCGCACCGGTAAGGGTCGTCTTGGAAATGATACGGCTGATGAAATCAGAGGTAGGCTTTCCGGGACGGATGCCGGGGATGGCGCCGTTGTTCTTGCGGATGTTATTGGCCATCTCGATGGGATTGTACTGGATCGCGATATAGAAGTAGTTAAACAGGATGATGAGAATAAAGTACAGAATAGCGTACCAGATGCTGTTGGTGGAGAACACATTGGAGATAAACTTCGCAAAGCCGCCCTCCGCATTGGGGTCCACAAAGCCAACAATGGTACCGGGGATCGCCAGGAAGGTGGAAGCAAAGATGATAGGCAGAACACCGCTCATGTTTACCTTAATGGGCATGTAGGTATTCTGGCCGCCGTACTGCTTCCGGCCCACGATCCGCTTGGCATACTGTACGGGGATACGGCGCTCGGCGCCGTTCATCAGCACGATGAACGCGATCATCGCGATGAAAAGGATAACGACCAGCGGCACCCATACATAGTACTGGGGATAGAACTCGCCCAGCTGGATATAGGTGATCAGTCTGGTGATGAGGGTGGGGATACGCGCCACGATGCCCGCGAACAGGATAAGGGAAATACCGTTGCCGATACCCTTTTCATCGATGCGCTCGCCCAGCCATACTACCAGCATGGCACCGGCACTAAAGGCCAGCACAATGGCAATACCGCTGATCCAGCCGGCAGCGCCGGTGGTGTATTTCACGGCTTTGAACTGGCTGCTGCGCATCAGGGTGTAGTATGCGTACGCCTGCAGAATAGCCAGCCCAATGGTGGAATAACGGGTGATCTTCTTGATCTTCTTCTGTCCTTCAGGGCCTTCCTTTGCCATCCGCTCCAGGGAGGGAATAGCAACGGTAAGCAACTGAATGACAATGGACGCTGTGATATAGGGTGATACGCCCAGAGCAAAGAGGGTCGCCTCGGCAAAGGCGCCACCGGTCAGCAGGTTCAGGTAACCCAGCAGGTTGCCATGGGTGCTGTCCAGCATCTCCTGCAGTCGGCTGGGATCCAGAAACGGCACGGGAATGGCACAGCCAAGCCGTACGATTACTAGAATCAGCAGGGTAAACAGGAGCTTCTTGCGGAGATCCTCAATTTTCCATGCGTTCCGTAATGTCTGGAACATTATACCACCTCTGCCTTTCCGCCGGCTGCCTCAATCTTGCTCTTAGCACCTTCGGAGAAAGCGGCTGCTTTAACGGTCAGCTTCTTGGTCACCTCACCGCGGCCCAGGAATTTCACACCGTCATAGGTCTTTTTTACGATGCCTGCATCCTGCAGTGCCTTGGTGTCTACCACGGCGCCGTCCTCAAAGCGGGAGAGGACCTCTACATTCACGCTGGCGTACTTGGTCGCAAAGATGTTCTTGAATCCGCGCTTGGGGATTCGTCTCTGCAGGGGCATCTGGCCGCCCTCAAAGCCGGGGCGTACACCGCCGCCGGAGCGGGCGTTCTGGCCCTTGTGGCCCTTGCCGGCGGTCTTGCCGTTGCCGGAGCCAGCGCCACGGCCTACACGGTAGCCCTTATGGGTGCTGCCGGCAGCCGGAGAAAGCTCATTCAGTTTCATGTTCGCTGCACCTCCTCGCTTATTCAGTTACCTCAATGAGGTGGATAATGGTCTTGATCTTACCACGGGTAGCAGCGTTATCGGGCTGCTCAGTGGTCTGACCGATCTTTTTGAGGCCCAGGGAGTAAGCGGTGGTGATCTGCTTCTCCAGCCGGCCGTTCAGGCTCTTTACCAGCTTGATCTTCAGGGTCTTTTCCATGTTCGCTTACCTCCTTAACCCAGAATTTCTTTTGCGTCCTTACCACGGACCGCCGCAACTTCCTCTACGGTGCGCAGGGCCTTCAGGCCCTCGAAGGTAGCGGTAACAACATTGCAGGGGTTGTTGGAACGCAGGCACTTGGTACGGATATCGCTGATACCGGCAACCTCCAGTACGGCACGCACAGCGCCGCCAGCAATTACGCCGGTACCCTGGGGAGCGGGCTTCATCAGTACCTCACCGGCACCAAATTTGCCGATGATCTCGTGCGGGATGGTGGTTCCCTTGAGGGAAACTTTAACCATGTTCTTCTTCGCATCTTCAATGCCCTTGCGGATAGCGTCCGGGACTTCGCCGGCTTTACCAATACCAAAACCAATGGTACCGTTGCCGTCACCCACGACTACCAGTGCAGCGAACTTGTAGATACGACCGCCCTTGACGGTTTTGGAGACGCGGCCGATGTGTACGACCTTCTCCTGCAGATCCAGTTTAGATGCATCAATACGAGCCAAAAGTGTCCCTCCTCTCTTAGAATTTCAGGCCGCCTTCACGGGCGCCCTCGGCCAGCTCTGCCACACGGCCATGATATACAAAGCCGCCGCGGTCAAATACGACCTCTTCGATGTTTGCCTTCTTGGCAGCCTCAGCAATCGCAAGACCTACCTTGCGGGCGCCTTCCTTGTTGCCGCCGTAGCCGTCAAAGCCCTTATCCATGCTGGAAGCAGCAGCCAGAGTTACGCCAAGATCATCATTGATGACCTGAGCATAAATGTGGTTGGCGGAGCGGAAAACGGCCAGTCTGGGACGCTGGGCAGTACCGTACACTTTGCCGCGTACTCTGGCGCGTCTTTTAAGACGGTTCTTCTTGCTATCAACTTTTGTAACCATTCAGATACTCCTCCTTCCTTATTTACCCTTGCCGGCTTTACCTTCCTTGCGGATGATAACCTCGTCGACATATTTGATGCCCTTGCCCTTATAAGGCTCGGGGGGACGCTTCTCGCGGATCTCCGCGGCAAACTGGCCTACGGCCTGCTTGTCAGCGCCTTTTACGATTACTTTGTTGGGAGCGGGCACTTCGATGGTGATGCCGGGAATCTCCGGTACTACTACCTGATGAGAATAACCCAGGTTCATTACCAGCTCGTTGCCCTGCTTGGCAGCACGGTAGCCTACGCCGTTGATCTCCAGCTCCTTGGAGAAGCCCTTATCGATGCCCTCCACCATATTGTGGATCAGCGCGCGGTACAGGCCGTGCATGCTCTTGGTCTCTTTTTCTTCGTTTGCACGGGTGATGTGCATTACATTGCCGTCCATCTTTACTCCGATGCGGCTGTCGATGGTCTGGCTCAGGGTGATGCCCTTACCGCTGACGGTAACGGTGTTGCCCTCTACCTTTACATCAATGCCGGCGGGGATTTCGATGGGCTTATTACCAATTCTGCTCATTCTACTTTCCCTCCTTACCAGATGAACGCCAGGACTTCGCCGCCGACATTCAGCTTACGAGCCTCTTTATCGGTGATGACGCCCTTGGAAGTGGAGAGGATCGCAACACCCAGGCCCTTCATGACCTTGGGGCAGTCCTCACAGCTTGTGTAAATACGCAGGCCGGGCTTGGATACTCTGCGCAGCCCCTGGATAACCGGGGTCTTGTTGGCGCCGTATTTCAGGGTAATACGGATAATGCCCTGCTTTCCATCGTCTACTACGGTGAAAGCCTTGATATAACCCTCGTCAAGAAGAATCTGAGCAATAGAAGTCTTCATCTTTGACGCAGGAATATCAACAGTGTCGTGCTTGGCGCTGTTCGCATTGCGGATGCGAGTCAGCATATCAGCAATCGTATCAGTGATATACATAGGTCAACCTCCTTCTTTCTATTACCAGCTTGCTTTCTTTACGCCGGGGATCTGGCCCTTATAGGCCAGCTCGCGGAAACAGATACGGCAGATCCCGTACTTACGCAGGTAAGCGTGGGGGCGGCCGCAGATCTTGCAGCGGTTGTAAGCTCTGGTAGAGAACTTAGCGGGAGCCTGCTGCTTGAGTTTCATCGACAGTTTTGCCATTCTTCTCTACCTCCTTACTTCTCAAAGGGCGCGCCCATCAGGGTCAGCAGCTCTTTGGCTTCTTCATCGGTCTTGGCGGTGGTTACAAAGGTAATATCCATGCCGCGGACCTTATCGATCTTATCGTACTCGATTTCGGGGAAGATCAGCTGCTCACGGATACCGAGGTTATAGTCGCCACGGCCATCAAAGCTGTTGCCGTTAATGCCGCGGAAGTCGCGTACACGGGGCAGAGCAATGTTGAACAGCTTATCCACGAACTCGTACATTCTCTCGCCGCGCAGGGTCACCTTAGCGCCAATGACCATGCCTTCACGCAGCTTAAAGTTTGCAACGGACTTGTGTGCTTTGCAGGGCATAGCCTTCTGGCCGGTGATCTTGCCCAGGTCGCCGATGATCGCATCCAGCATCTTGGGGTTATCCTTCAACTCACCGCAGCCAACATTGATGACGACCTTATCCAGCTTGGGGATCTGCATAACACTCTTGTAGCCGAACTTGCTCATCATCGCAGGGGCTACATCACTCTTGTAGAATTCTTTCAAACGTGCCATGATTATCCTCCTTCTTAATAAGATGCGCCGCAGTGCTTGCACACACGGGTCTTGGTGTCGCCCTCTACCTTATGGGCCAGGCGGGTCGCCTTGCCGCACTTGGGGCAAACAGCCATTACTTTGCAGGCATATACAGCGGATTCCGCCTTCATAATACCAGCGGGATCACCCTGCTTACGGGGCTTCA
>ERZ791740.1949-NODE-1949-length-9936-cov-6.577674_pt1 | contig 9936 bp, 7 predicted proteins | sample MGYA00510041_ERZ791740 | MGnify/ENA primary metagenome ERZ791740 (study PRJEB30046, sample SAMN00791959) | human gut metagenome | study: EMG produced TPA metagenomics assembly of the A metagenome-wide association study of gut microbiota in type 2...
AGTTTGTGGAGCTGATGACCCGCGGCCAGTTCGTGCAGAAGGGCGGCAGCTACTATATTACCTATAAAGAGACCGAGACCACCGGCTACGAGGGCTGCACCACCACGCTGAAGATCGCGGTGGACGGCAGCCGGGTGGTCATGCTGCGGTTCGGCAAAAACGGCGGGGTGGGCACCCAGCTGCAGATCGAAAAAGGCAAGCGCAACCTGTGCCATTACGAGACGGGCTTCGGCTCTATGACCCTGGGTGTGACCGCCGACGAGATCGTGAACGAACTGACCGAGAAGGGCGGCACCGTGCGGTTCGCCTATCTGCTGGATGCCAACAGCGCCGACCTTGTGAGCCGCAACCGCCTGGAAGTGACCGTGACCCATGTGAACTGAATCTGCCAATACTGTGAAAGGAATCCGACCAATGACTGAATTTGAAAAGACCTACCAGAATTACAACCCCCGGCAGGCTGCACTGGACGAGGCCCGTGCGCTGCTGACCGCTGCGGCAAAGGCCGCCATGGCCGACGGCACCCTGCCGGAAGCCGAGCTGCCCGCCTTCATCGTGGAGATCCCCGCCGACGTAAAGAACGGCGACATCGCCTCCAACCTGGCCATGGCCGGTGCCCGTACCTGGCGCAAGGCCCCCAGAATGATCGCAGAGGCCCTGCTGGCCCACCTGCCCGACCTGACCGACAGCGTGTTTGCCAAGGTTGAGATCGCCGGCCCTGGTTTCATCAACCTGTTCCTGTCCCCGGCTTACTGGGCCGGTGTGGTACTGGGGGCCTGCGCCAACAAGGAGTATGGCCGCACCGACCACGGCAAGGGTGCCAAGTATAATGTGGAGTTCGTTTCCGCCAACCCCACCGGCCCCATGCACATGGGCAATGCCCGCGGCGGCGCTCTGGGCGACTGTCTGGCCGCTGTGCTGGACTGGTCCGGCTACGATGTGACCCGCGAATTCTACATCAACGATGCCGGTAACCAGATCCAGAAGTTCGGCAAGAGCCTGGCCGTGCGCTACCTGCAGCAGTTCTGCGGCGAGGAAGCCTATCCGCTGCCCGCCGAGTGCTATCAGGGCGGCGACATCAAGGTGCTGGCCGGTGAGTTTGCCGAGCTGAACGGCGACAAGTACGTTGCCGCTTGCAAGGGAATGGACGGGGAGACTTTGTTCGAGAGCGAGGCCTTTGCCGCCCTGAAGGACGCACTGGTGGCCTACGCTCTGCCCAAGAACATTGCTGCCCTCAAGCGCGATCTGGGCAAGTACCGCATCGACTACGATGTGTGGTTCCATGAGAGCACCCTGCACGAGTCCGGCGCGGTGAAGGCCGTGGTGGATAAGCTGCTGGAGCTGGGCGCATGCTATAAGGCAGAGGACGGTGCCATCATGTACCGCAGCGCCCAGTACGCTGCCAAGTACGGCACGGTGAACAAGAAAAAGACCGAGGACGGAACCGAGGAGGAAGCCAAGGACGAAGTGCTCGTCCGTGCCAACGGCATCCCCACCTACTTTGCCGCCGATATCGCCTACCACTACAATAAGCTGGCCACCCGCGGCTTTGCCAAGGCCATCGATGTCTGGGGTGCAGACCATCACGGCCATGTGGCCCGCATGAAGGGTGCCATGGATGCCATCGGCCTGAACGGCGAAGATCTGGACGTTGTGCTGATGCAGATGGTCAACCTGATGCGCGACGGCCAGCCTGTGCGGATGTCCAAGCGCACCGGCAATGCCATCACCCTGACCGACCTGCTGGAAGAGGTGCCCATCGACAGCGCACGCTTCCTGTTCAATATGCACGACGCAGGCAGCGGCATCGATTTTGACCTCGATCAGGCTGTCAAGACCGACAACGATAACCCGGTGTACTATGTGCAGTATGCCCATGCCCGCATCTGCTCCATCCTGAAAAAGATGGAGAGCGAGGGCGTGCAGTTTGCCGGTGCCGAGAAGGTGGATGCCACCCTGCTCACCGAGCCTTCCGAGATGGATCTGATCCGGATGCTGGCTGCCTTCCCGCAGGAGATCGTCATGGCGGCCGAGAAGTACGACCCCAGCCGCATCAACCGCTTTGTCATTGATCTGGCCAGTGCCTTCCACCGCTTCTACGGCAGCTGCCGCATTCAGGGTGCAGACCCCGCTGTGCAGCAGGCACGTCTGGCCCTGTGCATCGGCGTGAAGAATGCCATCTTCAACGTGCTGACCATGTTCAAGATCAACGTGCCGGAGAAGATGTAAAAAAGGCTCCCTCATTGAGGGAGCTGTCGAGCGAATGCGAGACTGAGGGAGTTTTCTACAGGAACTCCTTCCGTCATCGCCTGCGGCAATGCCACCTCCCTCAGTGAGGGAGGCTTATGCCGTACCCGAAAGGATTCGCACGGTAATACCCAGCTCCCCTGCGGGGGAGCTTTTTTCGATAACAGCGAGGAACAACCAATGGAACCTTTGAAAATCGGCAATATCATCCTGCCGCACCGGGCGGTGTTCGGCCCGATGGCGGGCTTTACGGATGCCCCCTGCCGCCGCCTGATGGCCCAGCACGGTGCAGGCTTTACTGTGAGCGAAATGGTGTCCAGCCGGGCGCTGGTGTACGGCGACCACAAGACGGTGAGCCTGCTCAAGGCCGAACCCAACGGTGCACCCTATGGCGTGCAGATCTTTGGCGAAGTGCCCGAGATCATGGGCGAAGCCACCGCCGCCATCGAACAGTACGAGTTCGACTTTGTGGATATCAACATGGGCTGCCCGGCCCCCAAAATCGTTTCCGGCGGCGCAGGCAGCAAGCTGATGCTGGACCCGGACCGCTGCGGGCGCATCGTGGAGCAGGTTGTGGCAAATACAAAACGGCCTGTCACCGTGAAAATGCGCAAGGGCTGGGATGCCGACCACATCACTGCAGTGGAGTGTGCCAAGGCCTGTGAGCAGGCCGGCGCAGCCCTCATTGCGGTGCACGCCCGTACCCGGGAGCAGATGTACACCCCCGGCATCGACCCGGAGATCATTGCCCGGGTGAAGGATGCCGTCAGAGTGCCGGTGCTGGGCAACGGCGACATCCACTCGGCAGAGGATGCGGTGGAGATGATGCAGGCCACCGGCTGTGACGGCGTGATGATCGCCCGGGGCGCGCTGGGCGACCCGTGGCTCTTTGAGCGGGTGAACGCCGCCATTGAAGGACTGCCCGCACCCAAGGCACCCAACCTGCAGGCCCGCATGAATGCGCTGCGCCGTCAGGTGGAGGAGATGGTGGAGCAGAAGGGCGAGTTCGTCGCCATGCCGCAGGCCCGCTCTCAGACCATGCACTATATGAAGGGGCTGAAAGGTGCGGCCAATCTGCGCCGCTACTGCTGCACCCTGACCCATCTGGAAGATCTGGACGAGCTGATCGATGCTGTTTTTGAAGAGCAGCGCAAAGCGGGCATCGACCCGGACGACGTGCGCGAGGTGCCGTTTCCGTAAGGGAAATATTACTGCTGCCGGGTCAGCTCATCCAGATTCTGGGTGTAACAGGGCAGACAGTGCTCTATGAACCAGTCGGCTTCCGGGCAGTGCATGGCCTGCAGGGCCGCTTTCTGCTGGGCCAGCGCCGCGTCAAACTCGTGGTTGCCGCTGCGCTGCTCCTCCATGCATTTGATGAGGGCGCTCAGCCGGTCGGCGGCCTTCAGCAGGCGCTTTTCCTCAGCGGTGAGCAGTTCCCCGGAGATGAACGGGGACAGCTCTTCGCTCAACTCGTCCGGCAGAAGGCCGGTCATGCAGCGCACGCTCTCGGTTTCCAACGCCTTGTAGGCATCCCGCAGGGTGGGGCTGCTGTACTTGACCGGTGTGGGCATGTCGCCGGTAATGATCTCCGGCGCGTCGTGGTACAGCGCCGCCACTGCTACCGTTTTGGGGCGGCAGGGCGTGCCGGTGTACCGCCGTGCGATCAGGCAAAGCATGTGGGCCAACAGGGCGGTATCGCAGGTGTGCTCGCTGAGAGATTCGGCCCGGGTGGAGTGCATCAGGCTCCAGCGGGTAATGTATTTCATGCGCGCCAGCAGGGCACTGAACGGGTACAGCATGGCAGCTTCCTCCTTTTTTCTCCAACATACCTGTCCGGCAGAGCGTTGTCAAGCCCTTTTTTCTGCGCAGTGTTCGTGCTATACTAGAACAAACCAACTTTCTGCCGCTTTGGCAGAGAAAAGAGGAAACCATGGAGCGGTCTGGTACTGCCCGGCAGCCGCAGCTGCTGGGACAAAAAAAGGATAAATTCTGGCTGACGGTGGGCCTGTGTGCCCTCACGGCGGCCCTGTTCTTTCTGCCGTTTTATATCATCGACGGCGGCTTTTTCCACTATGCAGGCGATTTCAACAGCCAGCAGATCAGCTTTTACCGCTATATGAACGGCTTTATCAAGGGCGCAGGCTACCCGGACAGTGCGTTCACCTCGGTGCACAATACCTTCTCATGGGCTACCGACCTTGGCAGCGGCGTGATGAACGCCTATTCGTTCTACCTGTACGGCTCGCCGTTCTTCTGGTTCTCGCTGCTCTTCCCGCAGGGGTGGCTGCCCTACCTCATGGTGCCGCTGCTGGTGTTCAAGTTTGCCGTGGCGGGCGGCGGTGCATACCTGTATCTGCGCCGCTACGTCAAAAATATCGACTACGCCGTGCTGGGAGCCTGTCTGTATACCTTCTCCGGCTTTACGGTATACAATGTGTTCTTCAACCACTTTGTAGATGTGGTGGCGCTGTTCCCGTATCTGCTGTGGTCGCTGGACGAGGCCCTTTACAACGACCGCCGCAGCTGGTTTGCGTTCTGGGTGGCGGTGAACCTTGTCAACAACTACTTCTTCTTCATCGGTCAGGTGGTGTTTCTGGCCATCTACTTCATCTGCAAGCTCAGCACAAGGGACTTCCGTCTCACTGCAAAAAAGTTCGGGCTGCTGGCCTTTGAAAGCCTGCTGGGCGCTGCCATGGGCAGCATCCTGCTGGTGCCTGCGGTGCTCTCCATTTTGCAGAACCCGCGCACCATCGACCTTTCCTCCGGCTGGGGCTTTCTGACCTACAGCAAGGTGCAGCAGTACCTTGCAATTCTCGTCAGCTGGATCATGCCGCCGGATTCTCCCTACCTCACATCCATCTGGTCGGAGGGCGTGATCAAGTGGACCAGCATGTCGGCCTATCTGCCGCTGTGCAGTCTGGCCGGTGCCGTGGCCTACTGGAAAGCCAAGTGCGGCGACAGTAAAAAGCGCATCGTGGGCACCTGCGCCGTGTTCGCACTGGTGCCCATCCTGAACAGTGCGTTCTACGCCCTCAATTCCAGCTACTATGCGCGCTGGTACTATATGCCGGTGCTGGTGCTGGCCGCAATGACCGTGAACGCGCTGGAAGACCACAACACCGATCTGGACAGCCCGGCCCGCGGCATCAGCTGGCTGATGATCGCCACGGTGGCCTTTGCGGTGGTGCCGGTGCAGGACAGCGACACCGGCAGCTGGTCGTTCGGCGTGCTCAAGAACCCCGGTCAGTACTGCGCGGTGCTGGGCTTTGGCCTGCTGGGCCTGCTGCTGTACCGCTATCTCTGCCAGAAGTGGCGGGGCGACAGCCGCTTTGCCCAGCGCATGACGGCGGCAGTGCTGGCGTTTGCCTTCCTGTTCAGCGTGGTGCACATCGGCATTGGCAAGTTCGGCCAGTGGTATACCGACAGCGACCTTGTGAAGCAGGACACCAACGCCCTGCTGTTGAAAAACGACCTGTCCGAAGGCGATTACCGCGTGGATACGTACAAGATCCACGACAACATCGGTATGTGGCTGGATAAGAGCTGCCTGCAGTATTTTGGCAGCACGGCGGCCCCCAGCATCCTCAGCTTCTACCCGGCGCTGGGGGTCAAGCGGGATGTGCGCAGTGAGCCGGAGCTTTCCAATTATGCACTGCGGGGCCTTTTGAGTGTGGAGTACCTTATCACCACGCCGGAAAAGCAGACCGACTTTGAAAACGAAGCCGACGACGGCTGGGAATATGCCTTTGCAAAGGACGGCTATGCGGTCTACCGCAACACGAACTACGTGCCCATGGGCTTTGCCTATGACTATTACCTCACCCAGACCGAGTACGAGGAGACAGCCAAGGCCACCCGCGCAAACCTCCTGATGCGTGCACTGGTGCTTACCGACGAGGATGCTGCAGTCTACGGCAAGTACCTCACCCATCTGCCGGAAGGCAGACGGGAGGAGCTGTACTATGAGTCCTACGTGCAGGACTGCCGCGAGCGCCGTGCCACGGCTGCCAGTGTGTTCCAGATGAACAATTCGGGCTTCCACGCCGAGATCACGCTGGAAAAAGAGAACCTCGTGTTCTTCTCCGTGCCTTACGATGACGGCTTTACGGCCTATATCAACGGGCAGGAGGCCGACATTGTGGAGGTGGACGAGGGATTGATGGCTGTGCTGTGCCCGGCAGGTGAAAACAGCATCGATTTTGTCTACCAGCCCGACGGCATCCGGCTGAGCCGTGCGCTGACTTTGGGCGGCATTGTGGTATGGCTGGCGTACACGGCGTACTTCGTCTGGCGCAAGCGCCGCACAAAGCGGGCTTGATGCACGGAAGAATGACTTTGTGCTGTAGAAAAAAGAAATTTTTGAAATTTCCTCTTGACTTTATGCCAATAAAGTGTATAATGCAATTAAACCGATGAGGCGGAAGAGAACCTGCACAGCGCATCTTCAGTGAGCCCGGACAGTGAAAACGGGCGAGAGCGGGGCAGAGCTTCGTGGGCCGCCGAGGGCCGGGCAAATGGGCAGCAAGCCTTAGTAGCTTTGGACGGAAGTCTCCGTTACAGGACAGGGGAGTGTTGGCTCTCCGTGAGAGGCTCTGCAGTTTGCAAAGCAGGGCAAGCAAGGTGGCACCGCAGAATCGAACTTTACCGATCCTGTCCTTGTGGATAACACACAGGGACAGGGTCGTTTTTATTTGTAAGACCCGTCCCGCAAGGGGAGCGGGTCTTTTACTTTTGCCGCCCGCTCCGGGAAAGGAGTTTACTGTTATGAAAAACGTTACCATGATCTCCCGCCGCAGCTTCCTCAAGGCCGCTATGGCTGCTTCCGCCGTTTCTGCACTGGCATTCACCGGCTGCGGCGGCTCCGCTTCCAGCACCGTGGCTGCATCTTCCACTGCTTCTTCCGCTGCCGCTTCCGCAGCAGCCGAGGGCGGCCAGACCTTCAAGGTGGGCATCGTCAACTATGTGGATCATGCTTCCCTCAACCAGATCGTGGAATCTGTGGAGAGCCGTCTGGATGAGCTGGGGGCAGAGAAGGGCGTTACCTTCGACTACGCCGACTACTACGCAAATGCACAGGCTGACCAGTCCAACCTGAACCAGATCGGTGCCGACCTCGTAGGGGACGGCGTGGATGTGATCGTGGCTGTGGCTACCCCCACCGCCGCAACCATGCTGGCCGCTGTGGAGGATACCGATATCCCCGTTGTCTACTCTGCTGTCACCGACCCCGCTGCTGCAGGCTTTGACGGTGAGGAGAACATCACCGGCACCTCCGACGCACTGAACACCGAGGCCATCATGAACCTGATCACCGCTGTCAACCCGGATATTGACACCATCGGCCTGCTGTACGACCTGAGTCAGGATGCCTCCACGCAGGCCATTGCCGATGCAAAGGCTTTCTGTGATGCCAACGGCATCAAGTACATTGAGAAGAACGGCACCACCACCGCTGAGGTGCAGATGGCTGCCGAAGCCCTGATCGCTTCCGGCGTCAAGGCCGTGTTCACCCCCACCGACAACACCGTGATGACCGCAGAGCTGTCCATCTACGAGACCTTTACCGAGGCAGGCGTGCAGCACTACACCGGTGCCGACAGCTTTGCACTGAACGGGGCCTTTGTGGGCTACGGTGTGGATTACGTCCAGCTGGGCGAAGCCACTGCCGACATGGTGGCGGAGCTGCTGTGCGAGGGCAAGACCACTGCAGACCTGCCCTACCAGACCTTTGATAACGGCATCGTCACCATCAACACCGAGACCTGCGAAGCGCTGGGCCTTGACCTTGACACCGTGAAGGAGGCCTTCAAGCACTACTGCACCGAGATCGTGGAAGTGACCACCGCAGAGAACTTCTCTTAAAAAAGTACCCTCTCAGTCAAAACCTGACGGTTTTGCCAGCTCCCCCAAAAGGGGGAGCTTTTGGCGGCTTTAGGAAAAGTTTTCGATTCAATTGCAAAGTGTGCAGCTTTGCCAGAGGCTCTCCCTTTGGGAGAGCTGGCGCGAAAGCGCCTGAGAGGGCGAGGACGCCGCTCACAGCGCCGCGCTTTCGCAGAAAGCGGCGCTGCAAATGCCGTTTTCCGTCACGACCCTACTCGTGAAAAGGGGATTCAGAAAAGCCCGCAGGCTTTTCTGAATCCCGAATAAAAACCCAATTCCGCTGAATATGGCCAGAGCAAAAGCGGAGGCCATTTTAAATCGTCCAATCAAAAAGAAACATAAAAGGAGCACACACATGCTGGCGAGTATCTTTTCGCTCAACGTCCTACAGACGGCGCTGGAACTGGGCTGTATCTATGCCCTGGTGGCGCTGGCACTGTTCCTGAGCTATTCCATCCTGAACATCGCAGATCTTTCCACTGACGGCTGCTTCACGCTGGGCTGCGCCGTGGCCTGTCAGGTAGCACTGACCGGCCACCCCATTCTGGCCCTGTTCGCAGCCATGGCGGCAGGTGTGTGCTCCGGCTTTGTTACGGCTTTTCTGCAGACCCGCCTTGGCGTGGAGAGCATCATGGCAGGCATCATCGTCAACACCGGCCTTTACACCATCAATCTGGCCGTGATGGGCTTTTCCTCCACCATGTCGCTGGTCAAGACCGACACTGTTTTCTCGCTGGCAAAGGGCTCACTGAGCTTCCTTGGCGGCTGGTATAAGCTGGCCATCGCGCTGGCCATGATCCTGCTTGCCAGTGCGGCGATGCTGGGCTTCCTCGGCACCCGGCTGGGCCTGTCCATCCGCGCCACCGGTGACAACGCTGCCATGGTGCGTGCTTCCAGTATTAACCCGGCTTTCACCATTACGGTGGGCCTGTGCATTTCCGGCGCATTGTGCGCCCTCTCCGGCGGCCTGCTGGCACAGTATCAGAAGAGCTGCGATATCAATGTGGGCACCGGCATGGTGACCATCGCACTGGCTTCCCTCATCATCGGCGAGACTCTGCTTGGTAAGCGCACCATGCTGCGCCGGATCATCGGCGTGGTGTTCGGCAGCTGCCTGTACCGCTTTATCGTGGCTGTGGCCCTGCGCTTCAATGTGCCTGCCGCCGCCATGAAGCTGGTGTCCGCCATCATCGTGGCCATCGCCATTTCGATGCCGGCCATCAAGGAAAAAATTGCCTTTGAGCAGCGCAAGCATGGGGCCTGCCGCCGCCGCGTGACTACCGGCAAGGAGGGAAAGTAAGATGGAAATGCTTCAGCTGAACGATCTGCACAAGACTTTCAACCCCGGCACGGTCAATGAAAAAGTGGCCCTGAACGGTGTCAGCCTGCACATGGAAGCCGGGGACTTTGCCACCATCGTGGGCTCCAACGGCGCGGGCAAATCCACCCTGTTCAACGCCATCACCGGCGGCTTCATCGCGGATGAGGGCAGCATCCTGCTGGGCGGACAGGATATCACCTTTGCGCCGGAGCACCAGCGCAGCAAGGTCATCGGCCACCTGTTTCAGGACCCGCTCAAGGGCACCGCACCCAACATGACCATTGAGGAAAACCTTGCACTGGCCTATCTGCGTGCCGGCACCGCGCCCCACGCCATCTTCTCCCGCATCTCCCGCAAGGACAAGGAAGTGTTCCGCGAAAAGCTGGCGCTGCTGGATATGGGCCTTGAGGACCGCATGAAACAGCCGGTGGGACTGCTTTCCGGCGGCCAGCGGCAGGCGCTGACCCTGCTCATGGCCACCCTCGTCA
>ERZ791740.1966-NODE-1966-length-9866-cov-2.306085_pt1 | contig 9866 bp, 7 predicted proteins | sample MGYA00510041_ERZ791740 | MGnify/ENA primary metagenome ERZ791740 (study PRJEB30046, sample SAMN00791959) | human gut metagenome | study: EMG produced TPA metagenomics assembly of the A metagenome-wide association study of gut microbiota in type 2...
CTGGTGGGAGATCACGCAGCCCCACGTGGAAGCCGCAGGGCTCAAGTGGCGCGGCCGCTACCCGTGGGACTGGCATGCCGACGTGGGCTTCGCAACGGGGTACACACCCGAAGAACGCCGCAAACTGGTGGACGTCTACATGGAAAAATTCAAAGAGGTATTCGGCAAATACCCGACGGCCATCGGGTCATGGTTCATCGACGCCTATACGCTCGGGTACATGTACGACAAATACGGCATCGTCGCTTCGTGCAACTGCAAAGACCAGATAGGTACCGACGGCTACACGCTGTGGGGCGGCTACTGGAACCAGGCTTATTATCCCAGCCGGGTCAACGCCTACATGCCCGCACAGACCCGCGAGGGACAGATCCCCGTCCCCGTATTCCGCATGCTGGGCAGCGACCCGATCTACCAATACGACAACTGCGTGGGCGGAGCCTTGCAGGGGGTGATCTCGCTGGAACCCGTCTACGGCGACAGCGGCGGCAGCCGCCAGTGGGTCGAGTGGTTCTTCCGGTCGATGTTCGAAGAACCCTGCCTCGCATTCGCCTACACGCAGGCCGGGCAGGAAAACTCCTTCACCTGGGGCAGTATGGAGAAGGGGCTCAACATCCAGATCCCGCTGATGGCAAACCGTTTCCGCAAGGGCGAAATCCGCGTGGAAACGCTCACCCGGTCGGGCGAATGGTTCCGCGAGAATTTCCCGGTAACGCCCCCGACGGCCGTCACGGCACTGACCGACTACCGCGAAAAGGATCGTAAAACCGTATGGTACAACAGCCGTTACTACCGCACCAACCTGCTGTGGGAGGGCGGCACATTGTGCATCCGCGACATCCACATGTTCGATCAGCGGATGGAGTCGGACTACTACCGCAAAGCCGGCACCACCAACCAGTGCGTCTACACGACGCTGCCCGTCGTGGACGGTTGCATGTGGAGCACCCGGGAGCAGCTGGCCGGGCTGCGGGTCATGCGGCGCACTGCCGACGGAAGCCTGGCCCCAGCGCAGGGCGGCACCCCCGCCGTAACGGAAAAGGGCAAAGGCAAATTACTCGTGGAGTGGCCGATGGACGACGGACGGCAGCTCACGATACTGCTTTCGGAAGAAGGAATGGAGATCGCCGCCCCCGGCAAAGGCCCCGACTGGATGCTGGAGCTGACCGCTGCACCCGGTGCAGCGTTGCCGTTCACGGCGTTCGGGGCGAAGCGGGTCACCGCAGCGCAAAAAGGATTCGCCTACGCATTCGATTGCACGAAGGGCACCATCGCAACCGACGGCACCTCCGCGGGAAGCATATTCGTCCTGTATCCTTCAGACGGAAAGATCTCGCTGAAATTCAAATAACGGCGCAACGGTTTCACAGCCGGCGGCCTGCCTCGGAATCGGGGCAGGCCGCCGGTGTTTAAAACCACGCCGGAACTGCGGTATTCCCGCAAATTTTCGTTAGCTTTACGACATGGGAGCCGTCACTAACCGACGTCGTCCGCACAATCATGAAAGTATGCAAATCGCCTCTCCCGGAAAATTCGCGGATCGTCCGCTACCCCGACGCCAATTACAGCGACTGTTTCCGCACCTGCCTTCCGGAACCGATAACGGCCAGCCCCGACGACCTGATGGGCGCATTCTGGACAACGAAACCCGGTTGGCTGCGACTGCTCTTCAAAATCCGGGACCTGCTGGTCAGGCCCTTCGGGCTGAAAACCGGGGAGGGGCCCAGCCGGGAAAAACTGGAAGAAGCCCTGAACAACGGCGAAAGCTGCGGTTTCATGTCCGTCGCCGAAAGGACGGCCGACGAAACGATCGTCGCCCTGGACGACAAGCACCTGGTAGCCTACATGTCCATCTACATCGAAGGCGGCGAAGTCTTCGCGAGTACGGTCGTGAAATACCACAACAAACTGGGAGTGGTCTATTTCAACCTCATCCGTCCGTTCCACATCCTCGTCGTGAAAAACCTCTTCAAACAAATGATGCGCGAACGCGGGTTCTGACACGGAGTTATTCCCGCGTCACCCGTAAACACCGCCGGCCACGAAACCGAATGTCCTATTACTCGGAATACTGCTATTCCTGTCGCCGGCCGCCCTCGGAAATAACGAAGGCGACGATACGGATGCGCTGCTGATCGCCGCCACATATATATATCGGCGACGGGAACGGGACGATCTACCGCGGATACGGCACCAACCCGCTGGATGCGGCATATACGTTCAAAAACGGCAGAATCTACAAAGGCGACGGCAGGTTCACCCTGTCGCTCGACGCCCTGTATACGATCAGAGACGGAAGAATTTTCGAGGGCAACAACACCTGGCCCTACGATGCCGCATACTCCATCGAAGGAGAGCGGATATACCGGGGCAACGCCAGATTCGCCTCGTGGTTCGACGTGTTGTTTACGGTAAGGGACGGACAGTTTTACATAGGGGACAGTTCGTTCATCCTCGACATAGCCTACTCCGTCAGGGACGGCCGGGTTTACGAAGGTCGCGGGGAGTTCACAAATACGCTATTCGATGTGCTGTATACGATCGAATACGGGGGTTATTAAGCATCGGAGGAAATCCCGGGGCAAGTAATTTACAAACCGGGCGCCGGAAATATACCGTGTATCCCGATCTTTCATGATCCCTGTTATTTATTACGGTTGGCAAAGGGGCGCCGCCCGTCGTGGGCATCCTTGAACGAGCGTATTAACATCGTTTCATATTCACCGGGGAGTTCTTCTGCCAATTCTTTCCAGCAAATTATCAGGCGGTCACAGTCTTCCATCTGCCAGATATAGCAACCACCCCGGTGTCCTACGGGCTTTCCTTCACCGAATTGCATATACTGTTTTATCCGTCGGCGCAATGAACTTCCGGTCATTCCTATATAAAGAATATTTGTTCCCGTCACCCAATTGTTTTTCAACACGGTAATATCCACATTGGGATCCTTTCCCTTGAAAAAACCGCCGCGGCCTACCTCGGCAAATTCAGGGAAACTTATTTCTTTTCTGAGAACCAGATATACTCCTTTCGTCTGCGGAATACAGTCCACCTCCTTTTTAAGGGCCGCAACCGTTTTAAAACCCACAAATCCCCATGCCCTTGCATCTTCAAGCGTATTCATAAACAAAAGATTTTAGTACAGGCCCATAGTAAATCCGAACAGCCATTGGTTATCAATCAACTACATCCAATGCCAAACATAAAAACAGGGGTCGGATTTTTCAATCCGACCCCTTTGGTAGCGGGAGGAGGACTCGAACCTCCGACCTTCGGGTTATGAGCCCGACGAGCTGCCAACTGCTCCATCCCGCGATATATCTTCAGTGATGTACTATCGCTTTTGCGTGTGCAAAGATAAGACAAATATTCGGACTTTACAAATAATTCTGCGCATGTTCCCTCCGCACACCGCTTATCGTACTATCTATCAGCCGCAAAAAATATTTTATTATTTTTCGAAGGTTAGCCCCACGCTGATTTTTCCACAGATTTCCTACCACCCGGAACAGGGCCGGATGAAAACGCACACACCGTCTGCAGATCCCATTCGCAACACACACCGTCATTCCCAATCAGCGGATATTGGCTACGACAATCTCCGCCAGGTCGCGGACTTCCCCTTTCGTACCGCGCCCGATGGCTTTTTTGCAAAGCGGGCAGGCCGTGACGATCACCTCGGCACCGGTAGCTTCCAACTGCCCGGCCACGGATTTTGCGATCTGCACCTGCTGACCGTCGGAGATCGCCGTATTGGCGACCGAAGAGCCGCAGCAGGGGGCGTTTTCGCGGGTTTCCGCGGGTTCGAGCAATTCCCCGACAGCCCCGATCACGGCACGCGGATCGTCGTAAATCCCGCTGCCACGTCCCAATTCGCAGGGGTCGTGGTAGGTATAACGCGTCGAGCCGTGCCCGACATGGAGACGGCCTGCCTTCATCAGACGCAGGATATATTCCGAATGGTGCAGCACCTCGACCCCTTCGAGCGCATAATCCTCACGAAAAACCTTGAGGCAGATCGGACACGAGGTCACGAGCGTCGTGATGCCGTGCTTGCGGAACAACTCCGTATTGTAGCGCATCATCTTGCGCGCCGAATCCGTCTCACCGGCCAGTTTCAACGGGCGTCCGCAGCAGACGCCCCCTTCGCGGTCGGCCCACCAGACCTCTTCGCCGGCGGCCTGGAATACTTTTTCCATCGCCGACATCGTACGGGGCGTCAGGAGGGTCATGCACCCGGCGAAATAGCCCACCTTCCCCTCGCCGGACGAGCGGTCTAACCCTTTGAAATAACCGTAGCGCTTTTCGTCGGGGACATTGCGCATCGTATCGCGGGAATTGAGGCGCAGCGTATTGAGGTCGATGTCCACCGGGCATTTCTCTGCGCAGCGTCCGCACATCAGGCAATTGTCGGCCACCTGCAGGCGCAGCATCTTATATCGCCGGTCGCGCAGAAAATAGACCGACTGCACGTTGTCGATGCCCAGCACGCTCTGCAACTGGCAGGGGTCGATACAAATGCCGCAGCGCGAGCAGGCCTCGACCTGGAAGTTGTCGAACGACCCCTCCTTTTCGGTCGAGCGGAGCTTGTAGTGGCGCAGGAAGATCAAGGGTATCTCCGTGAAGATGTGCATGTAACGGGAGAACGGCAGCGCCACGAAGAAAACCCCGAGACACGAGGAGTAGAACCACCACGCCACGCTTTCGAGGTTTATCAGCACGAAGGTGCTCATGTGCGCAGCCATCCATCCGCCCAGCGAACCGGTGAGGAATCCCCCGCCGCCATAAAGGGCGCAGGTCGTGCTTTCGGCGATCAGGCGCGCCGGGAATACGAACCACAGGGCCGAAAGCGCAATGCGGTCGCCCGGCACATGTTTGGTCGTGCGGCGCATGCCCATCCTCTTCGAGAAAAAGCGCTTGCCCCAAGCCAGCGCAACGCCCGACAGAACGAACAGCAGCAACAGATCCATCAGGAAATCGAAGACGGGCTTATGCTGGAGCCCCGTCGAAAAGTACTTGAAGAAGACATGCCCCTGCAACGGCACATAGCGGAACCCGAGGTAGGCGACGGTCTCGATCCACCCCACGGCGATCAGCAGGAACCAGCCGAAAGCCAGGCTCATGTGCATGTAGCCCAACAGCGGGTTGACCCTGAAGATCCTGCGGTGGAGCAGCGATTCGCCGACGACCTCCCCGATCGCCGAGAAGGTACGGCGTGTAGGCAGCCCGAACAGAATCCGTTTCTTGTCGGCGAGCGGCAGACGGTAGAGCCACAGGCCCCACTTCCACAGCAACACGATGAACATCACCGCGGCGCCGATCATGAAAGGTATGCAGAATGGTGCGAAAAAAGTCATCGTCAGAAGTCCCCCAGTTTACGTTTGATAAGCATCACCACACCGCGCGTATTGATCCCGCGCGGACATACCAGACGACATTTGCCGCACAGCATGCACTTGTTCATCTCCTCGTAAGCCCCCTGGTATTCGCCGCGCCGCACCAGCGTATGTACCTTGCGGAAGTTGAATTCCGTAAGGTTGCCCGCCGTGCAGACCGCCGTGCAGGCGCCGCAGCCGATGCAGGCCTGCAACTCGGGCATCTCGCGCAATATCTCGTCGCTCTTGCGCAGGTTGTTGCGGTCGATGTCGATCGCCCGCGGCTTGGAGATGGTATATCCGAAATTGATCGCCGCCATACGCTATGCCCCCAGATATCGGGCCGCAGCGTCGGCAGCGGCCGTTGCTTCGTTCAACGATTCGCCGATATTCTTCGGCGCCGTGACCGTCCCGGCATAGAAAATACCCTCGACATTGCTCTTCACGTTGCCGAGGAACATGTCGCGCGGCGCCATGAAGCCGCTCGGCGCACGGTTCAGCCCGGCCCCCTCGGCAAAAGCGGCGTTGTCGTCGTTGGCACGCATGCCCACGATCAGGATCAGCATGTCGACGCTCATGCGCAGCGGACGTCCCGTGAGGGTATCCTCGGCCTTGATCTGTACGCGTCCGTCGATCATCGGGCTCGCCTCCGAAATACGCCCGCGGATGAAATGAATGTTGTATTTCTGCTGTGCCTCGCGGTACATCTCCTCGTAACCGGGGCCGAACATGCGGATATCCATGTAAAAATTGAACACGTCGGCCTCGGGAAACATCTGCCGCATCTCCATGGCCTGCTTCACCCCCGTGATGCAGCATACCTTCGAGCAATGCTGCTGGCAAACCTTCTCGTCGCGCGAGCCCACGCAGTGCAGGAAGGCGATGCGCCTGGGGCGCGAGCCGTCGGCCCTGGCCACGCGGCCTTCGTTGAGCATCCGCTCGATGTCGACCGTCGTAAAGACGTTGTCGTAGATGCCGTAGCCGTATTCCTCCTTGATCGAGGCATCGAAAAGCGTGAAGCCCGAGCAGACCACGACCGAATCGCATGCCAGCATACGCCCGTCCGGGAGCTGAACCCCTTCGCGGCTGAACCCCCTGGCTTCGGTACGGGTCATCACCTCGATCCCGCGCTCGGCAATGCGGCGGCGCAGTTCGGTGAGTATCTCCGACGCCGGGGTGAACGACGGGAACAGCACGTGCCATCCCCGGAGCTTGCCGCCCAGTTCGGCCTCCTTTTCGATGATTACGGGCTCGACGCCCTGTTCTGCGAGGCGCAGGGCCGTCTGCATGCCCGCTACGCCGCCGCCTATGACTGCAACTCGCTTCATTATTCTCTGATGTCATATATTGTGTCCGTCGGGCAGCAATTGACCACAGCCGACGCGGGTTTACCGATATATTTTCCGTTGCGGCCGAGGTATTTGGCCGCGGGGTCGTATTCGACGCCCATCTTGTCGAGCAAGGGTTCGACGTCGACCTGGTGCATCTGCATTCCGAGCACCCACGGGTCGTAGCCCAGCACCAGCCCGGCCATCTCCTCGTAGGTCAACACCGGAATGCCATGGCCGTTCTCGCCGTAGGTCGTACCCTCCATTTCGGCGATCGCATACTGCCACTTGTCGAGGAACATCGCGCACCCCGGGCAGTTGGCCACGATGAAATCGGGTTTGTAAGGCGCCATGCTTTCGAGTTTCTTATGCGAATTGGCGATCGAATAACCGCGGTTGGCCTGCACCAGGTAGTTGCGGAACCCGAACCCGCAGCAATGCCGCCGCTCGGGGTAGTCCACGCATTCGCCGCCCCACGACTCGACCATGCCGGCCAGCACATAGGGGAATTCCGAACCGCCGATGCCCGACTTGGGGAATATCTTGGCGTAGTGACAACCGATATGCTCCACCACGCGCAGCGGCTCTCCGGTCTGGACGTTTACCAGTTTATGCCTTGCCCGGGCGGCGATCTGCTCGCGGAAATGGAAAACGACATCCGAGGTATGCGCCAGGCTCGCGGGCTTGCGGAACTCGCGCCCCGTGGCTTTAAACAGGTTTTCCCGGGCTTTTTCCTCGGTCTCGGGGAACTCGTGCCACGTGGCCAGTATCTCCGAATAGACACCGAACGAAGTGATGCACGAGGTCACGAAATTCTCATAGCCCGCCTCGGTCATCAGCGCGAACTGCCGCGCCACGACCGTCATGATGGTTTCCAACGGCACGATATCCGAATGGTAGCCGATACCCGTACACGACGAATGCATGGGATCGTCCAACAGATCCTTGCCCAGATCGTTGTGCAGCATGTCTATGAACAATTTTTCGCTGCCCGGGAAAAAATTCTGCCGGATACAGCTGCGGCCGTAATAATAGTTATCTTCGGCGATCTGTTTCTGGTATTCTTTCCAGCTTGCCCGCTTCATCATGATCAATAGTGTTCGTTGTTGTTATGAAGGAAGACATCCATCATGTATTGCTGATCGGCGCCCTCCCCGTAGCCCAGTTCCCGGGCCTTGCGGTCGGAATGCTCCTCGATGGAGTCGAACATCTCCTTGCCGCCGCTGACTTCGAAGATTTTGTTGATCTCCTCGAGCGACTGCTCGTCCAGACGGCGCAGGGCCCCCGCGCCGTGGCGCATGTATACGGGCGTGAATTGTCCGTAGACCTCCTTGTCGTTATCGTAGATCCACTGCCACACGGTTCCCTGCTCGGGGTGCAGCTCGGGCTTCACCAACCGCGGTACGATGCAGTAGCCCGTGCGGAGGATATTTTCGCCGATGATGCGCTTGAGGGCCAGCTGCTGGCGCCCCTTCTCGCTCTCGACGAAGAAACCCAGCTTCTGCGACAGTGTGCGCAGCGCCTGAATCACATACCCCGGCGTATTGCCGCGCGGACAGCGCGGGCGGCACGACATGCACTCGCCGCAATACCAGATCGTATCGCTTTTCAGCAACTCCTCGATGGCATCGTCGTCGCGCGTCTGCACGATATTGACGATCTGACGGGGATCGTAGTTGTAGAACTCGGCCGCGGGGCATACGCCCGTGCAGACACCGCAGTTCATGCACGCGTGAAGGCCCTCCTTCATCCGTACGTCCTCCATCAGCATATCGAAATATTTTCCCATAATCTCACCTTTCTCCGGGCACGAAACCGTCCCGGATGCAACAAAAAAACCTTTGCAGTGCAAAGGTAGGGAATACGGGCGAGCCGTGCAGTGGTATAAATACCTAATTTCGCCGGCGCTCGTAGGTCTCGAACGCGAAAGGATAAGGGTAGTTCGCACCCGATGCGAAGGATTCGGACGACAGGAGCCGCCACTGCGCTTCGTCCCACTCGGGGAAATGCGTGTCGCCCTCGTAAGCGCGGAACACGCGCGTCAGGTAGAAGCGGTCGGCCAGGGGCAGGGCCTGCGCATAAATCTGCGCGCCGCCGATGACGAAAACCTCGTCGTCCCCGGGAAACAGCGCGACGGCCTCCCCGAGCGAATGAACCACCCTGCAGCCGGGGATTTCGACCTGCTGGCGCGTAATGACCACATTGGTACGGTTCGGGAGCGGGCGCCCGAGCGATTCGTAGGTTTTGCGGCCCATGATCACGGGGTGCCCCGTCGTGACGGCCTTGAAATGTTTCAGGTCTTCGGAAATATGCCAGAGCAACGTATTCTTATCCCCGATCACGCCGTTTTCGGCAACGGCAACGATGATGCTAACCATAAATTTCAAATTTTAACGTCCGGCGGCATCGCAGCCGCGTATAACAATGCAGGTACAGCCGGCAGGGGCTTGCGACCGCTCAGAACGACATCGGCGCCTTGATCGCCGGCCAGGGATCGTAGCCTTCGAGCGTGAAATCCCCGTAGCGGAAATCGAAGAGCGATTTCACATCGGGGTTCAGCCGCATCACGGGCAGCGGCCGCGGTTCGCGCGACAACTGCTCGTCGGCCTGTTCCATGTGGTTCAGGTAGAGGTGCGCGTCGCCGAGCGTATGGACGAACTCGCCGGGTTCGAGGCCGCATACCTGCGCCGTCATCAGCGTCAGTAGGGCATACGACGCGATATTGAACGGCACGCCCAGGAACGTGTCGGCGCTGCGCTGGTACAACTGGCACGAGAGCCTTCCCCCGGCCACGTAGAACTGGAACAACACGTGGCAAGGCGGCAATGCCATGTCCCCGATCTCGGCGACATTCCAGGCCGAGACGATGATGCGCCGCGACTCGGGATTGTGCCGTATCAGTTCGACTGCCTGCGCGATCTGGTCGATGAAGCGGCCGTCGGGCTTGGGCCAGCTGCGCCACTGATAGCCGTACACATGGTTCAGGTCGCCGAACCGATACCCTTCGACGGGCGATTCGACACCGTCCTGTACCGCACGCAGGAACGTATCCCGGTCGACGGGCAGCACGCCGTGGCGCACGCAGAGTTCGTTGTAGTAGCGGAAAGCGTCGTTGTCCCAGATATGGACGCCGTTGTCCACGAGGTACTTGATATTGGTATCG